>Ga0123337_10004884_pt1 | contig 13423 bp, 12 predicted proteins | sample frozenSSSSmetaG_FD_89792 | JGI IMG/M metagenome (GOLD analysis project Ga0123337, IMG submission 89792) | Glacier valley bacterial and archeal communities from Borup Fiord, Nunavut, Canada, to study Microbial Dark Matter (Phase II) -... | ecosystem: Environmental > Aquatic > Freshwater > Ice >... | reverse complement strand
TTTCGACCGACTTATATAGTTTACCGTAAGGGTTCATGTAATAAAGCTCGACTCTGTCTAACTTCTCATAAATATCAAGAAATTGATAATGCTTAAATTCATCATCAAACTCTTGTTTGTTGAACGGGCTTTGCGTGATCACAATGAATCTGCTTTTTTGCTCGCGAATCACTGGAAATAAATCCATTGACATAAAATTATCATCAGACGGATAATCAATAACCTTAATGTTTGGATTATTTTTAAATTTTTCTAGCAATGGTTGCTGGTAAGCTAAAGATTCTTCCTTATTGTTGCTGGTACGGTAAAAGATGATTGTTGGAGTTTTTGTTGAATTATCGTTCATGGTAGTTTTCCCTTAAATTTGAGTTAAACAAATTTTGACCACCGAAAGAATCCTTGAAGAATTCTCAGGTGATCGGGAAGTTGAAAGAACCGCAAATGACAGTTATGATAGCCTTTAGGTCTAAAGTAAAACTTTAGACCCTGGACATTCGCTACCATCTCCCCGACCTTAAAGGCGAGGATTGTATCATTGTATCATTTATTATGTTGGCTGATACATACCACATTTGCAAAAGGCTTTCACACCCCGAAACAGCATTATGCTATTCTATGCACGATTTTGACTTAACTTAACATTAAAGTCAATTATCTTTTCCGGTTTTGCCGAAAGACTGCAATAATTGGAATCATAGTTTGTCGCTTTTTACTGAAGAACCTGATCTCTGAAATTCACTTTCATATTATTTTTTTTGATAAAGTAGAAAACCAATTCCTCTAATATGCTATTCTTTATATTTGCTGAGATGCTTTCACCAGCACTTTTTTGTATGTTTTTTAGCTTATCTTTATCAGTATTAATATCTTTGATATGTGCAAAATATGCTTTATTGCCAAGCCTAAGCACCGGGGTAGACTCACCCTTCTTTAACTGAAACAAAGACGTTAATAACCTTTGGGGCAATTTAGTTTCTTCTTCTAGTTGCGCGCGGCTCATTGAGAATTTTGAATCTACTTTAATACCTTGTGCGTTCAATTCTTTAGTTGTTAATTTATTGTTTTTATAGTTGCTTGCAAGATCTTGGAATTTTTTCATGTTAGCCTGAGCGATCATTTTGTCCTTTAATAAACTTTGAGCTTTATCTTTTACAGCATTAAATTCTTCAAGTTTAGCCGGTACAATAGTTGATAGTTCAACTAATATAAGACCGCTTTTATCCTGCAATTCTACCGGGTACAACATCTCACCTTCAGTCATCTCAAATATCGCATCAGCTGCAATATTTATAATCGAATCTTTATCAATTGCTTTCTCGTAAGTGATATTTTTTAACTCAACTAATTCGACCTCATATTTTTCTGCTATTTCTTTTAAAGCAAGACCCGCTGCTACATCATCTTCAAGGTTTTTTGCAAACTCAATCATTAGCTCATCAGCTTTTTGCTGCTTGAAAGCCATTATCAACTGATTTTTAATTTTATTAAAACTTTTATTTTCATACTCTTCTTTGTTTTCTTCATAAAAATCAAGTATGTCCTGTTCGGTTATAATGATTTTCTTGGTAACTAAGGCAGCATCCGCCTTGATATAAGACAGGTTGCGCATTTCTTGGCGAGTAAATAATTCTTTATGATTTTTATAAAATTCCTCAACTTGTTCAGGTGTGATTGCCTGAATTTCTGTATTTTGTTGCAAAGTATCGAGATCAACTTGCAACAAATCAGCATAGCGACGCTCAGCCATGAAGCTTGCAATATTAGTAACCATTGATTTTGGAGTTACAAAAGCTTCTAGGAACGTACTAAGCACGGTGTTCTTCAACAATTTCTCTTTGTAGTTCTGCAAATAAGCTGCTTCATTTAGGTAAGAATTTCTGAACATTGACTTGAAAATAGAGAGATCAAACTCTCCCTTTTCATTTTTAAATATTTGCGATTGCTTAACGAAAGATATTACGCAAATCTCGCTGAGATCTAAATTATAATAATTAGCTATATCATTTAATATTGAGTCATTTATTAATCTCTGCAAAACAACCTTTTCAATGCCTAATTGCTTTATATCTTCTTCACTTAAGTTGGTACCGGTCTGCTTCTGATACATAGTTATCTCTTCAGATTTAGCCCGCAAGAAATCATTTTCCGTTATGTTTTTAGCAGATTTGAAACTGACAACGTCAAGATTATTACGAGCAAGCAATACGTCTTTTATCCCCCAGCCGACAAACGCAAAGGCAATCATTGCAAGAAGTATGCGAATTAAAAAACTATTAGCGCCTTTTCTTATATTATTTAGCATAAAGTTAAATTACTTATTTACTTAATTACTCCAAGACCTTAAAATAGTTAGCTAACTATATTCTTGCAAGTTATTTCTTATGACTCAATCTATTATTATTGCAAATTGGAAAATGCATTTCTCGCTTGCAGAAGTAGATGTTGTTTGTAAGAAATTAGCTGAAACTCCAAAGAATAATTTGATAATTGCACCGACTGCTCCTTACCTTGCATACCTCGCTGCAAAATTTCCGTCATTAAACTTTTGCGCTCAAAACCTTTGTGAGTTTTCACAAAGTGGCCCATATACAGGAGAGTACTCAAGCACTATGCTTAAAAGCTGCGGAATTAATTATGCTATAATAGGACATAGCGAGAGGCGTTCGTTATATAATGAATCAGATCAGACTATTTGTGCGAAAGTAAGTGCAGCATTAAATGCAAAAGTTACACCGATTATTTGTATCGGAGAATCTGCAGAGACTAGGCAGAACGGTGGCTACAAAGAATTCTTAATTAATCAGCTGGAATCATCACTGCCCTCAAACATTGAAGATGATATAATAATTGCTTATGAGCCTATTTGGTCTATCGGCACTAATGAGCTACCTACCAACATAGAATTAATGGAAGCCTTTGAAGTTATAAGTTCAAATATTGCGCAAAGCCCGGTTGCAAAAAATGTGCGCCTGCTGTATGGTGGGTCTGTAAATTTGGATAATATTGAACAAGTGTTGAGCTTGAAACACGTAAACGGCGTTTTGGTTGGCAAATCTTCTCTTGATCCTGAAATTCTAGTTAAAATGTTAGAAAGGTGATAATAAAATGATGAATATCCTACTTTTTATCCATATGGTAATAGCTGTATTGCTGATCATAGTGATTCTGCTACAACGCACAGGGACTGATGGCTTAAGCGGCATTGGAGGTGGTAACAATATGGGCGTGGTATCGGCGCGATCTGCTGCTAATTTCTTAACTAAAACAACTATTGTCCTTGCAGGCCTGTTTTTTGTGAATGCTCTGGTACTTGCTAATCTATCTTCAAGAAGGGCTCCTAACGTGGCTGAACAAATTGAGCAACAAGAAAACAAGTTGCAAGAAGATAGTCTACCGATTGCTAAGTAACAAATAAGCTATAGATGACTCAGACAATAAAATTAAATAATATAGAAATAGCTAATCACCTGCCGTTTACCTTGATTGCAGGCCCTTGCCAGATTGAGAGTTTAGACCATTCTTTATTTATGGCTGAGGAACTAATTAACATTACGCAGAAACTTAATATTCCGTTTATATTTAAGTCCTCGTTTGATAAAGCTAACAGAACATCTGCTGATGCCGCGCGCGGAAGCGGACTTGAAGCAGGCCTTGAAATCTTACAAAAAGTCAAAACGGCTTTTAATTGCCCTATCCTTACTGACGTTCATAATGAATCACAATGCGGACCTGCTGCAGAAGTTGCTGATATTTTACAGATTCCTGCTTTCTTATGTCGTCAAACTGACCTGCTTAAAAAAGCAGCACAAACCGGAAAAATTGTAAACGTAAAAAAAGGTCAGTTCTTAGCGCCTTGGGATATGAAAAATGTTTACAAGAAACTACAAAAGTTTGGCGCTAAAGATATAATGCTTACTGAGCGCGGTGCATGCTTTGGTTATAACGCCTTAGTTTCTGATATGCGCGCACTATCTATCATGGCTGAAACCGGCGCACCTATCGTGTTTGATGCAACACACTCTGTCCAACAACCAAGTGGACTTGGAGGCGCAAGTGGGGGCGAGAGAAAATACGTTGAGCTGCTTTCAAAAGCTGCCGTAAGCGTTGGGGTTGCTGCCGTTTTTATGGAAGTACATCAGGATCCTGATAACGCTCCAAGCGATGGCCCGTGCATGGTTAGACTCGATGAGTTAGAGCTGATTTTAACAAAACTCAAACGCTACGATGAAATAACTAAGAGCTATTTATAAAGAGCTTTACTCCTCAAGTTGCAAAGGAGTTAGAGCTGTTGATATCAAAGTGGTTGCTTGAATTTTAGAGTTGAGGCTAGAGATCTTGAGGCCCACCGAGTATTATTTAGTTAACTTAAGCTTTCTCAGCCACGCTTGCCAATCACGATTGCCTAAATTTTCCTCAAAATTCAATAGGTCTAAAACTGCCTTTTCGCATATTTCTTTGGGCGGGATGATTAGGGGCTGGTTGGTGCTCAGCACCATAATTTGTACAAGGCAAGCTTGTTGTAGATGGTGAGTGTAAAACATAGCTTCCTGAATGGTTTTACCACATATCATCGCTCCGTGATTATGCATAAGCATCACATAATTATTTTTAAGATCTTTGATTATATCATGACCTTGTCTGTTGTCATCTAATGCTAAAGAATCATATTTATGATAAGAAACTCTATCATAAAAATGTAAAGCCCACTGACTTAACGGCATTAGCCCCGCTTCCAAGGTTGCAACAGTTAGCATCGCATGGGAATGAAGATGAAAGATTGTATTGATATCAGGCCTTGCGCGGTAAATGTTCCCGTGCAGGACGTAGCCAGTCTTGTTATATTGAGCTTCTTCACCTTCAATTACTCTTCCCTGCAAATCAACTTGAAGGAGGTTGCCAAAAGTAACTTCTTCAAAACGCAAACCAAAAAGATATATATAATAGTAATCTGCACCTGATGGTCTACTTGACAAGTGGGTGTAGGTATGATCATCAAGACCGAGGTGTGCTAGTATCTGATACGCAGCTACAAGGTCGGTCTTGACTTTAAAGTCTTTCTGGATTTGAGGCTTAAGCAACTTGGAGTCTATAGTCATTGTGCGCCGCTCATAATCACGGGTGCGCAAATCTTCTAAATCTGCCCCATATTCTGCAAACCCTAATTTTTTAGAGAAAAAAGAACGTCCGAATCGGCCGATATTATCGTTTGTTTTCCTGGTCATTTATCTATAAACTTGAAGTCCTTCATTTTATCTTCCTTATACAGTTCATTAGCTAACATGTAAAAACTAACAGCCTCGTTTGCAAGATCATTTTGATCAAATACTTCTTCCTTTTCCCCACCTATAATTTTGTAAGTGCGCGCTTTAGTTTTCGGCTCTAAAACAACCAGATGTTCATCTTTCAAATATCCAAGCATCTGGTAAGTGCTTATGAAAGCTCTATTAGCAGGACTTTTTAATATATCACTACCGAAAAACTTAGTTTTATAATTAAAGTTTAGTAATCCCAAAATCGTCGGGGCTATATCGATTTGACTTGCTAAATCCTCAATCACTTGCGGCTTTAATAGTTTAGGAGAGTAGATAAATAAAGGTATATGATATTTATTGACAGGCAACTCGGTTTTACCGGCACTTGACGCACAATGATCAGCAGTAATTACAAATATCGTATCATCAAACCAAGGCTCACTTCTTGCCATCTCCAGGAACCTGCCGATTGCATAATCAGTATATTTTACTGCCGCACTCCTGCCTGCACCTGATGAAAGGTCAATTCTTCCTTCCGGAAAAGTATAAGGTCTATGATTTGAGGTAGTCATTATAAGGGAGAAAAAAGGTGTACCTGACTTATAGCTATTGCCTGCTACTGTGATAGATTTTTGCAAAATATCTTCATCAGCCACTCCCCAAATGTTTGAAAAACTTATTTCATCTGACGCAAGGTCCCCACGATCAGTTATATTATAGCCGTTACCTGAAAAATAATTTTTGAGATTATCAAAGTAACTGTAACCTCCGAAAATGAAATTTATGTCGTAACCTTGGTTTTTAAATTCGCTAGCTATATTAAATAATTGCTGGTTTGCTGGCCTGCGTATTATAGATGATCCAGGGATTGGGGGTACGGATAGTGTAACAGCTTCAAGCCCCCGAACTGTTCTTGTGCCCGTTGCATAAAAGTTTTTGAAAAATATACTCTCTTTCGCTAACTTGCTTAAGTTCGGTGTAATACTCAAGTTATTGACAAATTTACCCAAAAACTCGTAACTTAAACTTTCAACTGTAATAATTATAACATTATATTTCTTTGCATCACTACTTAGATTGCCCTGAACTATCCTGTCAATTGACTCATCTGAAGTAAATTCTTGATTTGGTTGCTTGATGTTGTTACGTACACTTTGCAGTGCTTGATTTCGGTCAATAGTTGGATAAAATTCATTATAGTCCAAAGAGTTGTTAAAAAAAGCTGAGAAAAACTGATAAGGACCGTTTAGGGCAAGCTCACGCACGTATCTATTTGAACTTAAGTTTAATATCTTCTCATTATAAAAATTATAATTCAATAGACTAATCATAAATGCTGCAACTGATAAAGCTAGCAGTTTGGATGCATCAAATCTTTGCGCATTTGCCACTATCTGTTGTCTAAATACAAATACGATGCCTGCTGCTAGTATAATTACTGTGATAATAATTTCAGCAAGCGGAAGAGACTCTCTTAAAGTACCAATTATTTCATTGGTGTAAATCAGGTAATCCACTGCAATAAAATTAAATTTGGTACCGAACTCGTCCCAAAATATAATCTCAGCAGCTGCGTTAAATATCAGTGAAACCACCATTACAAAATAGCTTATAAAAAACAAACTGATTTTGTTTTTAAATATCTTATTAACTAGACTTGCAAAAATATAGATTGCCGGTAATAAATAACACAAGGAGACCAAATCATTAACTAGCCCTAGCCCGAAAATTTGCGGTAAATCTATTGCAGATATTTGATTATGAAAAATTGCGTAAGTACACAATAAACTGCGGGTTAAAGTTTGAAAAACTAAATAGAAAATAGGCAAAGTAAATGTAAAAATTTTTTGTTTCATTGTTTTAAACCTTGCTTATCATGCGGCAGACATCATTCTAAAATCAAGTTTTCTGTAACTAAGCGCTTCAGCTACGTGAATTTTATAAACTGATTTTGAAGCGTCAAGGTCAGCAATTGTTCTTGCCACTCTTAAGATTTTATTATAAGCCCTCATTGACAAGCGAAATTTAGTAGCTGCCTCATTAAGTAGCTCTTTACCCTCATCAACAGGAAGCGCGTAATCAATCAATAATTGACCGTCAAGGCGGTTATTAGTCCTTATCTGGTATCCTTCAAACCGAGAGACTTGAATATTTCGTGCTGCTCCAACTCTTGCTGCAACATTTGCTGATCCCTCTTCTTCGGATTTATTTAAGGATTCATAATTATAAGGCTCATTTCCTCCAACTTCAATATGAAGATCGAATCTGTCCATTATAGGGCCTGAGATTTTCATTTGATAATCATCACCGCATTTTGGGGCTTTAGAACACATTTTGTGCACGTCGCTTAAGTATCCACACTTACAAGGATTCATAGCCGCAATGAGTTGAAAATTTGCCGGATATTTAATATGAGAATTAGCTCGAGATATTAACACTTCCCCTGTTTCAATCGGCTGCCGTAAAGACTCAATAACATTTTGAGGGAATTCAGGTAGCTCATCAAGGAACAATACCCCGTTATGTGCAAGAGAAAATTCACCAGGCTTTACACGCTTCCCGACTCCACCTCCTACCATTGCAGCCATCGAACATGAATGATGCGGGGCTCTAAACGGTCTGTTTAAAGTAAGCTTTCCGTCACTGACATGACCTGCAATACTTGCAATTGTACTGCATTCAAGTATTTCTTCTGAAGTCATTTTGGGCAGTATGCCGGGAAGCCTTTGCGCAAGCATTGATTTCCCCGCTCCAGGTGGCCCGTACATAAGCAAATTGTGGCTGCCAGCAGCTGCAATTTCTGATACTCTTTTTGCAACTTTTTGTCCCTTTATATCTTGAAGATCTAAATAATTATCAGAAGCCTCGCTAATTTCAGGTAGGGGCTGAGATAATACTTGCGTTCCTTTGAAATGATTGATGAGTCCAACCAAATTACCTGGTGCTATTATTCTGTCATTGCCAGACCATGCTGCTTCAGTACCATTTGACTTTGAACATATTAATCCTTTGCTTCTTGCCATAGCACCAATTGCAGCGGGCAAAGCTCCGCTAATAGGTAAAATTGAACCATCAAGCGATAATTCACCTATGATCAAATAATCTTTAAGCTCCGCATCTGGCAACACTCCCATACTTGCAAGTATCGCGCATGCAATCGCCAGATCAAAATGACTGCCTTCTTTAACAAGATCAGCAGCAGGGGCTAAATTCACCAGAATTTTCTTTACAGGTAAAGCAAGACCTATAGAAGTTAAAGCAGCTTTTACTCTCTCTCTTGATTCTGCAATTGTTTTATCGGCTAAACCTACAATTGTAAAAGCAGGAATTCCAGGTAACAACTGAACCTGTACGTCTACATCGGTAATGTCGATTCCACTGAAAGTTAAGCTTGCAACTTGCGTTATCATAAAGATTTAATATCTATGTTTATAAAATAAATTTTGCAAGGTCAAGGTTCTTGACCAAGTTTGACAAGCGTAGGTCAACGAACGCCGCGTCAATTATTATCTCTTTACTTTTGTTTTCTACGGCTTCAAAGCTTATTTCCTCAAGCAACTTTTCAAGCACCGTGTGCAATCTTCTAGCCCCAATATCTTCAACTTCCAAATTAAAATTTTCAGCGTAATCTGCAATTTTTTCGATTGCTCCCGGTTCAAAAACTAATTCGACATCTTCAGTTTTAATAAGTGCAATATATTGTTTTATCAAGCTACTTTCAGGTTCTGTAAGAATTTTTACTAAGTCACTTTTAGTTAAGGGCTTAAGTTCTACTCTTGTCGGAAGCCTTCCTTGAAGTTCCGGCAATAAATCTGATGGCTTTGACAAGTGAAATGCACCTGATGCAATAAACAGGATATGATCAGTGTTCACTACGCCATACTTAGTCGAGACAGTTGTACCTTCGATAAGTGGCAAGAGGTCTCTTTGTACGCCTTCCCTGCTCACTTCACCTCCTCTACTCTCTGCCCTTGAGGTTATCTTATCAATTTCATCTAGGAAAACTATACCGTCATTCTCAACTAAACTCAAAGCACTTGAGCTAATTTGTTCATTATCAATTAGTTTTTCACATTCTTCAGCATGAATAACAGTCATTGCGTCTTTAACCGTCATTTTTTTGAGTTTAGTTTTACTGTTTCCACCAAGTGCCTTACCTATCATATCACTAATATTTAATACACCCATTGCAGCTCCCGGCATCCCTGGGATCTCAAAACTTCCTCCAACTGCTCCAGAACTGTTTTCAAAGACGCTCACTTCAATTTCTGTATCCTCTAACTCTTTATTTAAGATTTTCTCGCGAAATTTTTCTTTTGTCTCAACCGATGCTGTCTTGCCAACTAAAGCTTCAAGAACTCGTTCCATAGTTTTAAGCTCGGCTTTAGCATTGACTTCTTTTTTTGCGGCAATTTTTTGAGCGTTGATAGCAATTTCAACCAAATCTCTGATAATTGACTCAACATCTCTACCTACGTAACCAACTTCGGTAAATTTTGTCGCTTCAACTTTAATGAACGGCGCTCCGGCAAGTTTCGCAAGCCTTCTTGCTACCTCAGTTTTACCTACTCCTGTAGGACCGATCATCAAGATGTTCTTCGGTACTATTTCACTTCTCATAGGTTCTGCAACTCGCCTTCTTCTATATCTATTACGGAGCGCAACAGCGACAGCTTTTTTTGCATCAGCTTGACCGACAATAAATCTATCAAGTTCAGATACTATCTGTCTTGGAGTCAAACCCATCAAGTCGGTTTCAGGATTGTTTGTCATACAACTTTCTCTAAAATAATGTTATGATTGGAAAATACACAAATATCTGCAGCTATATGCATGGATTTCAAGGCGATTTCCTCAGCTGTAAGCGTATTTTCAAGAGAGTTGTAGGCTCGTGCAGCTGATAGAGCATAAAGCCCTCCTGAGCCAATTGCAGCAACGCTTCCCTCAGGCTCAATTACGTCACCGTTTCCAGTTATAATCAATATATTGTTCTTATCCGCAACGATAAGCATTGCCTCTAAGCGCCTTAAATATTTATCCGTTCGCCAGTCTTTCGCAAGCTCAACTGCACTTCTCTGTAAGTGACCCGAATATTTTTCAAGCTTAGCTTCAAGTCTTTCAAATAATGTGAGTGCATCAGCAGTAGACCCTGCAAAACCTGCAACGATACTTTTATTAAGCAAAGTTCTGAGTTTACGAGCAGTAGCTTTAAGAATGGTATTGCCGTGAGATACTTGGCCGTCAGCTGCAATTACTACGTCTTCCCCTTTTTTAAGACAGAGAATAGTAGTACCATGTAGGCTTTGAGTATTTGACATAATGTAAACTTATTGTATATCTTGTAAACTTAAAGTAGTAAATTCATAATATGAATATATAAACACCTTATGTCAATCCCAAACAAAGATAGATTTTAAGTATTAGCGGTAAACTTAAAATATTTTATCGTTAGCGATTGATATTCATTTTGCACAATGTAAATTAAAAAGAACAACAAGAATGTATGATTCAGATAATATTTTTGCAAAAATAATTCGCGGAGAAGTCACTACGAATAAAGTCTATGAAGATGAATATATAATAGCAATCCATGATGCATACCCCGTTGCCCCTATTCACATACTAGTTATACCAAAGGGCAACTATACTGGTTTTGATGATTTTATCTCAAAAGCAAGCTCGCAAGAAGTTGCTAATTACTTTCAAAAAATTTCTGAAATAGCAAATACTGCAACTGCTGATGGTTATAGACTTGTAACTAATGTGGGAAAAAGATCTGGACAGACAATATTTCATTTTCATACTCATATAATTTCTGGTAAAGAGTTTACAAATATTGCAGGATAATAAAATGAAAAAGTATAATGTAGCGGTAATCGGTGCAACGGGTAATGTTGGCAGTGAAACTCTTAACACTCTAGCTGAGCGACAGTTTCCAGTTGATAATATCTACGCTCTAGCCTCAAGCAATTCTTTGGGAAAAGAAATAAGTTTTGGTGATGATATTTTAAAAATAAAGAATATCGATGATTTCGACTTCACTAAAATCGATATAGTCTTTTTTTCAGCAGGTTCAGAAGTCTCTAAAAAATATATTCCTAAAGCAGTTAAGGCAGGTTGCATTGTGATTGATAAATCATCTACTTTTAGGCTTGATCCTGATGTGCCGCTAGTAGTGCCTGAGGCTAATGCAATTGCTATAGGAGATTATAAAAAAACAAATATTATTGCAAACCCTAATTGCTGCACTATTATTTTAAGCGTGGTTCTGAAGCCGCTTGATAATGCTGCTAAAATAAAGCGGCTTGTTATCTCAACTTATCAATCAACCTCAGGAGCTGGCAAAGCTGGGATGGATGAGCTATATAATCAAACAAAGGCTAAATATGTGTTTGAAGACCAGCAGCCTGTGATTTTTTCTAAACAAATTGCTTTTAATTTATTTCCTCTAATTGGTGATATCATTGAGGACTCTTCAACTTCAGAAGAAACTAAGATTAATCTGGAACTTGCGAAAATTATTGGAAACCACATTAAATCTTCGATAACTTGCGTGCGCGTGCCAGTTTTTGTAGGCCACTCGATGTCAGTAAATATTGAGTTTGAAAACGTGGTTGATGTTGAAGAGCTAAGTGAGATCTTAGGTGAAGCTGACGGGATTACCGTGATATCACATGATAATGATCAGCAATTTATTTCTCCTGTTGAAATTGTTGGCGAAGAACATGTATTTGTTTCCCGTATCAGGCAAGACTCAAGTTGCCCGAACTCCATTAATTTATGGATTACAGGAGATAACTTGAGGAAAGGTGCCGCCTTAAATGCCGTTCAAATTGCTGAAGAATTAATCAAAAATTATTTATAAATGGGAAAACTCGCAAGAGAAATTAATGCTTTAGCACATGAATCAAATGCTAAATTCATTTCATTTAAGTTTATTGACTCATCTGGACAATTACAACAAATTGATAGCTTGATCTCGAACTTACAATTTAAAGATGATACGGTTTTAATCCACGATTTAACACTTATACCAATTGCAAATAAGTTTTTTCTTGATCCTTTTAGAAGTTTCCCAACGATTTTCTGCTTATGCGAGAATTTAGCATACAGCACTCGCACATATTTCAGCGAAAATCTTGAGATAGAACATCAGCAGGGCTCGATTTTAGAATGTTCTTTAGAATTTACAGCGCTAAATAAAAATAACAATTCTATGGATGGTAATGATCATGGTAGCTGTAATTTTGCAGTAGAACCTCAAGATGCGCTTGCAAACTTGCGCACAGAGGTAGTCTTAGCGTGTGAAAACGCAGGCATTGATACCTGTTATCATTATGCAACCGGCTCTGTTAAAAGTGTTGTTGGCTTTAAGGCTAGAGACTTTTTAGAACTAGCTGATAATTATATTATTGCTAAATATATAATCGCAAATACGGCTGAAAGCTATGGTAAATCAGCTGAATTTATGTACAGTTCAAACAATAATCAAGTAATTAACTCAGTTAATAAAGAATCTTTTCAGAAGTTTACTAATACAGTCATACAAGAATATTCAGCCTCAATAAAATCTGCTATGCCAAAATTCTCAAGTAATTATGACAGCTTAAATAATAGATTAGTGATCAATTTCGACAACTCTAAAATTAATCCGTACCAAACTTTTAGTTTTTTTAATCTAAATAATTATAAAACTGATATTATAGCTAAAGAGTTTTTAAATAAAATGATTATAAAATAATTAACCTAGTAAATATTATAACTATGCACCATGATACGAAAATAATATTGATTAGCTCAAGAAAATCTTAATATTGTTCTTGACTTTTCAAGAGAAATGGTTAATTATTGTTAATAATTCGATATGTTTTTAATGCTTCGCCAATTAAATAAAATAATAAATAAAAATGCAAAAGACACCTAGTATAATTGAGAAACAATTTAATCCGTTAATGAATGCTATAAACAAATGCAAATCAGCATTTTGGATTACATTCTGGTTTGCCTTCGTAATCAACTTACTGATGTTGATTACCCCTTTATACTCACTTCAAGTTTTAGACCGGGTTATTGGTAGCGGAAGTATTGAGACGTTACTTATGCTGTCATTGGTTATTGGCCTTATTTATTTTATATACGGGTTACTGCAGATCGCAAGATCTTTCACTTTG
>Ga0123337_10004880_pt1 | contig 13430 bp, 11 predicted proteins | sample frozenSSSSmetaG_FD_89792 | JGI IMG/M metagenome (GOLD analysis project Ga0123337, IMG submission 89792) | Glacier valley bacterial and archeal communities from Borup Fiord, Nunavut, Canada, to study Microbial Dark Matter (Phase II) -... | ecosystem: Environmental > Aquatic > Freshwater > Ice >... | reverse complement strand
GCCGTTCATTTTACCCTCCGGATCGACCAGCTGGCTGGGCGTGGGCAGCCCCTGCGGATAAATCACAATCGCCTCGGGCCAGGCTTGGTGGATGGGAAAACTGCGCGAAGCCTGCCGCATCGAGCCGCCATGCCCGTGAAAAGCGAATACCACAGGGAGTGCCGCGCCCTCCTTCCCCGCCCCCGCAGGAATACTCACCAACGCCTCGCGCGTCACTCCGTCCACGATCCATGTGCGGCGCTCCAGCGTATCCGCCGCCCACACTTTGCTTCCGTAGAACCAAACCGACAGAGCGAGCAGCAGGAGCGCGTGGCGAGGCTTCATGCACGAAGAGACGCACGCGGGGTGCTACGGTTTCAAACCGCTTTGGGCGAACCGACGGTTGTCATCCGGTTTTGCAGAGGCGCTCGTTCAGCGGCGGATTGGGCTGCGTGCAGCCGCCTCACTGCGGTGATCACCCGGTGGTTGCGGCGCAAAATACGCGCCACGAATCCCGCGCACCCCAACGAAGCGAGCACTCCGCGATGCTCGCGATAGACGACCAGCGCCGCCCCCAGCGTCAGGAGCGTTTGCAGCCCTTCGCGCAGCATCCGCACTCCCGCGCCCCGGTCCGCCTCCGCGCGGGCGATGCGCTCCACTTGAAACCGGATGTGGGCGAATTCGTCGTGGATGAGTTTATCGCAGACCCGGCGCAGTGCCGGGTGTCCGGTCATGACGCGAAGGCAGGGATAATATTCCTGCGCGACGAGTTCGGCGATGATCAGCACCCGGCTCGACCAGCCGATATCGCTCACGGCGCGGATGCGGCGGAAGATACCGTCGGAAAAGGTGGTCTGCTTGGGCGCGATTCCGGCAAGGTTCATAAAACGCAGGAGCAAGGCGGCGTGTTCGTTTTCCTCGCCCACGAAAAGCACCGAGGCTTCATGAAAAGACGATTCGCGTGCGGTCGCGGCAAAGGCGGCCGACTTCGCGAGGTAGTTGCGCGCCTCGGACGATTCACCGCGCTGGAACTCCGCAATGGATGCCGAAATGAGCGCGAGTTGCCGGGCGGAAAGAACCGGATTATCCTGCCAGGGAATCTGCCACTCCCGCCAAGCGTTGGCCCGAAAATGGGCCGCCCACCAGACAGTCGTGCGAAAAACAGCGGCGTTGCTCGGCGGAGAGGCGGAATGATCGGCAAAGGATTTCATCCCGCGATCCTACACCGGCTGCGTGAAATCAATATGAAGCCGGAAAGAAATCTCCGTGAAATCTGAGTTTTCACAGGAGAGCCGTGCGACCAGCCTCCGCGCACCGGTGTCCCGCGGCTCCCTTTGCGGGCGCAAAAAACCGCAGAGGCGACAGGCGCTCCCTGCGGTTGGAATAATCAGACGCCGGAAACCGGCGCATCCCGTTTACTTTTTCAGCGTCGCGCAGAAATTCGCCAGACGGCTGACGCCCTTGGCGATGATTTCGTCACTCGTGGCGTAGCTGAGGCGCAGGTAGCCCTCGGCGCCGAACGCGCTGCCGGGGACGGCGGCGACCTTCTCCTGTTCGAGCAGGCGAGCGCAGAAGTCCGCCGAGCTGAGACCGAAACTGGAGATGTTCGGGAAAAGGTAAAACGCACCCTCGGCGAGCAGGCACTTGATGCCGGGGATCTTGTTGAGCTCGGCGTGGAGGAACTTCCGGCGGCGATCAAAGGCGACGAGCATCGTCTTGAGCGAGGCGTCGGTCTTGTCCTTTTCCTTGAGGGCGGCGAGCGCACCGAACTGGGCGAAGGTGGTGGCATTGGACGTCGTCTGGCTTTGCAGCTCGGCGATGGCCTTGGCGATGGGCGCGGGCGCGATGGTGGTGCCGAGACGCCAGCCGGTCATCGCATAGGTCTTGGCGAAGCCGGAGACGATGATTGTGCGGGCCTCGGCTTCCTTGCTGAACGTGGCCGGGCTGTAGTGCTTCGCGCCGTCGTAGGTGAGATGCTCATAGATCTCATCCGACATGATGTAGAGATTGTGCTTCAGCGCGACGGCGACGATGGCCTCGAGCTCGGGCTTGGTGTAAACCGCGCCGGTCGGGTTGGACGGCGAGTTGATGATGAGAAGCTTCGTCTTCGGCGTGATCGCCGCCTCGAGCTGGGCGGGCGTGAGCTTGAAACCGGTGGTGTCGTCGGCAAGGACGAGCTTCGGCACGGCGCCGGCAAGCTTCACCATCTCGGGATAGCTCACCCAGAACGGCGCAGGGATGATGACTTCGTCGCCGGGCGAACACACGGCGAGGATCGTGAGGTAGCAGGAAAACTTGCCGCCGGGAGAAACGATGACCTGCGACGGGGCGACCTTGAGGCCGTAGTCGGCGAGATACTTGTCGGCGAGGGCCTGCCGGAGCGGCTCGATGCCGGGCGTGGGCGCATACTTGGTCTTGCCGGCCTTCAGGGCGGCGATGCACGCCTCCTTGATGTGCTCAGGTGTGTCGAAATCGGGCTCGCCGGCGGCGAAGCCGCAGACGTCCTCACCAGCGGCGGCGAGGGCCTTGGCCTTCGCATCGACGGCAAGCGTCGGAGAAGGCGAAACATTGAGTGCCCAGGACGAGAGAGGCGCGGGTGCTTGGCTCATGGTATAAGCCTAAAAACAAAGGGGGCGAAAAAACGAAAAGCAAGCCCCGCGCTAGGCAGGACTTGCTTTGAAAAATAAGGCGAAGGCCGGAAGATTTACTTTTTGCCCTTTTTGGCGGGCTTGGCGGGGGCCTTCACGGAAAGCGAGTCGATCGCCACGCGCAGAAGCTCGCCCACGCTGACGTGCTTTTTCTTGGCGGCTTTGACGAGAGTCGACTTCGTCTGGGCCGGCAGGCGCACGGAAATCTGGCGGTGCTCGGAGGCGTCGGACTCGTAGCGCTCCAAGTTGAATTCCTTGATCGCAAGGCGCACGACCTCGCTGGTGGATTTGAGGCCGAGCTTCTTGCGGTTCGATTCAATCTTCGCAATGAGCGTAAGCGGAAGATCAAAGGTGAGCGGAGCGGGCGTAGGGGGTGTTTTTTTGGCCATGGAGGTAGGGCTAAAGCAAAGCAGTGCTGGATACTAACTTGTTCGATACAAGGCCCAGCCCCAACGGGTGGGCAACGCTAAATTTCAAAGGGAACTCTCTGCAAAATAAGGGCTGTAGCGCTCCGCCTGTTATCCCAACACAATCCGATACGCCTCGGCCGGCGTCTCCGCCACGCCCCAGGCCTTGGCCAAAATGGCTGCATCCGGCTTGCGTTCATGCCGGATCAGCAAGGTGCGCACGCCGGCTTCGCTCCCACCCAGCACGTCCGCATCGGCGTCGCCGGCGAAAAACGTCTCTTCGGTAGAAACCGCGAGGGTTTTCAAAATCTCCAGCAATCCGCCCGGATGAGGCTTGTGCGTGGGCAGATCATCGCCGCAAACGACCGTGGCGAAAAATTCTTCCATCCGGTGCGCACGCAGAATGGTTTCGGTCGTCTCACGGTCTCGGCCAGTCCACACCGCAAGCTTGAGCCCGCGGGCGCGCAACTCCACCAGCATGTCGCGCATGCTGGGAAACGGCTGCACGAGATGGGCGTTGGCAAAGCCGAAGGTCTCCAGACGCCTCAACGCCTCCCCCACTCCCGCTTCGTCGCCGATCAACTCGGCCAGCGTGCGCTCGGGCGGCCCGCCCAGACGCAGAAAAATATCCTCCTCCGTAAGCTCCGGACGAAACGGCGCGAGCGCGTGGGCGAACGCCCGCAGCACCAGCGGAATCGAATCGATGAGCGTGCCATCGAGGTCGAACACCACGGCGCGCAGGCCGACGGGCAAAGGAGCCGTCATCACACTCACGGGCCAAGCTGCCGGACGCGGGCCGCACCCGGGGGCGTGATGGTATCCGCCAGCGCCGCCGGTTCAAAAAGCCCGCCCGAGAAATCCAGACCCAGCGCCGCGCCCGTGATTGTGAACTGCGTTTTGTTGCGGGTCTTCTCATCGCGCACGTCGATGCTTTTCACGATCCACTGCTCGTCGACCTTCTTGAGGTCTAGCACGGTGATCGTCTTAAGAACCTGGTTGCCATCCCCGATCTGCTGGGCCTGCACCAGCGCGCCAAACTGCGTGTCCAGGTAAACGCGCACGCCCGTCAGTTCGGGCCTCTGAGCCGCGATGTCCGCCGGCGGATAAAGCAGAAACACATGGGCCGGACGCCCGCGCACCGGAGCCACGCCTTCGAACACAAAATCATTCCAGTAGATGAACGGCATCTGCAGGTCGAACGCCGTCAGGTCGGTGTCGGCCAGCGGCGTGAACAACGCCGCCGAACCGAGCGGCGACACCTGCGCATCCGCGCCCGACCACGCCCACACGGCGCTTTTAGGACCATTTTGCACGAGCAGGCGACGCTCGGCGCCAATTACACCGGGCTGCAAAATCACCCGAGAGACCGGCCCCTGATCGTTGTGGCCGCCCCACATGCGACCGGGCACCACGCGCTCGTCGCCACGACGGGGCAACACGCGGAGCATAAACTCCAGGTAGTAGTCGCCCGCGATGCCCTTGAGACGAAAGTCCTCCAGGATTTTACGGCCCTCCGCCTGATCGGGTTTCCCGAGCTGGACGTATTGGGCGGGCGGACGATAACGGCGGGACTGGCCAAAGGATTCGGTCGTCAGCAGACCTCCAAAAACAACAAGGCAGACGAGCAAACTCGTCTGCCTTGAAAAAATCGTCCGTCGGGACGCCAGTTGCACGGGGATCAGGGCTTGGCGGCGGCCGGCGCAGGCGCGGGAGCTGCGGCAGGCACGGTCGCAGGAGCTGCAGGAGCCGCCGCCGCGGGAGCCGGAACAGCCGGAGCAGCGATGGTCGGCAGGGCGCGAACCGCGGCCTTCTGGTGCTTAACCACGTAGATCTGGCCAAGGTAGAGACCGAAGCAGAGCACGAAGAACACGATGGCCGCCTTGATGGTGAGCTGGGTCAGCACGTTGCCGGTGTCGGCGCCAAAGGCCGCTTCAGTCGCACCGCCGCCCAGCGCGGCGCCCATGCCGCCGTCGGCCTTGGCCTTCTGGGCCAGCACCACGAGGATGAGGAAAACGGACGTGAAGAGGAGAACGACGGTAAAAATTCCGATGAGAATGCTCATGAATAAAGGGTCAGACAGCCGGACGGAGAGACGGTTGTCAATGCCTCGGTGGCCCCCCTCCAAAGGCCGTCCGCCGCCCCTTCAAATCTCGTAGTCATCCACCCGGTCATGATCGCCCGCCGCGGCCGGCGAAGCCTGTCCCTCCGTCGTCTTGCCCTGCTTGCGGTCGTAGAAGATGCGCACCTCGGGTTTTTCTCCGACGCCTTCCTGCTTGAGAAGCTGCGCGGCCCGCATCAGCGCCTTCTTGGTGCTCATCGTCAGGTTGGCCTCGGCGGGGAACACGTTTTCCTTGCCCATCTGCGCCAGCAGACCGCTGCGCTCAAGCACGCGGGTGACGTCGGCGTTGCTGCCGCTGATCAACAGATGCCGGCCCGTCTGCTTGAGATAATCATGGAGACTTTCCAGCGCCATGACGGTGGAGGCATCGAGATGGCGGGCGTTTTTCATGCGCAGGATGAACACGCGGATGTTCTGGTCCTCCGCCTGCCGCCGCACCTCGTCCTGGAACAGATCCGCCGCGCCGAAAAACAACTCGCCTTCCACGTGGATGATCGAGATCTGCGAATGGGTGCGCTTGGTCGGATCGGAAAGCTCGGAGAGCTGCCCCTCTTCGTTGAAGCCGTATTCGACGAGCGTAGGCATGCTGGTCTTCTGGAGAAAAAGCGCCAGCGCCACGCCGATGCCCACATAGATGGCGGTGTCGAGCGGCAGCAAAAGACAGGAACCCAGCGTGATCACGAAGACCACCGCGTCGGACCGCGTCGAGCGGCAGGCCACGCGGATCTGCGAACGGTTGATCATGCGTATTCCGACGCGGATCAGCTGCGCCGCCAGCGCCGCCAGCGGAATGAAATTAAACACCGGCGTGATCGAAAGCAGCACGAGCAGCACCGCCGCACTGCTGAACATGGACGAGAGCTGGGTGGCCCCGCCGCTCTGGTAATTCACCGCCGAGCGGGCGAACGACGACAACCCCGGCACCGCGCCGAAAAGCGAGCAAGCGATGTTGGCCGCGCCCATGCCGATGAGCTCCTGGTTAGGCTCGATCTTCTGGCCGCTTTTCGTCGCAAGGGACTTGGTGATCGAGGCCGCCTCGAGCATGCCAAGGATCGCGATCGCGATCGCCGTGCCGACCAGCGATGGCAGCAGGTGCCACTCGTGCGCCCCCAGATGCAGGCCGATGAACGACGGGAGCATCGCGTGAAGCGCACTTTCGTCCCTGATCATCTGAAAAGGTGCGTCCGCCGCGCCGATACCCGAGGTGTAAACTTTACCGACGAGCGCGAGCACCGCCAGGCCGATGAGCGCCTCAGGCCAGGTCTTGCGCATTCTCCGCACCAGTTCGAATACCAGCCAGGTGAGCACGCCCAGACCGATGGCCCAAAACGAAACCTGTCCGGTTCCGATGTGCGCGACTGCCTGGTAAATATTCGCCACGAAGGACTGGCCCGCGTCCACATCGTAGCCTAGCAGGTTGTGCAGTTGGCTGGAAATGAGCAGCAGGCCGATGCCCGTGCTGTAACCGATCACCACCGAGCGAGAGATGAACTTGGTCACCTCGCCAAAGTTCACCAGCCCCGCCACGAGCTGGATGATTCCGATCAACAGCGCCATCAAAATGGCCAGCGGCAGCGCGCCGAATTCGGGCGTGGCATGCGCGGCGATGGTCGCCGCGATGATCAGGCTGATCGAACTCGTCGGCCCGAACACGTGGTGCCGCGACGAGAAAAAAAGCGCCCCCACCACCCCGCCGATCACGACGCAGGCGATGACCGGCATCGGCGAAACCCCGAGGATAAGCGAGAAGCCGACCGCCTGAGGGATGGAGACCAGCGTCAGCGTGACGCCGGCGATGAGATCGGCGCGCAGCTTGCCCCATGAATACCCCTTCAACTCGGTCACGAACGGAACCCGCACCTTGAACATGCGCGTGCCCAGATCGGCCGCGTCGCCCAACGTTTGCTTGAGCTCGTCTGTTGCGCTCATGCCTGCAATCAGGCCTCCACGCCGAGTTTTTCCAGAATGCGCTGCAGGTCTTCGTTGCCCGTGTAATCAATCACGATTTTCCCACGCTTGCCGGAATGCTTGAGCGCGACGCGGGCGCCGAGATACGACGTGAGTTTTTTCTCGATGCCTGCGACGGCGGCGGCCTCGACGGCGGGAACCTTGCGGTTCGCCGCGCCGGCCGGAACAGGTGTTCCCGCCTTCTTCGCCTGCACCAGTTTTTCGGTGGCGCGGACGCTCAGGCCTTCTTCGAGGACGCGACGGGCGAGCACCGCGCGCTGGGCGACATCGGCGATGCCTAGGAGAACCTTGGCGTGACCGACCGAAAGCATGCCCTTTGAAAGGTAGCCTTGGATTTCCACGTCGAGGGACAGCAGGCGGAGGGCGTTGGCCACGGTCGCGCGGCCCTTGCCCACGCGCTCGGAGGCGGCCTCCTGCGTGAGATCAAAATCGCGGATAAGGCTGGCGTAGCCGTAGGCCTCTTCGACGGGGTTCAGGCCTTCGCGCTGGAGATTTTCGATCAGGCCGAGAGCGGCGGAAGAGGCGTTGCTTGCCTCGACCACGCGGGCCGGGATGACCTTGATCTTGAGAAGCTGGAACGCGCGCCAGCGGCGTTCGCCCGCGATGAGCTGGAACTTGTCGCCGAGCTTGCGCACGACGATGGGCTGAAGAAGTCCTTCGCTGCGGATGCTCTCGGCCAGCTCGCTCAACTGCTCCGGCGAAATCTCGCGGCGAGCCTGATAGGGGCTGGGCGCGATGAGGCTCACCGCCACCTCGGCAAAACCGGGAGCCGCCGCAAGGGCGGACGCAGCGGCGGGCGCGGGAGCCGGGGATGCGGCGGGCTTTGCGGGATTGGAGCCGGAGATGAGACCGCCGAGGCCTCGGCCGAGTCGGGATTTGGGAGCAGCCATGATATTTTATTTTCCTCCGGGGATGAAGAGGGTCTGACCCACCAGAATTTTGGCAGGATCGGTGATTTTGTTGGCGTTGATGATGTCCTGGGTCTTGCTGCCGGTCTTGCGGGCGATGAGTGCAAGCGTATCGCCTTTCTGGACCTTGTAACTAATACCCTCGGACGGAAAATTATCACTGAACGCAGACGTCGACGACGAAGACGACGGGGCGGCGACAGGGCTGGAGGTAGCGGCATGCTGGGGCGGCTGGCCCTTGGACAACGAATCGAGCACGGCGTTGGTGGCCTCGCCCAGTTTTTTAATCTGCGCGGCGGTGCGCTCGGCCACGGCGGTGTCGCCGGCCTTGATCGCACGGTTCAGATCGGCGATGGCATCGTTGAGCTGCTGGACGGTGGCAAAAGCCTGGGCCGAGTTCGCCGTCTGGGTGCGCAGGGCCGCGTTGTCGCGCTCGAGTTGCTCGACACGCAGGGCCAGCTCGCCGACGCGCTGCGTCAGGACGGTCATATCGGCGCGCATGTTGGCCACGTCGGAATTAAGCGATTGAGTGCCGTTCGTCTGGGCTCCTGCCGGGAGCGCGACAAAAGCCAGAGCCGCTCCAAAAAAAGCTGTTTTCCACATGGACGCAGACGTTGCGCCAAAACCCGCCCGAAAACAAGTGCCGAGCCGGGGAGACTTGCGGACGGTCATTCCGGGAAACGCTTCGTCATCAGTTCTTCGATGCGCTGCTTCGAGGAAACCACATTTTCCAGCTGCACGCGCGGGCTCAGTTCCAGAGTGAGCAGGTGCTTGGGACGCCAGAATTCGCTGATCATGTTGAAATTGATGCGGCCGGTGCCGATCCCCTGGTGGTCCTTGCCGTCGGGCGTCACGTCATGCAAATGGAAGCCAAGCAGCCGGGACGCGTTTTTTTCGAGATGCAGGCGATGGTCCATCATGCCCATGCTCTGCTTGATTTCCGCATGGCCGGTGTCGTGCCAGTAACCGCAGGTGTTCGGCTGGACGAGGCCTTCGAGCAGCGCGGGAAAATCGTCATCGAACGGCAGCTCGTCGAACTTCTCCCGGTTTTCCAAACCGAGGGAAATGCCGCGCTCCAACGCGTAGGCACGGACTTCTTCGATGCTCCCCTTCACCTGCGCCCAATAGGGAACCATGCGCTTGCGAAGCCGCTCGCAGCACTTCGTCAGTAGATCACGGTAGCCCTTGTCGTCCGGCACGGTGACCGTGGGGTTCTTGCGCACAAAGTTCTTGAGCGTGTTCGCCGGATTGAGCCACCAGAACGGCACGCTGCCGAGGTGCATCACGAGGACCTTGACGTGCATCTGCTTCGCGAAATCGATGGAGCGCTTGGTGTGACGCACCCATTGCTCATGCTCGCGATGCTCAAGGACCGAAGGCTGGAAAAGATTGGGCGCCGCCTGGCTGATCCCCGTGGGCAGCGGGCAGAAATTATGCGTGGAGCTGATCTTGATCACCCCTTCCTCCACCGCCCGGATCACTCCCGGCAGGAGCACGATGCGAATGCCGTGGCTCAGTTCCGCATGCGTAAACCCCAGTCCGGCGATTTCACGCAACATCTCCAATCCGTCCGTGTGGCGGAATGAATTCCAACTGGTTGATAAAGCGAGAATGGGCTTTGCCATACGGCGGGATCCAAAAGCGCAGACAAATTGCGGCGCACAATCACAAAAAACCGCGTCACCGAATAACTTCGGCTGACGCGGTCGAGGAAAGGGACGGACCGAAGCCGATTACTTGGAGTGGCGGTCGCGCAGCATCTGGGTGAAGGCCATGACCTTCACCTTGCGACGACGGCGCTCGGTGGGCTTCTCGTTGTAACGCTTGGCGCGGACATCCTTGATGATGTTCTCGCGCTCGAGCTTCTTCTTCAATCGGCGGAGCGCACGATCAACGGGCTCGTTTTTACGGATTTTGATTTCGATGGACATGGTGAAAGTGGCGTAAGTTGACGGGGAAAAGCTGAGGAATAGGCCAAACCGCATCCGGCACGTCAATGGCTTTTTTCCTGTGCGTCCGCTTGGGGCTTGCGAAGACCGCCGCGCGACGTTGCCTAGCCGCTGTGCCGTCCGCCGATTCGAACTTCGTCCACCTCCACGTCCACACGGATTACAGCCTGCTCGATGGCGCCTGCCGGATTGACCGCCTGATGCAGCGCGCGTGCGACATGGGCATGAAGGCCCTCGCGCTCACCGATCACGGCAACATGTTTGGCGCAATCGAGTTCTACAACGCCGCCAAGTCCAAGGGCATCAAACCTCTCATCGGTTGCGAGATATACATCGTCGAGAGTTCCCGCCTCGAAAAAGCCGGCAAATCCGAGGACGGAAAGAGCTACTACCACATGGGCCTGCTGGCGAAAAACCTCACTGGCTACCAAAACCTCCTCAAGCTCGTCTCCGACGCCCACCTCAAGGGTTTTTACTACAAACCGCGCGCCGATCTCGAAACCCTCGCCAAATACGCCGGCGGCCTCATCGGTTTCACCGGCTGCCTCGCCGCCATCGTCCCGCAGCATCTCCTGCACGACCGCTACGAGGAGGCCCGTAAAGCCTGCGGCCGCTTCGTCGAAATCTTCGGACGCGAAAACTACTTCGTCGAAATCCAGGACCACGGCATCCCCGAGCAGGTCAAAATCATCCCCGACCTCCTCAAACTCGCCGAGGAGTTTGGCCTGAAGGTCATCTGCACAAACGACGTTCATTACGTTAACCACAGTGACTCCGGCCCGCACGATGCCATGTTGTGCATCCAGACCGGCGCGAAGATCGAGGAGGAGAACCGCATGAAGTTCACCGGTTCCCAATTCTACCTGAAGTCCCGCGAAGAGATGCTCACGATCTTCGGCGAGCGCCCCGACTCCCTCGACAACACCCAGCTCGTCGCGGATATGTGCGACCTCACGATCCCTTTCCCGAAAGGCTCTGAGCGTTACCCGCGTTATCCGCTACCCGTCGAGATCACCTCGCGCAACGTCGCCCCTCTCGCCTACCTCGCCGAACTCTGCGCCGTCGGCCTCACCCAACGCTACGGCTTCGACCCCGCCGAAGTCGCCACGCATCCCGTCCTCGCCGCCCGCCTCGCACCGCTCCTCGCGCTCGCCGCCGGCCAAAAACCGACGCCTCCCGATTACACCGCGCTCACGGCGCACGAAGAACTCGTCCTCCGCCTCCACTACGAACTCGCGATCATCGGCCTCACCGGCTTCGTCGACTACTTCCTCGTCGTCTGGGATTTCATCGCCTGGGCCCGCACCAAAAATATCCCCGTCGGCCCCGGACGCGGCTCGGGCGCCGGCTGTCTCGTCGCCTACGTGCTGGGCATCACCAATCTCGACCCGCTCCGCTTCAAACTTCTCTTCGAGCGCTTCCTGAATCCCGAGCGCGTTTCCCCGCCCGACTTCGACATCGACTTCTGCATGCGCCGCCGCGTCGAGGTCATCGACTACGTCCGCCAGAAATACGGCAACGACTGCGTCGCCAACATCATCACCTACGGCACGCTCGGCGCCAAGGCCGTCATCCGCGACGTCTCCCGCGTCAACAACCTCCCCTACGCCGACGCCGACCGCCTCGCCAAAATGATCCCCGACGAGCTCGAGATGACCCTCGAAAAAGCCGTCGAGAAATCCGCCGAGCTCCGCACCGAACTCGACCGCAACCCCGTCGCCAAAAAAATCTTTGAGTCCGCCCGCGTCCTCGAAGGCATGGTCCGCAACACCGGCAAACACGCCGCCGGCATTATCATCACCGACCGACCGCTCGACGAATTCGTCCCGCTCACCTTGCAGGAAGGCGACGTCACCGTGCAGTTCGACATGAACGCCGTCGGCAAGCTCGGCCTGCTGAAGATGGACTTCCTTGGCCTGAAAACGCTCACCGTCATCGCCGACGCCGTCGCCAACATCCGCCGCTCCGCCAATCCCGACTTCGACATCGAGAAAATCTCCCTCGAAGACGCCAAAACCTTTGCCCTCCTCAACTCCGGCCGCACCACCGGCGTCTTCCAGCTGGAGTCCGGTGGCATGCAAAACCTCTGCCGCCAGATCAGTCTCTCCTCGGTGGACGAGATCGTCGCGTTGATCGCCCTCTACCGCCCCGGTCCGATGGAGTGGATACCCGACTACGTTAAAGGCAAAAAAGACCCGTCCACCGTCACCTACCCGCACCCGCTCCTCGAAGCCGTCTGTCAGGAAACCTACGGTATCATGGTCTATCAGGAGCAGGTCATGGAAGCCGCCAAGGTCATCGCCGGCTACACCCTCGGCGGCGCCGACATGCTCCGCCGCGCCATGGGTAAAAAAGACGCCGAGGCCATGGCCAAGGAGCGCACCAAGTTCGTCGAAGGCGCCCTCCGCGTGAACGCCATCCCGCAAAAAACCGCCGACGCCATCTTCGACATCCTCAACAAATTCGCCGGCTACGGCTTCAATAAATCCCACTCCGCCGCCTACGCGATTCTCAGCTACCAGACCGGCTACCTGAAGGCCAACTACCCCGCCGAGTTCATGGCCGCCATGCTCAGCTCCGAGTTGGGCAACTCCGAAAAAGTCTCCCACTTTGTCGCCGAGTGCGAGGCGATGGGCCTCGTCGTCCTCGGCCCCGACGTCAACGAATCCCGCGACATGTTCGCCCCCGTCGGCCAGAAAATCCGCTTCGGCATGGCCGGCATCAAAGGCGTCGGCGAAGGCGCCGCGCTCAAGGTCATCGAGGAACGCGAAAAAGCCGGCCCCTTCGCCGACTTCGACGACTTCGTCTCCCGCGTGGACGCCAAGGCCCTCAACAAACGCGTCCTCGAGCACCTCGTGAAAACCGGTGCCTTCGACTTCAGCGGCGCCTCCCGCAAAAAACTCTTCGACAACATCGATTCCTCCCTCGCCGCCGCCGTCGCCAACGCCCGCGACCGCGCCGCCGGCCAGAGCGGCTTCTTCGACATGCTCGCCGAGGAAGCCCCCACGGCCAAGAAAGCCACCGTCCGCGACCGCCAGGCCGAACAGGAAGACGATTTCACCTCCGCCGACCGCCTCCAGTTCGAAAAGGAGCTCCTCGGTTTCTACGTCACCGGGCACCCGATGAACGCCTACCTCGGCCTCGCCGACGCGCTCGACACCTTCGCCCCCGACGAACTTCTCCAGCAAGGCGACCGCGTCGAATTCCGCCTCTGCGGCATCGCCAGCAACCTCGTCAAAAAACTCGCGAAAAAGGACAACCGCCCGTGGTTCATGTTTACGCTCTCGACCAAGAAGGCGTCGCTCCAGCTCAACATGTTTGCCGACGCCACCGCGAAGTGGGCCGTCAACCTCGCCGAAAACGCGCAGGTGGTCATCCTCGGCAACATCATCGTCGGCCAGGAAGGCCCGCGCATCAACGTGAAGGAATGCCGCCCGCTCGAAGCCTACGTC
>Ga0123337_10004875_pt1 | contig 13436 bp, 14 predicted proteins | sample frozenSSSSmetaG_FD_89792 | JGI IMG/M metagenome (GOLD analysis project Ga0123337, IMG submission 89792) | Glacier valley bacterial and archeal communities from Borup Fiord, Nunavut, Canada, to study Microbial Dark Matter (Phase II) -... | ecosystem: Environmental > Aquatic > Freshwater > Ice >... | reverse complement strand
TGAATCTATCGAAAAAGGAAGTGGTCAAGTTTTAAAGGAATTTATTTACGAGGCCAAAACCAATTACGATATCGCCATAAAAAATTTAGTGTATCGCCCAGGAGTTTCACCTCTAGAATTGGTAACTTTTGAAACGGCGAATAAAATAGGCCAGTTCTTTAGTAACGTCAGTAAAGACATCAGAAAAAAGTTCAAGAACGAACGACTGATTCATATCCTCGAGTTTCCAGTTTTATTTCTCGGCGCAAAACCATCAAATACGCCTTCTTTTTATAATTTTATGAATTATGCCGATTTTGGTATGGGAACCTGGCATCCCAAAACTGGAATGTTCGATGTTGTTCTTGCTATCCAGAGTCTGGCCAAGGAATTGGGAGTAATTTTTGTAACCAATGCCAATATTGAAAAAATTAATGTAGAAAATAAAGTTGCCAGTTCCATTTTAGTCAACGGAAAAACGATAACTTCGGATATTATTTTGAGCGGTGCCGATTACCATCATACTGAAAAATTGTTAGATAAAGAATACCGGGCCTATTCCGAAGCCTATTGGCACAGCCGGGTTTTTGCTCCGTCCTCTTTATTGTTTTATGTTGGTTTTAATAAAAAAATAAAAAACATTTCGCACCATGCTCTGTTTTTTGATGTCGATTTTGAACAGCATGCCAAAGATATTTACGATGAACCAAAATGGCCAAAAGAACCTCTGTTCTACGCCAACTTTCCATCATTGACAGATAACACGGCAGCTCCGGATGGTATGGAATCTGGTTTCTTCCTTATTCCTCTTGCTCCAGGAATCGAAGATACTGAAGCCTTACGAAACGAATATTTTGATAAGATAATAGAACGTTTCGAAATTTTGACGCAGCAATCTGTAAAAAATAATATAGTATTCAAACAATCTTTTTGTAAAAATGATTTTGTTTCAGAGTATAATTCGTACAAAGGAAATGCATACGGAATGGCAAACACACTATTGCAAACGGCTTTCTTGAGACCAAAATTAAAAAGTAAAAAAGTAAAGAATTTATATTTTACGGGGCAGTTAACTGTTCCTGGGCCTGGAGTTCCCCCAGCTTTAATTTCAGGAAAACTCGTTTCAGAATTAATAGATAAACAATTTTTAAATCAATAGATATATGAAGCAATTATTTGATGATGTGTCCTTCAAGTGCAGTAAATTGGTCACCAAAAATTACAGTACTTCGTTTTCTATGGCGGTTTATATGTTGGCGCCCAGCATTCGCGATGCCATTTACAGCATCTACGGATTTGTGCGTTTTGCCGATGAAATTGTGGATTCTTTTCATGGTTATGACAAAGAAAATCTAATAAATGATTTTGAAGCCGAATACTATAAAGCCATGAAATCCGGAATCAGTTTGAACCCTATTTTAAATTCCTTTCAGCACACAGTTAAGGAATATAATATTACCGACGAAATGATTCAATCGTTCCTCAAAAGCATGAAACTCGATTTGATCAAATCTGATTATCATAGCAAAGAGGAATATAACGAGTACATTTATGGTTCTGCAGACGTAGTGGGTTTAATGTGTCTCAAAGTTTTTGTAAAAGGTGATGAAGCCAAATTTAATCAGTTAAAAGACGAAGCTATGCGATTGGGTTCTGCTTTTCAAAAAGTGAATTTCCTTCGGGATTTAAAGGACGATAATTTGCTGTTAAACCGCAATTATTTTCCCGGAATCGATTTAAACTCTTTCAGTGAGAATTGCAAAAAAGCAATCATTGCAGAAATTGAGGAAGATTTTAGAGTTGCCTATCAGGGAATTATAAAATTACCTCTGGAAGCCAAATTCGGAGTGTACACCGCCTTTGTTTATTACAAAAAACTGCTTAAAAAATTAGCAGATACACCTTGTAATGAAATAAGTAACACCAGAATTCGGGTTTCCAATTATTCCAAAGCAGGATTATTGGCGCAGTCATTTGTATCCTGTAAGCTGAAATTAGTATAAAATTAAACGCATGAATTTTAATTTAATAAAAAAATTATGATTTCCTTTTTGATATTTTTAGGCGTTTTTTTAATTATGGAATGTGTCACTTGGCTCACCCACAAGTACATCATGCACGGACTTATGTGGTATTTTCACGCCGATCACCACCAGCCCAAATACGAACATACATTTGAGCGCAACGATATATTTTTCGTAATTTTTGCTGCTCCCAGCATAGTGCTTTTCTATTTTGGTGTGAAGGGCGGAATGAATTACCTGTTTTTCGTTGCACTCGGTATTACTACTTATGGTTTTTGCTATTTCATGATTCACGATGTATTAATCCACCAACGTTTCAAATGGTTCAAAAACACCAAAAATAAGTATTTAATTGGCCTACGTAAAGCACATAAAATGCATCATAAGCATCTCGGCAAAGAATACGGAGAATGTTTTGGGATGCTATTTGTTCCTTTAAAATATTATAAAATATAAAGAATAATTTGGGCATGACCGCTTGAAAAAAAGCGGTCGGGCTATATGTTCCCGCTTTTTAAAATTGGGCAAGAAAATACCCAATTTTAAAAGAGCTCCACTGCTATCCCTCATGCGAGAACCGACTGCATTTCCAAAATATATTTTGGTGTGTTGCAACATATCATAAATCCATACAAAAATGAAAGTATATAAAAAAGAAACCGTTCAACACATCAATGCTTCGCTTGACGAATGTTGGGCTTTTTTCTCCAGTCCAAGTAATTTGCAAAAAATAACTCCCGGCACTATGGGATTTATAATCACTGATTTTGATAATCAATCCATGTATGCCGGACAAATTATCCAGTATAAAATTTCACCATTGTTGGGATTCAAATTAAATTGGACTACCGAAATTACGCAAGTCAAAGACAAGTGGTATTTTGTAGACGAACAGCGTTTTGGACCGTATAGTTTTTGGCACCACAAACATTTTTTTGAAGCAACTCCGAACGGTGTGAAAATGACCGATGTGGTGCATTATGCATTGCCATTTGGATTTTTGGGACGAATAATGAATACGGTATTAGTCAGAAACAAACTGAAAGAAATCTTCGATTACCGTTGTGTAAAAGTCGATCAAATTTTTAATTTGTAGCTGTTTAGCAGATATTATCCCGATATTTATTGTCTAAGGCCATTATGGTTAAGTATTACATTGACCTCCGATAGGTCAACTGTCTATAGAAATGATATTCCGTTTTTGCAACGACCCCAGCGGAGTCGAATGTTTCCTAATAATACAACCCCGCTGGGGTTGTTGCTGTATGATAATTTTTTTTATAAATATAGATAAATCCTGTGGATTTCTCTATTCTTAATCAGATTACCCGATAGATTCTTTAACACCAAAAAAAATGTCAAAACAACAAGTATCTATCTTTTGGTTCCGACGCGATTTGCGTCTCGAAGATAATGTGGCATTGTATCATGCTTTGCAATCCAAATATCCTGTGATTCCTTTGTTTATTTTCGACACAGATATTTTAGATAGTTTAAAGAAAAACGATGCAAGAGTTGGTTTCATATACGAATCACTTCAAAATCTAAATATACAACTAAATGCAATTGCAAGTTCTCTTTTAATTAAAAACGGAACCACAACAGCAGTTTGGGAATTGCTTTTTCAAGAGTTTACGGTTTCAGAAATTTTCTTTAATAAAGATTATGAACCGTATGCCATTAAGAGAGATTTGGCTATTACAACTTTAGCAAAAGCTAATAATGCGATATGCTTTTCTTTCAAAGATCAAGTCGTTTTTGAAGAACTCGAAATCACCAAAGCCGATGGTTTGCCGTATACCATTTATACTCCGTACAAAAATAAATGGTTGGAAAAATACAAATCTATGGCACCACTTCCAGAATATGATACACAAAGTTGCTTTTCGAACTTTTATCAAAATCACTTTGATTTTCCTACTTTGCAACAAATTGGTTTTGAAGAAAGCAAGATAAAAGTAATTCCTCATAACCTCACACAAATAAGTAATTATCATGAAACTAGAGATTTCCCTGCAATAGACAGTACATCTTATCTTTCTCCACATTTACGTTTTGGAACAGTATCCATCCGAAAATTAGTCAATTGGGCGGTTCGCAAAAATGATGTTTTTTTGAGCGAATTGATATGGCGGGAATTCTTTATGCAAATTCTGTTTAGTTTTCCAAAAGTAGTCATCCATAACTTCAAGTCAGCTTATGATGGCATACTATGGCGCAATAATGAAGAAGATTTCAAGCGATGGTGTTCAGGAACTACGGGTTATCCTATGGTCGATGCAGGAATGCGCCAGCTTAATGAAACAGGCTATATGCACAATAGAGTACGCATGGTCGTGGCCAGTTTTTTGTGCAAACATTTATTAATCAACTGGCAGTGGGGCGAAGCTTATTTCGCTGAAAAACTGTTGGATTATGATTTGTCTGCTAATGTTGGCAACTGGCAGTGGGCCGCAGGAACGGGTTGCGATGCAGCGCCTTACTTCAGGGTTTTTAATCCTGAAATTCAGCTTAAAAAATTTGACGAAAAAGGAATCTACATCCGCAAATGGATTCCTGAATTTGATTTGGGATATGGCAAACCTATGGTTGATCATGCATTCGCTAGAGACCGAGCAGTTGCCACATACAAAGCAGGTATTTTGAAGTAATTATTCAATTAGTCTATTAAGCATCCCATTAAAAATAAATCCGTGAAAAGGAAAAACAGAATACCAATATAATTTTCCCCAGATTCCTTCGGGTCTAAAAGTAGCCGATTGATATAAAGTATTATTAATGATTTTGAATTCGAGCCAGGCTTCGCCGGGAAGTTTCATTTCGGCATAGAGAATGAGTTTGCCTTCCTCTTTGTTGGCATACAAAACCCTCCAAAAGTCTAAAGCATCTCCTGCATGAATTTCGTGCTTATTGGTACGTCCTCTTCTAGAACCTACACCACCAAATAATTTATCGATAAAACCTCTAAAACTCCAAAGCCAGTCCCCATAATACCATCCTGTAACTCCTCCAATTGACCAAATTTGATTGATGGTAAAGGCTCTATTTTCTATTTTCATTTTTCGTCTGTCGATGAAACAGCCCTTCTTTGGTACTTTGAGATAGTCGCTTACAGTGCCAAAAAATCGTCCACTTATCATGGAATCTTTCCAACTCGAAGTAATATCGTTTTTGTCAATTTTTACTAATGCTCTTAGTAAAGCTTGCTCATATGACATTGGAAATATTTGCAAAATGGAATTAATGCGATTGTCGCTGCAAATGACTTCAACTTTCATACTACTCACTAATGCGGATGCTAATTTGTACGATGTGGAAGTTACAAAATAGAGCCAATAAGAAGATAATTTGGGTGTCATCACAGGTATGGTGTAAATATACCTTTTGAGATGGATCGCTTTGGCAAAACTCAAGAGCATTTCTTTATACGTGAGAATATCGGGACCACCTATGTCAAAACTTTGATTGTATGTTGACGGATTCAATAGTGATTTTGTCAAAAAATCCAAAACATCAGCAATGGAGATTGGCTGGCATTTGGTATTGAGCCATTTTGGAGTAATCATTATAGGAAGTTTATGTACTAAATCTCTAATGATTTCAAACGAAGCACTTCCGGAGCCAACAATAATTCCAGCTCTTAGTGTGGTTGTGACAAATGTTCCCGTATTCAAAACTTCTTCCACTGCTTTTCGTGATGATAAGTGTTTGGAAAGCGATTTATCATTGACAATTCCGCTTAAATAAATGACTTGTTTCGCATTCGTCAAATTGATTCGTTCTACAAAATTTTGTGCCGATTGATATTCCAATTCACTGTAATTACTTGCAGAACCAGACATAGAATGGATTAGATAATAAGCGGCATCTATTTCATTTGGAATGTTTTCTAAAGTTTCTTTTTTTAAAAAATCAACTTCAATTACGAATACCTTTTTTTCAAATTCTTTTGGACAAAAAAAACGTTGTTTGTCCCGGACGCAACAAATAACGTCATAGCCTTGTTCTACCAAAAGGGGTAAAAGCCGTTTGCCCACATATCCTGTTGCACCTGTTAAAAGAATTTTCATCTCACTACAATTTAAAACTTACAATACCATAATCCATTTCAAAAATTTGACCCGAAATGGATTTGGCATTTTCGGAAATTAAATAATTGGCCATTTCGGCAACTTCATTTGGTTTTAAATAATTTTTCATCGGATGGCGCTCTATCATATTTTCTTTCATGCGATCGTTTCTAAGAATATTGGCCGAAAGTGAAGTTTCTGTGATGGTTGGCGCGATAGCATTTACACGTACCACCGAAGCCAATTCGGCACCGAGAGACTTTACCAAACCTTCAATTCCTGCTTTTGCAGTAGCGATACTAGCGTGAAAAGGCATTCCTAATTTGGCCGCCACTGTGCTAAACAATACAATTGATGAATTATCTCCTTTTTTAAGGGCAGGTAAATATTTTTGAATGGCTTTTACAGCTCCAATTACGTTAATTTCAAAATCATTTCTAAAATCAGCGAGATTCAAACTCAAAATGGGTTTTAGCGTTATAGAACCGGGACAATAAATAAGAACATCTACAGCTTCAATTTCGGGTAAATCATCTTCAAGAATTGAAATGGGGTAATGAATTAAGTTAGGATGTGTAATATCAGGTGCCGATCTGCTGATGTTATGGACTTTGTTGTTTTCCAATTGTTGCAAGAGGATAGCACTCCCAATTCCTTTGCTTCCTCCAATAATTACTATGTTTCGCATTTTTTTCTTTGGTTATCTTTTTGAGATTTTATTCCCATTGATTTGTCTTTGTCTCGAACATTTAAATCGGCCTTCCTGAAAGCTTCTTAATTTTTCATGTTTTGTCTTTCGGCCTTGCACACGCTCTCGCCACATTTTGAAACTGGATGGTTTCATTTCGGCACGCATGAGATTGATTACTTCTTGTTCTTTTAAACCAAATTGTAAAAAAATTGCATCAAAAGTTGTTCTGTCTTCCCAAGCCATTTCTATGATTCGGTCCGTTTCTAAGTTTGTGAGTTCTTTTTTCAATTGATTACACGTATTTTTTAAAATCATTCACAACAATGGTAGCTTTCAAGTCAAACAGCAAATTGTATAGTCCAAAAAAGGTTCGGTTCATATAAATAAAATGTTTTGAACCTCGATTACCGTTCATTTTTCGCAAGTTGGTGTCTTTCGAAAATCGTTCTCCTAGCTGGGCAATATTTCCAAAAAATTCAGCATCCGAAAAATCAAATGTTTCTCCTTGAAAAGGTTGAGTGAAAAGTGATAATAAATCATAAAACATTTGAGTAAAATAAGCAATCTCTTCCTTTGAATCGTCGGCTCTCAAAATTTCAAGTTCAAAAAGTTTCTTGTTAAATGATTCTGGGTTGTTGAGCACCTTTGGGTCTACCAGTTCAAAATAAGGGATGTAAAAGTCATCTGGAATTTTTTTCATACAGCCAAAATCCAAAGCAACCAATTGATTGTTTTCATTTACTAAAAAATTTCCGGGATGCGGATCGGCATGTACTTTTCTCAAGATATGAATTTGATACATATAGAAATCCCATAACGCTTGCCCTAACTGATTTGCTGCTTCCTGATTTTCATTTTTAGCTGTAAATTCAGAAAGATGAATTCCTGTCATCCAGTCCATCGTTATAATTTTCGCTGATGAAAATTCAGGATAATATTCAGGGAAAATTAAATGATCTATTTTTTTGCATGCCGCAACAACTTCCTGACTTTGTTGAAGTTCCAGTATATAATTGGTTTCCTCAATCAATTTGTCCTCGACTTCTTTGAAATATTTATCGGAATCTTTCCCTTGCAGATTAAACATCCGAATAGCTATTGGTTTTACCAAAGCCAAATCCGAAGAAATACTGTTGGCAACACCCGGATATTGAATTTTCACAGCTAGTTTTTTACCATTTTTTACAGCAATATGTACCTGACCAATACTCGCTGCATTGACCGAATTGGGATTGAACTCATCAAAAACTTCATAGGGGGTTTTACCAATGTTGGTTTTAAATGTTTTTAAGACCAATGGAGCAGATAGTGGAGGAACGGAAAACTGGGACAACGAGAATTTCTCCACATATGCTTGTGGCAGGAAACTTTTGTCCATGCTCAACATTTGAGCCACTTTTAGGGCGCTTCCTTTTAAACTCTTCAAACCATCATAAATATCTTCTGCATTATTTTCGTTGAGTTTATCGCGAGTCAAATCAGAATTAAGCATTTTTTCACCATAATATTTCAAATAATTCACGCCTACTTTGGCACCAGTTTGTACCAGTTTTGTTGCTCTTTCGATTTTGGAAGTTGGGATATAGTCTATTGTTTTCATTATTTGTTGTTTATTTTTTCTTTAAAAAGAAATTTTCCAAAATCAATTAAGCTGTCAATCGGTTTTATATCAATTAATTCAAAAGAAACCTTAACCGATTTTTCGATGTAGATATCTGTTTTTTCAAACGAAGCAGAAGAATCTTGCATCCAAAATTTCATTGTTAATAAAAATTGAATCCAAAACGATTCGGTTAATAATTTTTCTTGATATTGCTGTAGTTTCTCAATTTTGATTCGGAATTCATCTGTGATAATTTCGGAGATGTAGTTTTTGAATTTATTTCTAAACTCGGACAAAATCATTAGGTTTTTTAGTTGATTTTGATGTTGTTTCAAAGTCATCACGACATAGCTTCTATTGACAGTCACTAATTCGAAGTATGTAAAATAAAAACTCAAAAGTTTGGTTTTCATGTCATACCCTTGATAGTTGTCATCAGTTTTTAATAATTCAACCGTTTTGTCAAAAAACATATTGAATATTTCTTTTTCAATACTTTCCAGCGTGCCGAAAAAAGTATAAAATTCAGCTTCAGTAAAATGATTTTCTTTACCAAAATGAAATACAGACTTTGGTTTTTCATTATGTTCTAATACATAATCCATATACAGAGACACAATTTTTTCTTTAGATAATGTGAAATTTGTAGTTACCATTTTATTTAGGTTTTAATTCGAGATAAAGATACGAATGTTTAACTATTCATTAATAAAGCTAAACAAAATATTAACTTATCTTTACATTTAAATAATTGATTCAATAGATTTAATTGTTTCCAAATGCGTCAAAACGTAGCGTTATAAACATTTGGGAAAATTTTAGGAATATTAATTCCTAAAATAAATACTATCTAATATTATGAAAAAAAATGTTTTGATAACCGGCGGTTCTGGTTTTGTTGGTAAATATTTAACTGGAATGTTGTTGGAAGCTGGGTACACCGTATCCATTTTAACTAGAAACAGTAAAAAAAACTCCGACGATATTAAGTATTATTTATGGGATGTTCCCAGTCAAACTATTGAAAAAGCTAGTGTAATTAATGCCGACTATATTATTCATTTAGCTGGCGAAAATATTGCTGGTAAAAGATGGACTCAACAAAGGAAATCCGATATTATTGTGAGCAGAACGCAATCTGTGGCGCTTATATATGCTGTATTAAAAAAGCACAACAAAAAACTAGATGCGTTTGTTTCGGCATCGGGAATTGGAATATATGGCGCGAAAAATGGAGACGGTGTTTGTACAGAAAATACAACTCCGGCAAACGATTTTATAGGAACAACTTGTCAGGAATGGGAAAAATCGGCTGATTCAATAGCGGGTTTAGGAATACGAACGATAAAAATTCGAACCGGATTAGTCCTAGGAAAAGACGACGGGTTTTTAAAAAAATTGACTCCTATTTTTAAAAAAGGATTAGGTTCAGCATTAGGCTCGGGGAAGCAATACATGCCCTGGATACACATTCATGATTTGTGTGCAATGTATCTTGAAGCAATTAAAAACGATAATTTATCAGGAGCTTACAATGCTACAATCAATGATAGCACTTCAAATTCTTCATTTTCAAAAGCATTAGCAAAGTATTATGGATATGTGATTTGGTTACCCAAAGTACCTGCTTTTTTACTCAGACTTGTAATGGGGGAAATGGCAATGATTGTCTTAACAGGAAGGCGGGTTTCATCGGATAAAATAAAAAGTCTGGGCTTTAAATTTAAATTTTCGAATTTAGAAATGGCACTTGAGGATTGCTTAAAAAAATAACACTATTTTAAAACACATTCTATATGTGTAGTTACATATTTTGAAACTTTGGCAATCACAATTGTTGGAATTTCTATTTTAAAATCATCTGCATTCAATATGAAATCTGAAGTTATCTGGATTCCATTTACTGTTTTCATGATTTTTGCAGTAACGCTAATTTTTTTTGATTCTCCGTGAATCTCCATTTTTCCATTAATGAGATACTCTTTTTCGATCTCGTTGATGTCTTTTAAATCAAATTTTTCTATATTTCCTTTAAAGACAGCCTTTGGATAACGATGACTTTCAATGTAATTATTGTTAAAATGTGCTTTCATTAAACTTCTTTTAAACTCAAATTTGTCGATGAAGGCAACAAAAGTTATTTGACTTTTATGTGGAATCAAAACACATTTGACCTCATTGTTTTGTGCTTTTACTTCTTCAAATAAAGGAACCGATGCCTCAAATTGGATTACACTTTTTGAGGAGGTTAATTTCTCTTGAGCATAAATAGTCAAGACAGATAAATACAGCAATAATAGAGTAATTTTTTTCATGACTTTAATATTAGAAGTGGGTATATTAAAGTTACGTTTTTTTTACCACATTGGACTTAAAATCGCCCAAAAGAATGCCAATATAAAAGATATATTCTTTTTATATTGGCATTTTAAATGGATAACAATTGCTGAAAATGATCTTAAATCTAATACACTCAATCCAAATTGAGTTGCACATTGTATTTTTTTAAGCCTTCCAATGTTTCTTTTGAGGTATAATTGAAAATTTCTTCATGGAGATCGCGTTCTTTTTTCAACGCAATTTGTTTTAAAGAATTGCAAAAACGTTTTACATCTTCAAAATTTGATAAAATTAAACCTGGCACCTGCATGCTATTACCATCATTGTCTTTGGCAACCATCGTAAAATAGGAAGAATTACAATGTTTTTTATAACCAGTCTGAATATTTTCGGCTTCCACCCGAATGCCAACAATCATCGAACTTTTCCCCACATAGTTTACGGAGGCTTTCATAGTTACGAGTTCTCCAACCTCTATTGGTTTCAGGAAATTGACAGTATCTACAGAGGCTGTAACACAGTAATTCCCGGAAAATTTGGAGCCGCATGCAAATGCAATTTGATCCAGCAGCGATAGGATATAGCCACCATGTATTTTTCCGCTAAAGTTGGTATGAGAGGGCAACATTAATACTGAAATACTGATGCGAGAGGAGGCAACCGTTTTGTAAATTTTATCCATTGGTATTAATTGGGTTTTAAGGGCGAGCTTTCTTTTTGTACAGCGGTGATGAAATAACGGGTTTCTCCCCACCACCCAAAAGTTCTGTATTTTTCTACGTAATTAAGTTTTACATATTGTCCCTGTAATACTTTTAAATCGTCTATCACTTTTTTATCGCTGTCTAAAACAGAAAAAGTAAAAATTTGAGCCCCGGAAATTCCTTGGCTCAATTCGCCTTCCCACGTTTTTAATACAACTCCTTTATGACTTAATTTAATAAGTTCTCCAGATCGAATGCCCTCACTAAAAGGTACAAAATAAATAAATGCAAAATAACTAAGAAATACAATAGCTCCAATTGCAGCAATAATAATTAGGATTTTTTTCATGTTTGTTTAATTTAAAAGTGAATTATCATCGGTATCAGCTCTTTTTAAGATACTTTCCGGTAACGATTTTTTGGCTTTGGCGCCCATTTTTTTTAACTTTTCAACGCTGGTAATTAAGTTACCTTTACCTTCTACCAGTTTATTCATAGCGCCTTGATATTCTATTTTACTTTCTTCAATTTTTTTACCAACTCTTATTAAATCAGCAACAAAACCTTCAAATTTATCATATAATGCGCCTGCTTGACGAGCAATTTCAAATGCATTTTCCTGTTGTTTTTGGTTTGCCCACATACTATCTATTGTACGTAAAGTGGCCAAAAGTGTAGAAGGCGTTACAATAACAATGTTTTTTTCGAAAGCTTTGTTGTATAATGCAGTGTCTTCATTGAGTGCTATTGCAAATGCTGGTTCTATCGGGATAAACAGCAAAACAAAATCCGGACTTTCTATCTGGTATAAATCGTGGTAATTTTTATCTCCAAGTTGGTCAACATGGCGTCTGATAGAATTGACATGTTCTTTTAAATAAGCAATTTTTAAAATATCATCTTCCTCATTAATGTACTTTTCGTAGGCTGTCAGAGAAACTTTTGAATCTACAACCATCTTTTTTCCGTCAGGTAAATTAATCACCACATCTGGAAAAACTCTGTTTCCGCCTTCAGAAGTATGACTTTGCTGTACTTCGTATTCACGTCCTTTTTCTAATCCCGATTTTTCAAGAACACGTTCCAGCACTAATTCTCCCCAGTTTCCCTGCATTTTACTGTCACCTTTTAAAGCTTTGGTTAAGTTTAGCGTTTCCTTGCTCATTTGAATATTCATTTCGCTCAGGCCAATAATTTGCTGGCGAAGCGCTGCATGATAATCAATACTTTCCTTATGTGTGTCTTCCACTTTCTTTTCGAATAACTGAATTTTATCTTGTAGCGGAGTCAAGATATTTTTCATGTTTTCTTTGTTCTGCTCGGTAAATTTATTCGACTTTTCTTCGAGTATTTTGTTGGCAAGATTTTCAAATTCTTTGGTGAATTTTTCCTGAAGTTTTTCGACTTCTTCTTTTTGTTCTTTGTTGCGTTTCCACAGATTTTCAAAATCAACTTCTTTTTTAGAAAGTTGAATTGCCAGACTGTCTTTTTCGTTTCGGATGTTTTCTTTTTCAGTATTCGAAAAATTAAGTTGTTTTTCGAATGTGTTTTTATCTAATGTAAATTGATCTCTTTGTTGGATTAATTGTGCGTTTAAAGCAATTAATTTTTCTTCCAGACTTACTTTTTCTGACTGAAATCGTGCCGAAAAAATAAGTTTACCAATAAAAATCCCCATCAAGAGAGCGATAATAAAAACCAATACTATAGAAAGAATTGAAGGCATAGAATTTCTTTTTTATAAAAAGTAAAAGTACGCATTAATAATAGAGCTTAATTTTAAAAATGAAATTTCACTATTTTATTTAAATCTTCTATAATTTCTCAAATTGAATTTCACTGGATGTTTAAGGTGGGTTTGAATGTGTCATTTTAATTTTAGAAATTAATTCTCACACTATTATTTTTAATACAATTAATAAAAAAAATACTAGAAACTCAGGTGAGAATCTAACATTTTGTATTTCAAATAATTAAATATAAAATCTTAGAGGTCAACATTTAATTACATAGAATTTGTTTGTG
>Ga0123337_10004873_pt1 | contig 13441 bp, 9 predicted proteins | sample frozenSSSSmetaG_FD_89792 | JGI IMG/M metagenome (GOLD analysis project Ga0123337, IMG submission 89792) | Glacier valley bacterial and archeal communities from Borup Fiord, Nunavut, Canada, to study Microbial Dark Matter (Phase II) -... | ecosystem: Environmental > Aquatic > Freshwater > Ice >... | reverse complement strand
TACACCACCCGGTACACTTACAAAAGTGACGCCGCTCAATGAAGTACCAATCATTCCAAAAGCAACCAACATCCAATTACTATTGCGATTGCCTATAAAAAAAGAATCATTGTTTGAGTTACGACTTGTGAAATAAGCAACAAGTAAAAGCAATACAAAATATCCTATAACAAAAGAAAACAAAATGAGAGGTTTCATGCAAGAATTGGTTTAAATAAAATAAGATTGAAAATATAAAAAATATCTGTGTCTTTGCTGACAAATAAGTGTAAAGATATATGGAGTTTAAATCGATCGCAGTTTTTTGTGGCAGCAAGTCTGGCAATAATGAGTTGTTTGTCCGGGACGCTACTACATTGGGCAACCTGTTGGCAGAGAAAAATATACTTTTGATTTATGGCGGCGGCAACAAGGGAATGATGGGCGCTGTAGCCAATGCTGTAATGGAAAAAGAAGGACAGGTGATTGGGATTATACCTGAATTACTACTTGGCTGGGAGCAACAACATACGGGCATTTCAGAATTAATTATAGTGGATGACATGCATAAACGCAAAAGGCTGATGTATGAAAAATGCGATGCAGCCATTATTCTACCAGGTGGATTTGGCACGCTCGATGAGCTATTTGAAATACTTACCTGGAACCAGTTGAGCATTCATGACAAACCAATCTACTTATTAAATACATCCGGATTTTACGACTTCCTGATAGGTCATGTAGAAAAAATGGTGCAGGAGAATTTTCTCTACAACAGCATTCAAAATTCTTTTACTGTTGTTACAAGTCCTGAGCAAATATTTTCGGTTACTGATTAACGATTGTTGGTCCTTCCCTGGAACAATGCAATGTTAAAACCTGCCCTGATAACAGGTATCAGTCTTCCATAAGAATCAACATAAGGTGAATTGGCTAGTTTTAGGGCATCAAACATTACTGAAAAATAGTAGTAAGTATTATTACCTGGTGCCCGGCCGCTCGCAATACCTGCGCCTAGCAAAAGGCTGTTGGCATCTACCTTCTGTTTATAAGCGCTCCCTCCCGGAGGAATGATTTTCAGACTTTGAAAATTGTGCTCAAACTGCCCCTGTAAAAACACAGATTTGATTGGAAATATTCTGACAAAAGCACCGGGACCGAGACTTGTCTGACGGTATTTGGTGTCATATTGGTCTCTTTCACCGGTATAAATAAAATTCAGACTAACAGCAGCATCCAACCAACTGGTAAGGCTATAGCCAAAATGAGGACTAACGCCCAAAACAGTACCACCAGTATAAAAGGAAGCGATCACATTTCCGCCTGTAAATAATTTTTCCTTTCTAAAACCGCCATAGCTTTCTTCTTCGTCGTCCTGGGCCATTGACACCACGGTTAAATTAAGCATTAAAGCAGCCAGTATTATCTTTTTCATGTGCTATTTTTAGTATCAATAATTGGGGGAATAAAATTTCATGCTAACCTGATCAGTGCTTAAAATCAACCAGGAAAATAACTGAAAGTATTTCCTGGTTGATGATGAACAACTTAGTAAAAATCGTACAAAATCACCAGTTAATAAAATACTGCCTTTATTTGTTATGTTATAAAATACTCAATTTTTTTTTGCCAATAAATCATTGTTTAGCAGGAACGGATAGTCGCAGTTACAACAAACCTTTACGTATAGCTAAGTACGGACAAGTCTATCGAACCGAATTTTCGGATCTCTTAAAAGTAAGTAAACCTATACTGGTAGATTGAAACTATAAATAAAGAAAAAGGTAGATGAATAAGGAACTATTCCGGAGGAAAATAAAAAATATAAACCAGTTCTTTAACCAGCTTTACTGGCGCTATTTAAAATTTAGGACACATCACCTGGCGGCTATCACTCTCGCTGTAAAAACCTTTCTTCATAACATTGAATTCATGAGCACCCTGAAGGTTATTGAAATTATTAAGCGCTGAAGTAGTTACATCATAACTGAAAGTAAATCGTATATTTTTTATTTCGAAACCAACCATCGGTATCACCGCATCGCCTGCCCTATAATAAAGCCCGGCTATTAATTGCTTTTCTCCACCTTCGCCAGCCAGGTTATAGTTGGCATTTAGCCCCATGACAAACTCGCTGGCTTTTGCCTGGTTGGTATAATAAATATTTGGGTTGATGATTACCCGATCATTAACTTTCAACAGTGCGTTTATAAAGCCAATATGCCGCATGGGTATTCTGCTACTATCTACCGATCCGCTGAAGAAAGTTTCCTGTGGACCATTCACATGATGAATAGAATATCCGGCATTTACATAAATATCTTCTGTTGGAAAATAAGCATAATTCAAACCAGCCTGCATATCAAAATAACTAACACTATTGGTATTCAAAACCACCGATGACGGCAAATCTCTATCAAAAAATTTACCATCAAACTGGTCAGGAAAACTCAGTTTACTAATGTCAATGCGTTTGTTTGCCCAGCCTACATTAAACCCGGCACTTAGTAAGCTGCTATTGCCAAGTTGCTGATGATAGGCGATTGATCCATAAATCTTGGTAGATCGCAATCCTCCACTACCTGCAACATCACTTAAAATCAGGCCGCCAAGACCTAACCAACCATTTTCAATTCTATCTCTGAAAAGTTGTGCATCGCCATAAACGCTCATTGTTTTATAGGGCGTTGATAAGATAGAAGAGTATTGATTGCGGTAATGAGCCCCGATCCTGTAATCAGCATCCGGAATAAATCCGGTATTTGCCGGATTGGTAGTAAGCGGTGAATTAAAAAATTGCGAAAAATGCAAGTCCTGTGCCGGCAAAATGCTGACCGCAATAAGGCAAAATGACACCAGGAATACTATTTTTTTATTTTTCTGCATCTATGACTTCTTATCAAACAAACAATGAAAAATCTGGTTCAATAAATAATTAATTATCGAAGAAGGGAAATATCACCTGTCTTCTTAATTTTCTTGCCATCAATAAATTCGACATCCAGTGAATAAGTGTATACATCCATTGGTTGTAGGGTACCTTTAAAAGTTCCATCCCAACCTAAATCCTGGGTGCTACTTGAAAATACCATTTGTCCCCAACGGTTGTATATTTTCCAATTCATTTTATTTATACCAAATCCCACCACTTTTACTATGCTATTCACACCAAATTTACCAGGTGTGAATGCATTGGGCACATCAAGCAGCGGAAGCACAAGAGCCGGCACATCCAGGCAAAAAGTATCCAAACAGCCGGCAGCATTGATGGCTACAAGGCAGGCATTGTAGGTTCCGGTTGCGTTGTACTGGTGGGATGGATTTGGCAAATCTGATTTTCTTCCGTCCCCGAAATCCCACCTGTAATTTGTTGCACCACTTGAAAAATTTGTGAAATTAGTCGGTTTGTTTTCTTCAGCCGGGGTAGGTGAAAAACTAAAACCGGCACTTGGTATAGAGTACACAGTAATCGGAAAAGTAAAGGTATCTGTCCGGTTACAGGTAGTGGTATCAATCGCTATTAATCTAACATTATAAGTTCCGGTAGTGCCGAAAATATGCGAGGGGTTAACATCCGTTGAAGTGGATCCATCACCAAAATTCCATAGGAAACTGAGCCCACCCAATGAGGTATTTGTAAATTGAGCATTATAGGGAACACATCCTTTATCAGGTGAATCAAACCCGGCCTGCACATTTACTGCAAGGCGTACCGTTTTAACCACACTATCCGGTGCGTTGCAAAAAGTAGTATCATCTACCAGTAATCGCACAATATAAGTACCAGGGCCTGGATAAGTATGTGTGGTTGTTACAAAACCTGCTCTTACAGGTGGCGTATTATCCCCATAATCCCATAAGAAACTGGTGGGTTTATAGGTTGGTAGCACAGCAGTAGTGGTGTTTTGAAACTGAAAAGTAAAACTCTGACAACCGCCGGTTTTAGTAGCAACGAAATTGGGAACCACTATATTATTACCCACCCTTACATTTGTATATGCGGTATCCGATACATTGCAGGTAGTAGAATCAATCGACACTAACCTTACCCTAAAACTTCCAACAGAATTATAGGTATGATTGATAGTGTTGGAGGTTTGACTAACATCAGGTGATCCGTCTCCAAAATTCCATACATAATTTTTTCCTTTGGCCAGTGTATCGGTAAGTGTTACAGTAAGTGGCACACAACCTATAGTATCCAGTGTTCCATTAATTGTTGCCTTTACACTTGCGCCAATACCACCAAAATTCATTTCAATTTTGACCAGGGCTTCGTTACAATTATTTGATCCATTTCTGGGAGCCCATACACCGGGCGTTGTAGGGAATACCACAGAAGGCGTACTTCTTCCTCCACAATTGGCACAAATAGCCTGGTATATGACTCCGTTCGCATCAAACCTGCTGGTTCCTCCATCCACATGGTCATCAAAGCCACCACGCTGACCATAAAAACTTCCAAAAAGTTGGCTCACCGCATTTTTTTCCAACACGAAAAAATAAAAATCATTGCCATCTGTCGTAGACTGGATAGCATCAGCAGTGATAGGTAGTCCGGTAGTTCCTGCGTTTGGATAGCCCCTGTCATGATTAAACTTGCCTCCCCAGCCCGATACATATACGTTCTGACAGCGATCTACCAGAAAAGCTGTAATAGATAAATTTGGAATGGGTGAGTTAGTGCCAAATACGGTTGAATAGACATATGCAGATAGATCAGGTTGTAATTTGCTGATAAATTGCTTGCCACCACTACTGCTAAACGCAGCATTTACAACTGTCCAACTACCAGTAGTAGTTCCGGTTACATAAGGGAAACCAAATTTATCAAACTGGATACCATAAACAAGATCATTACCAGCGGTACCAAGATAGGTAGTTTTTATGATGCCGGTCCCGTTCGGATTTATTTGAGTAATAAATCCATCTACATCGCCGCCCTGGTAGGTACCGTTAATTACCCCGGCTTTATTTCCCGGCAAATTATCGCTGTTGGAACCACCCGCTACATAAAGGTTACCCGTAAGTGGATTAATGGATAATACAAAACAAGCATCAGTTTCTTTTCCACCAAAAAAAGTACTAAAGATTACTGACGAAAGGTTGGAGGTCAGTTTCATAATTACACCATCCTGTTTACCTCCACCAAAAACCGGCTGTATTGAAGATCCACCGACCGGAAAATCAGCAGACTGGGTACAGGAAGCTACGAAAATACTGCCTGCTGCATCCAATATTACCTCACTACGGGCATCGTCTCCATAATTACGCCTGGTTGTTTCTGCGCCATCCGGCGTGTCAAATTTTTTCCTGATATTTACCCCATCGTCATTCTTGCCTCCTATTGCCAAAGAACCTATCAAGGCATTGCCGGCCGCATTTAATTTGGTAACAACAATATCATACCCGCCTGCAGGTCCGATTCTGGGAACCAGCGTTGGATAATTTTGGGTGGCGTTCCCTGCAAAAGAACTGGACCTTCCGGCAATAACAAGATTGCCTCCTGCATCACAAATCATACTGTGTGGCTGCTCGTTTCCACTTCCGCCCAAATACGTAGCATATAAACGGCTTGCCCCGTCTGGCGATAATTTAATGATCGCAATATCATAAGGTCCGTTAGAATCTTCATTTGAGCCACCATTAAAAACCTGGTCAAATGCACCTGGTGAAACCGGGTAACCAGCACCAAAAGAAATACCTCCTGCAAAAAAGCTACCGTCGGGTCCCGGTGTAGCGGTGTATCCCCAGTTATCAGTGGAACTACCAGTAAACGAAGCAAAAATTAAGGTAGGATCTATTACAATAGTTTCGTTGGGTAAATAGTCTTTTATGCTAAACCTTACTACATTGTCTTTTACTACATACTTGCAGTCAAGTGTCTGACGGCTCCCCTTTTGTAACTGGTAGGTGTAGGGGTATAATTCCTTTAACTGCCCAACGGATGTACTAATCAACAATTCTTTATTTTTCACCTCCAGCTTATCTACGCCATCATATTGAAGTGCTATATCATTCACATTGCCACCAGGTCTTACCACGATATCATACTTCAGCGTACCTGCATCTGTGTAGTACCTAACGTCTATATTCGGATACATGTTTTTGTACGTAATGCCCTGGTAAATTTTGCAATCTCCTTTCCATTTGGATGGATCATTTCCGATAAAATAATTGTTGTAGGTAGATAAGGGCTTGTCAGGCTCAACAACAGGATTACCCAGTGCACCTGAAAAGCTTACCCTGTATGCATGTGACCGTAAAGTTATTTTTTGAGAAGGAGGAGCAGCTTTGGCAAAGGTATTGGTGTTGACAGGAGCAGCATCTGTTGAACTACTGTGACCATGCATAACACCTGCCAGCTTTTCAAGGTCTTCGGTATTGTGTTGCAAAACGGTAAAGCCTTTAGGCTCTATAAAAAAAGCACCTACAGGTATCTCAGCTCTAAAATTCACATTACTATTCCACTGACCTTTATTTTCAATGAACTGCAACTGTGCCATTGCCGGTGTAGCAAAAACCAAAGCAATCAGGAAAGTCGAAAGGCAAGCGATGAATAATGTGACTATTTTCAAGGAAGATATTTTTTACAATTTACAAAATGATAACGAATAAACATAGGTAAAGTTTAAACAGGAAAACCTAAAAAACCAATTACGAAATTTTGCTCCAAACCGTTTTCCCCTTCTGCAATTGAAGGTGATTTTTGATCGGCAAATTTTCTGCCAAATTTAAGTCAGGATCGGTCTCAACGATGGCCGTTGTAAGCTGTTTCGCCACATCCAGCATGACCCGGTCCTGTTCAATGTTTGCCAGTTTAAAATTTAGAACACCGCTTTGCCTTGTTCCCTCTATTTCACCGGGGCCGCGTATTTCAAGATCTTTTTCTGCCACCTTAAAGCCATCATTGGTGGCACATAAAATCTTCAGCCTTTCCCTGCCATCGTTGGAGACTTTGTTGCCTGTTAATAATATGCAAAAACTCTTCTCACTGCCTCTCCCCACCCTTCCTCTCAATTGATGCAGCTGTGATAGTCCAAATTTTTCCGCACTTTCAATTACCATCACAGAGGCATTGGGCACATTCACACCTACTTCTATTACGGTCGTGCTTACCATTATTTGAGTGTCCCCTGTTATAAATCTTTTCATATTGGTTTCTTTCTGATCGGCTTTTTGCCGGCCATGCACCATGCTGATCCAATACTTTGGCTCCGGAAAAAAAGACTTCACTTCTTCAAATCCCTTCATCAGGTTTTCGTAATCAAGCGTGGCAGATTCCTCAATAAGCGGGTAAACGATGTAAGCCTGCCGCCCTTTCAAAATTTCTGCTTTTACAAAATCCATTACCTGTGGCCGCTTATTTTCAAATCGATGAATTGTTTCAATCGGTTGCCTGCCGGGTGGCAATTCATCAATAACACTGTAGTCTAAATCGCCGTAAGCGGTAAGCGCAAGCGTTCGAGGGATAGGCGTTGCCGTCATAACGAGGATATGCGGTGGCAATGAATTTTTTTTCCATAATCTGGCCCTTTGGGCTACGCCAAATTTGTGTTGCTCATCAATCACGGCAAAGCCAAGATTTTTAAAAATCACTTTATCTTCTATCACGGCATGGGTACCGATTAATATATTCAGCGAGCCATCTTCACAGGCTGCCAGTATTTCTCTTCTTTTTTTTGTTACTGAAGATCCGGTTAGCAATTTCACCACAACCGGCATATCCTTTACCAGTTCGCTGATGCCGTGGTAATGTTGCTGGGCTAAAATTTCTGTTGGTGCCATCAGCACACTTTGAAACCCATTGTCGGCTGCAATCAACATACTAAGCAAGGCCACAATTGTCTTACCGCTGCCCACATCCCCTTGCAACAAACGATTCATTTGCTTTCCGGTACCGGCATCCCTTCTTATTTCTTTCAACACTCGTTTTTGAGCATTGGTTAATTGAAAGGGCAAATAATTATTATAAAATGTATTAAACAATTCTCCCACTTTATCGAATACCCATCCCTTGCTAAAACGATGACGGGTACTGCGAATCATGCCTAACCGCAGTTGGGCAAAAAATAATTCTTCAAATTTCAATCGCCTTACTGCATGGGTATATTTTTCTTCAGACGCAGGAAAATGTATACTGCAAAACGCCTCCCATCTTGATACAAATCGGTATTGTTGAACAATTGATTCCGGCAAATTCTCTGGAAATTCCTTTGCCGATAATAGTTGCAGCAATGCAAAGGTCAGTTTCCCCATTGCCCGCCCATTCAATCCCCGGGCTTTCAACTTCTCAGTGGTAGAGTAAATGGGTTCCAGAAATTTTTTGCCGCCCGCCGTCTCAGGTGTAAATATCTCTATTTCGGGATGCGACATCTGCAATTTGTTCATAAAGAAACCAGGCTTTCCAAATGCCAGGTACTGTCTGCCAGTCTCGAGCGTTTTTTCTACCCAACTAATTCCCTGGAACCAGGTAAGTTCGATTTCCCCGGTTTCATCCTGCAGGTAGGCCACCAAACGCCGGGATCTTTTTTCGCCCATGATATTAAAACCGGTCAGCCGTCCGGCAACCTGCGCAAACTCTGATGTAGGATTAATGGAGGCAATCTTATCTACCCGGGTTTTATCAATATGGCGAAAGGGATAATATTCAAGCAGGTCTTTAAAAGTAAAAATATTCAGTTCCTTTTTCAACATATCCCCCTTTAAAGGTCCGATGCCTTTTAAATATTCAATGGGATTGGCTAATATGGTACTACCCGGTATAATGTTGTATTTTTTTACAAATGTATTCGCAACTGCTGTAAAAGCAAATTCTCGTTAGAACACTCTATTGCAAAAAAAGGTTGCAATAATCGTTGGTATCCCCGTAATAACCAATGAAGGAAAAAATGCTTTTTGTGAATGATGACGAGCCTTCACAAAAAAACAGGAGCAATGCTAATTTTTGATTGAGCAAAACTCCTGTTTCAAACTGCTAAAATTTAAACCAATAGCAAATAATATTTTGAAGGTTGTTATATTGTTTGTGATAACAACTACAACGTTGAACGTTAACGTGACACTTTTCCGGAAAACTTCTGAGGACGCTTCATATTTCTGTTACCTCCACCTCCACCCCCTTCCGGTCTTGATGAACCAGGGTTGTATGCGGGAGCTTCTCCAAATTGTTCCGGCACCACTTCTTTTGGAACGGATTTACCCAACAACCTCTCAATGGCGGCAAATTTACGCTGCTCTTTTACACTGATAAAGGTAATGGCAGTACCTTCTGCGGCAGCCCTGGCTGTCCTTCCTATACGATGCACATAATCCTCTCCATCGTGCGGTACGTCATAATTTAATACCAGGCCAATATTATCAATATCGATTCCACGGCTCAATATATCAGTAGCTACTAAAATTTGTATGCGGCCACTTTTAAAATGCATCAACACTTCTTCTCTTTTATCCTGCTCCAGATCGCTGTGAATTTCATCAACCGGTAAGTTGGTCTTCTTCAAATCCCGGGTCAATTGCTTTACACTTATCTTACTACTGCAAAATATCAATACCGATGAAAAGTTTTTCTGGTGAAGAATATATTTTACGAGGGGAATTTTTTGAGTATCGTAGACCACATAAGCCAATTGCTTAATCTTTTCATTGGGTTTACTTATTGAAATACTGATTTCCTCCGGCTTGTGTAAAATAGTTCTTGCCAACTCTCTTATTTTGTGAGGCATGGTAGCGGAGAACAAAAGGTTCTGCCTTTTCTGCGGTAAGGCATGAATGATGCGCATGATATCATCATAAAAACCCATGTCCAGCATACGATCTGCTTCATCTAAAATAAGGTACTTTAATCCCTGGAATTTCACGTAGCCCATATTGATATGTGCCAGCATTTTCCCTGGAGTACAAATTACCACATCTGCACCTGCGCTTAACGCTTTCTTTTCCTGAACAAATGCATTTCCATCTCCCCCGCCATATACGGCAATTGAACTAACAGACGTGAAATAAGAAAGGCCTTCCATATGCTGTGCAATTTGGATGGCCAGTTCACGTGTAGGAACAATTACCAGTGCAGTGATGCTATGGTGATTGATCGGAGAAGAGATAATATTATTGATTAGGGGAAGTAAGAAAGCAGCTGTTTTGCCGGTTCCCGTTTGGGCAGATGCGATTACATCTTTACCTGCTAATACCAATGGAATAACCTGTTCCTGAACGGGCGTTGCGTCATCATAGCCCGATGCTTCTATCCCTTCCAATAGGCGGTTGTCGAAGCCAAAATCTGTAAACTTCAAAATAATGATTGCTGATTAAAATTGAAAAATGAATGAACTTAAATTCACCTCTTTGTCTGAATTATTCACTGGCCGCTTCTACTTCAGCCACACTTTCAAGAGGTAATGGAGTTATATTTTTTACTGTGATTTGAAATTTTGTATTTAAGATTACCTGAAAATGACCGGTTTGTAAAACTGCTTTTGTAGGTGCATCTTCCAGCATGGCTGCGGCAAGATGACTGGCAAGATCTGACCCGCTGATTACATTACTCACTTTACCATCTGTAAATTCAATTGTGAATTTATAACCCGCTTTTCTACCAGTTCCGGCCCTTTCAAAATCTTCCCTGTTTAAACTTAATAACTGATCTCCCCCGGATGATTTTTTTAATAAAATTCTAATTACAGGCAGGTATTTATTCCAAATATAAGTGTACATAATATTATTTTTTAAAATTTAATTTGGGGAGACGGAGCTGGATTTTTTACTAAAATAATCACCAAAGTATACTAAAGGTAAGCTTTCCTGACTTAAACCCGGCTTGATTTATTTGTTTGCGGCTGTTAACCAGTGGCGATTTTTTCAACAAGCAACCGTTTTTTAACATTAAACCATTGGTTGAGCACAATATTTGCTACTTTAATATGTTTATAATACTAATCCGATGTAGTTAAATCTACACACCTCTTATTTAATCAAAAAAACTCCGTACTATGAACACAAAATCCCCAATCACCAAATCTGTAGTGGAACAAACAGCCAACAACACCACCAGTTGGATCGGTCACCAGGCAAATAACAACAAAGACATTATTGGTGGTCAAACTTTTACCTCACCTTCAGAAGTAGATCTGGAAGCAATTGAAGTATTAACCAGTATGGTAGCTCAGCCAGGCAATGTATTGATGACGTTGCACAGCTTTGATTCACAACTGGAAAGCTGGGGCCCAATCCTTGGATCGGCCAGTTTGGACTTTGACAGAACGGATAATGGAAAATGGAAATCGTTCAATATTGCAGGATTACATTTAAACAAGGGTAAGTCTTATGGATTTCGTCTTGAGAGCCTGGATTCGGGTGCTTACATTGGTGTAGCCGAAGCCGTTGGTTGCAGCCAATCGCCTTTGTCAAATACAGGACAGGAATGGCAATTTACCAACAATGATAGTAAAGGACATCGCTTTTCTTATTTCAGCCTTGCCTTTAAAGTAGATGCGAGGGCTGCGTAATTTGATTCAAGCAAGATTTTTTTCCGTGAGGGAAATAGAAAATACAACGGTGAAGGATTTTAATTAATCCGGATACTACTCCAACTTAAAGCACCGGTAATGTTCATTCAATGTAAAAGAATGAGCATTACCGGTGCTTTTTTATTCAATCCCAAATGTGTTAATATACCTTTTATTGATACATTCCCTGCTTGCGGGTAGAGGCATTTATTGCACTGCCCAACAGACTGACCGATCGGTTGCGAAAACACACAATCTACTTAGGAATTTAGCAGATGGGTTCCATTTTCATCCGGCTATTTTTTTACGAGTTGCATTTTTTCGGGGTTCCACAAAATAGCGGTGTCCTGGTTATAACTATCATTGCATAACAAAGCCGGGGCAGCAGCCCTGTACCCAAAGATGGCATCTTCCATTACCTTTCCTCCCTTTTTAATAGCATCAAAAAAGTTTACGAAATGATCATAAGGCCCTCCCATATATCCTTTCTCCGCTTCAAAAGTATATTCTTCTGGAGCCAGTATTCTTTTGCGGTTGCTGACCGGCGTACCGGCCTTTCGCATTTGCTCTATGTAAAAAGGATCGTCTGATTCTGTGGTTTTGTTTCGCTTCAAAGTAACACTGTCCCAGGTAACATCCATGGAACCTTCACTACCTACCAGTTTTAAATAGGTGGTACCACTTGTTCCATCCACAAAATTACATCTTAGCGAAAGGTTAAATGCAGGATGAGCCTGGCTTTGAGGATAATCAAATGTTCCTAACAAAACATCCGGCACTTCTCTGCCATCTTTCCAGTAACGCAATCCACCCGACGAATAAATTTTGTTTGGACCATACGAATTGGTGATAAAATGTAAGCTTGAAAACAGGTGAACAAACAGATCGCCTGCCATGCCGGTGCCATAATCGAGGTAATTTCTCCAGCGGAAAAAACGGGTGGTATCAAAAGGGCGTTTGTTGGTATTGCTGATAAAAGTTTCCCAATCCACATTTGCCGGAGAAGCATCTGCGGGAATCGGATATTGCCAGGCTCCGGTTGGCGAATGCCTTGCCCAAAAACCTTCTGCATAGTTCAGGTCACCAATGGCACCATCTTTCAATAACTGTTTGGCTTTTTCATTTCCCAGCGAGGATACCCCTTGGCTACCAACCTGGAAAATCCGGCCGGTATCCTGTTGCGCTTTTATTACAGCAGGCCCTTCAGAAATGCCATGCACCATTGGTTTTTCACAATACACATGTTTGCCCGCCCGCATGGCATCTACAGAAATTTGCTGGTGCCAATGATCCGGCGTGCCGATGATAACGGCATCTACATCTTTGCGGTTTAAAACTTCTTTATAACTGCGGGTAGTAAAAATATCGGCACCCCATTTCTTCTTACCATCTTCCAGTCGTCCGTCATACAAATCACAGATGGCAACCAATTTGGTACCGGGTACTTTAAGGGCCGTGAGTGTATCCTGCGTACCCATACCACCTGCACCAATTAATGCGATGTTGATTTTGCCATTGGCACTGGTGCCCAATCTTTTAAGTTGCTCAAAATATTGTTCTTTTTTTTCAGCGGCAAATACATTGGAGCCAATGCCTGCTGCGGCAGCAGTGGTGGCAAATGCTTTTAAAAATTTCCTGCGGGATGATTCATGTTGATTTTCCATTGGCGTCATTTAATTATTAAAATTCAGTGTATGCTTGTAAACGAATCGGCTTAGTTAATTCAGTTGTTGAACCTTGATATTTTTCCAACGCACTTTTATGCCGCCGCCATCATGAATCTGCAGGGCGATAAATCCTTTTCCCTCTCCTATCTTTTGATCTTTTAAATAAACCATTTGTTTTCCATTCAGCCAGGTAGTAACCTCGTCATTTTTAACTTCTATCTTCATTAAATTCCATTCAGCGCTTTTTAAATTCACCTCGTCTTCCGGTTTTGGCTGTATCAACCATCCCCT
>Ga0123337_10004871_pt1 | contig 13442 bp, 8 predicted proteins | sample frozenSSSSmetaG_FD_89792 | JGI IMG/M metagenome (GOLD analysis project Ga0123337, IMG submission 89792) | Glacier valley bacterial and archeal communities from Borup Fiord, Nunavut, Canada, to study Microbial Dark Matter (Phase II) -... | ecosystem: Environmental > Aquatic > Freshwater > Ice >... | reverse complement strand
GTGCACCAGGTTCTCGAGGATCTTCAGGCCTTGCTCGACGATGGAATGGGAGCGTTGGCCTGCGATGTGGGCAACGAAGCCGACGCCGCACGCGTCGTGCTCGTTCGACGGCGAGTAAAGGCCCATGGCCTTTGCGACCGTTTGCTCGCCGTGCGACGCCGCTGCAAGATCCGAACCGTCCGCCGCCATGGCCCACCCCGCTGTTCAGCCCAAGGCGAAGAATACCGCAGTGCACCAAAACATCGGCTGCGGAGCCCGTGCCCGATAGCGGGTACAGGCGGTCAATACCTTGGCGACAAGACAGCTCCGTCGCGGTCTCCAGGTTCGTAGTCGACTTGGATCGTGATCTGGCTGCGAACCGGCACGCCGTTGAGCAGCGCCGGCTGGAAACGCGCGGCGAGGAACGCCGTGCGGGCGCTGTCTTCGAAGTAGCCCGGCGGTGTAGCTTCGAGCACGTCGGCACGAACGACGCGGCCCTGGTCGTCGATCGAAAGCTGTAGCAGCACGTGGCCGCGTTTGCCATCTGCCGCCTCGGGATATGCGGGCACGATCTCGCCCAGTGGCCGCGGCGGCAGGCTCGACTCGTCGACCGCGGCACGCGGCGCCCCGGGCTCCGGCCGGTTTGGCGCAGCAGGAGCGGCGCTCGCCGCTGGAGGTACCGTCGTCGAAGCCGGTTGATCCGCTGGCGCGATGGGCGAAGACCTCACGGGCCGAGGCTCGGAGAGAACCGGAGCCAGCTGCGCAGCCAGCGTCGTGCCTTGCACTTCGGCCCGCGCCAGGGTCGTGGCCGCATCGATGATCCGCGCTGTCATCGCCGGGGTCGCAGGGTGCGGGCGCGCAGCGCTTTTCCAGCCTGACATAAGCGGAAGCGCGTTGAGCCCCAAAGAGAGCCTTACGGCCGCAGCCAAAGCCCCACGGCGACGGGCCGTGGGGTGATGAAACGCCTTACCGAACAGGGCGCAAAGACCCGTCATCGGCACCCCGATTCAAGCGCTCAGCGCACGACCTCGCGCCAAGTCACTCGCTTATGGTTGTTGCCGGAACCGGCGCCTAGTGTCGGGTTGATGATGTCGCCGTTCGAGAAACGAATGAGCCCGCGGACGGTACCGTCGCCGAGCCGGATCACGGCAAAACCGACGATCAGGCCCTGCGCGTACCGCTGCGACACCGACGTGCCGTTGCCTGATACAACTTGGCCGGTCTTGTAGTCGAACTGGTTGAACCAGCTGTGTCCGCCCGCAATGCAAGCGTCGAGGCTCGGCACGTTGCTCGCCACCGCAAGATTGCCCACCTGCAGCTTCAGGTCGACGTTCACGCGCTCACCGGTTTCCGGCAGATCGACGATCCAGCCGTTGGCTGCGCCGCATTGCGCGAGGGTTCCCGTGCAGGCGATGGTACGTGCAGTGCCGGAGGTAGTCATGGCAAGCGGCGCCAACGAACTGCGCAGGTTTGCGTATGAAGGCGACGTTGTGCCGATCATCGGATCGACGATGCCGTAGAGCGACTGCACCTGCGTGTCGCTGATGTCGGTTGCACCAAGCAACTTTCCGGTACCGACAAAGACCATCGCCTTGCCGCTGATTTGGGCGAGTTCCGGCTTGGTGCTGATCGGCTGCGGCACGCCGCCGCTGTCCTTGGCGGTCGCCACCAGTTTGGTGTCGATGCCGGCGGGAAGGATCGTGTTGTCGACGTCGAAGCGCCAGATGTTTCCGAGCAGATCGGTGCCGTAGACGCGAAGGGTGGTGTTGTCGCTCAGGATCGAATCGACGTAGTTGTTGATCTGTGCGAGGCCGCTCGGCGTGGTGGCGTCGCCGACGCCGGTGGCCATCTTGTAGATGATGGTGCCGTCGGCGGCGTTGAGCACATACAGGAAGCCCTGGCCGTCGCCCCCGTTCACGGCTGCATTCACGTTGTTGTAGCCCGAGGTCACGATCACCACCCACGCCCCGTTGGTGAGCTTGGTGATCACCGGCTGCCCGAACGACAGCCCGAGGTTGCAGTCGCTACCCGCACCGGCGGCGGCCGTCGGGTTGCTCAGGCCGAGGCTGCAGGAGGTCGCGCTCGGCTTGAACTCCCACAGTGCCTTCGGAACGAGCGGGTCGGTGACATCCAGCGCATAGAAACCTTTTCCGCCTGCGTTGAAGCCGCCGACCAACAGCGTCTTCCACGTGCCGCCCAGCTTCGCGTCACTCACGATCGGCGCCGCGTCGACAAAAAAGCGGTGATTGCTGCCGTAGTTGTTGTCGGCGAGGTGCCAAAGGTTCGGCAGCATCGCGCTCGGAATTACCGCCCACGCCTCCTGCCCGGCGTTGGTGTTGAGCGCATCGGTACTGGCGTAGAACGCATGCAGCATGCCGTCGTTGGCAGCCACGTAGATCATCGGCGCGCGGGTGGCCACGCTCGTCTTGAACGACGCATAGCCGGCGTCGGCATACGACTGGAACGGAGCGCCGACATAGATCGGCTGCCCGCCGACCACGTCGCCGAGCACATTCGGGCGCGTGCGGTACAGCTTGCCGGCGACACCGGCCTCGAAGTTCTCGAGACCGTGCTGACCGCGCAGGAAGTTCACCAGGTTGGAGCCGACGGCTGCCGCGCGCTGGTTGGGCGTTGCGAACAATCCATCGGTCATTGACGGGTACTGGCTGAGCGACGAGACATTGATCGTGCCGAAATTCGCCTGCTCGGTTGCGTTCAGGCCGTCGGGCACCGTGCCTGCAGGATTGCCGGCGCCGTCGCAGGTGCGTGTGCCCCACGTGAACGGGGTCAGGTTGTTGGTCGTTATGCCATCGGTACGAACGAGATAGATGTCTCTCGCATCACAGGCCAGGCTGGTTCGAGTGTTCAGCTTGGTTTTGGCCGACCAGATCTGCGAAGTGGTGTCGATCGCCCCGGTGCCGGGATCGACGTTGAAGGCCTGTACGTCGCCGGACCATGCGCCCGTGGTGTAAGAGGCGAGATAGGCGGCGTGGTCGGTCGTTGTCGGGTTCAGCGTCGACGTGCCCGGGCCAGAACCGGCCGCGACCTTCGAGCCGATGCCGGCCAGCGCGGCGGCCAGGCCGTTGATGACCGAGCGCGGGTCGGTGGCGTTGAAATACTGACCCCGGCCGTTGACCGCCGCGTGCCAGAAATCGTCGATCGACTTCGGGTTGTTCCAAAGATCCTTGTTATTGACATAGTCGAGCGCAGGATCGGGCCACAGCGGCCAATTCTTCGCGCCGGTGCGGATGTCGGCGAAATCGCCGGTGGCCGCCGATTTGTAGTTGGACTGGTACTGCAGCGTGCCCGAGATGCCAAGCGCCACGCTGAAGGTCGTCATGTGCTGCCAGTGTCGGCGATCGTCTTCCGGTCCGGTACCGACGTTGGGCTCGCCTTTGGGGTCGTTGCAGTTCACCGTGGTGGGCGACGACTCGTCGCAGCTGATGCTGAGCGGCCATTCGGCGTCGGTGCGCAGATCGGTGACGTAGTAGTACTGCGCCACATCGGCCAACGAGTTCACGCTGCGCGGACCTGTGAGGTTGACGGAGTCAGTGCACGGCCAGGCGGTGCATGTTCCGGAGGGCATCGGCCCGGCCACGGGCCCTGCCGCCTGCGGGTTGGGCGTCGGAATCACCGGCATGCTCGGTGGAGCGACGCAGACGCCGCTGACATCGGCCGCCGCGTCGACGGTGGTGATCACGGTCGGCGTGCCGGTGGGCACGCCCCCGCTCACATCGGACTCGGTGACGGTCGTCGTCAGCACGTACTGCAGCTTGCTTCCGCTAAGCGGCGCGCAGGTTGTCTGGGTGTAGCTATTCGCAGCCGTCGGCGGCGTGACGTAGGGGGCCGGGCAGGAGGTCACGATGGTCGGGCCCGTCGTGATCGTGCTGCAGCTGGTGGCGACCCAGGAGTTCGTCGATGTCGCGCTCTGCGGCGTGCACGAGGCTACCGGCGTCGGGCCGGTCGCCACGTTGGTCGGGCAGGACGTGGTGGTCCAGTTGTTGCCGGTGCCGGCTGCCTCCGGAACGCAGGATGCAGCTCCCGTCGGCCCGGTCGTGACGGACGGGCAGGTGGTCGACGTCCAGTTGTTGCCGCCGGCGGCAGGCACCGGCGTGCAGCTGCCACTCGGCATGGAGCTCGTGACGGGAGTGCAACTGGTGACGGTCCACGAGTTGGCTGATGTCGCGGGCGAAGCGGAACAGGTCTGCACCGGCATGTTCGTGGTCGTCACCGTATTGCAATTGACGGTGAGGTAACCGTTGCCCATCGACGGCATCACCGGTGTGCACGAAGACACTGCCGTCGCGGCAACGTTGTTGTTGCCGCAGGTGATGGTCAGCCAGCTGTTGCCGGCATTGCCCGTCTGCGGTGTGCACGAAGCGGCGCCGACCGGACCGGTCGTGAGCGTCGGGCAGGTGAGGGTCGTCCAGTTGTTGCCCATGCCGGCAGTCTGCGGAACGCAGCTGCCACTGGGTGTGTTCAGCACGTTGTTCGTGCTGCACGCGGTGGTCGTGTAGCTGTTGCCGGCGGTGGCCGCGGCGTCGGGGGTGCAAGTCTGCACAGGCACGTTCGTCGTCACCACCGAGGGCGCACAAGTGATCGTCATCCAGTTGTTGCCGGCTATACCGGTCTGCGGATTGCACGTCGCAACGGCGACGTTGCTCGCGTTGTTGTTGCCACAGGTGATGGTGAGCCAGCTGTTGCCCGAGCCCCCGCTTTGCGGCGTACAAGTCTGGACCGGGACGTTCGACGTGTTGTTGTTGCCGCACACGGTCGCGACGTAGGTGTTGCCGGAGGTCGGCGCAACCGGGCTGCACGAGGAGACACCCACCGCTGCCGTGGTCACGGGCGCCGGGCAGGCAATGCTGGTGTAAGAGTTGAGCGAAGACGCACCGGTGGCACTGCAGCTCGCGACCGGCGTCGGGCCGGTGGTGACTGCCGCCGGGCAGGTGGTCGTGGTCCAGCTGTTGGCACCGCTGGCCGCGCTGGCGGTGCAGGTTGTCACCGGAACGTTGTTGGTCACGTTGGGCGCAGGGCACGTGATGGTCACGTAGCCGTTGCCGGAGTTCGGCGATTGCGGCGTGCATGAAGCAACCGGTACTGGCGGCGGGCTCACGGTGTTGCAGGTGATGGTCACGTAGCCGTTGCCCCCGTTGGGAGATTGCGGCGTGCACGTGCCGACGGGCTGCGTGTCGGCAATGGCGTTGCAGTCGGTGCGCTGATAGCCGTTACCGGCGTTGGGAGAAACCGGAGTGCACGAAGCGACCGTGGTGGGGCCGCTGACGATCGTGATCGGCGGGCATGTAGTCGTCGTGTAGCCATTCCCGGAATTGGCGGACGAGGCAGTGCACGAGACGACGGCGACGTTGGTGGTGTTGTTCGGCGTGCAACTCGTGGCGGTGTACGCATTGCCGCCGTTCGCGCTGCCCACCATGCAGGACGCGACGGGCACGTTGGTTGTGACCAGAGGCGCCGGGCAGGTGGTGTCGGTGTAGCCGTTGCCCCCGCTCGGACCGGAGATCATGCAGGTGGCGACCGGCACGTTGGTCGTGTTGTTCGGCGTGCAGGTGGTCGCCGTGTAGGTGTTGCCTGCGGTGGGCAAGACTTGCGTGCACGATGCGACGGCCGCGGGGCCGGTCGTGATGGGAGCTGGGCACGACGTGGTAGTCCAGTTGTTGCCGGACGAAGCACCGGACGGGGTGCACGAGGCGATCGGTACGTTCGTGGTGTTGTTGGTGGAGCAACTCGTTGCCGTGTACGAATTGCCTGCTCCGGCCCCGGCGTTGGAGCACGAAGCGACCGGAACGTTGTTCGCGACATTCGCGGGCGGGCAGGTTGTCGTCGTCCAGCTATTGCCGCCGTTGGCCCCGCCTCCTGGGCAGGAAGCGACTGGAACGTTGCTCGTGTTGTTCGTGCCGCACACGGTGGCGACGTATGAGTTGCCGGAATTCGCGGGCTGCTGCGAGCAACTCGAAACGCCGACCGAAGGCGAGATCGTGGGGGGCGGGCAGGTTGTCGCGGTCCAGGAATTAGCGGAGGTCGCTGCCGAGGGCGTGCAGGAAACCACGCCGACATTGCTCGTGTTGCCGTTGCCGCAGGTCGTGGTCGTGTAGAAGTTGCCCGCCGTCGGGCTGGAGTTAGAGCAGGTCGCGACCGGTACATCGGTGGTTGTGACAGTCGCGCAGGACACCGTCGCCCAGCTGTTCGTCGAGGTAGGCGAGGCTGGCGTGCACGAAGCCACGGGCACATTGCTAGAGCTCGCGGTGCCGCACGACGTCGTGGTCCACGAGTTCACGGAGGTGGCAGGGTCGGTCGCGCACGTCTGCACCGGCGTGGGGCCGGTCGGGTTGCTGCTGCAAGTCGTGGACGTATAGGAATTTCCCGAGCTCGCCGGCGTGTTCATGCAAGACGAGACAGCCGTCGGCCCGGCCGTTACCGGCGTGCAGGTCGTCGTGGTGTAAGCGTTGCCGGAGTTGGCACTGGCTGGGTTGCAGGAGGCAACGGCCGTCGAAGGTGTCGTCACAACAGGGCAGGTCGTGGTGGTGTGGCCGTTGCCGCCAGAAGCGGCAGCCGGCGTGCAGGAAGAGGTGGGCGTGACGGCGCTGGTGGTGGTCGCGCACGTCGTGGCGACGTAGTTATTGCCAGAAGAGGCGGCGGCGTTCGCGCAGCTGTCGACCAGCGTGGGACCCGACGTCACGGTGAAGCAGGTGATATTGCCACCGGGGGTGCAACTGGCGACGGGGGTATCTTGCTCGGTCGAAGCGTCGTGCGATTGGAGCTGGGACTGGCTGCGCCTGACTTGCGAGGTCTGGATGTTCTGTTGCGACGTGGTCTGGAACACCTGATACGTGCTCGCGAGTTGTTGCGTCGTGCTGCGGGTGGTCTGGTTGGTGCTCTGCGTCGTCTGGCTCGTGCTCTGCAGGTTCTGCACCGTGTTCTGCACCTGGCGCTCCGTGTGCTGCGTGGTCTGCGCGGTGTTCTGCAGGTTCTGAACCGTGCTCGCCAGGTTCTGCACCGTGCTCTGACGGTACTGAATCGTTCCCCGAAGCGTCTGCGTCGTGCTTTGCAGGTTCTGGTTCGTGCTCTGCAGCATCTGCGTCGTGCTTTGCCGTGCGATCGACACCGTCTGCTCGACGTGCGAGGTCGTGGCGTTGGTGGTCGACGTGGCCTGCAGGTTCTGCACCGTGCTCTGCAGGTTCTGGTTCGTCGTCTGCAGATATTGAATCGTCGACGACGTGGCCTGAACGTGACTTTCCGTGTTCTGGAACACGTTCTGCCGGTTCTGATTCGTGCTCTGGAGGTTTTGAAACGAGCTTTGCGTGGGCTGGCTCGTGCTCTGCGTGACTTGCGAGTTGGTCTGTTGAACCTGCGAGGTGCTCTGCAGGTTCTGCGAAGTGTTCTGCAACGACTGGACGGTCTGGAGGGTGACCTGCGACGTGCTCTGGCTCACCTGCGACGTTGTCTTGCTGAAGTACGTGCCGCACGGTGCGTTCGAGAATTGCACGCGCTTGTCGGTGATGACCTGATGCGCATCGGGCACGCCGTCCCAGATCGGGCGGGGGGTGTCGCCCGAACCCGTCGTGAGATTGCCGTCCTGCTGGCCCACCAGCACGGTGCCGGATTTGTCGACCGGCCCGCCTTTGAAAGTGCCACTGAGCCCGCGTGACTCGCCCTGGTCATTCCAGTAGCCGTCGGTGGTCATGATGGTGAAGTTCTGCTGGCAGTAGTACTGCACCGGGTCGCCGGTCATGCCCTCGTTGATGCCGTCGTGCTTACCCGCGTAGTGGCGGCCGACGCGCGCCAGGCCTTCGCGAGCCGGCGAGGAGCCGCCCGGCTTTTGCGAGAACAGCTTGTCGAACCAGAGCGTGCGCTGGGTCGAATCGAAGTCGGCGATCGGCAAGTACTTGAGCGGGTTGATCGCGGGCGCCGTCGGCGCATCTTCGAAACGGCTGGTGACGGGGTTGAAGACAGCCTTCGGATTCACTGTGATGAAGCCGACGCGAAAACTGTCGGTGAGCGGCGTGAACGCGAGGCTGGCCGCACTCTTGGTAAGGCTCATGCGGGTGCGGTAGTACGCATACCAGATCGCGAAGTTCTGCTGCACAGCGGCCGAGCCGGCCGCCACGTCGACACGTGTCCATGTGCCACCGTCAGATGCGACGCCGCCCGGCTCCGCGTCCAGGCAGGCAGGCGCTGCGTAGCTCGTGATCGGCGTGCCCCCAGTGTGTACGTAGTAGTAGGCGGCCTGGGCCACGTCGGTGTTGCCCCCTGTCTTCACCGACCAAAGCGTCCGGTTGGCTTGCGTCGAGTCGTAGGCCTTGAAGCTTGTGGCCAGGTTGACGGTCGTTGTCGACAGGATGTCGAACGCGTCGAACGGCGCACTGTTGAACGAGGGTGTCGGGAAGAATGAACCGTCAGACCTTTTCGGCGGGGTGTAGAGCGTGGCGGGGTTGTAGTAGAGAACGTTGCACTGCGCGTACTTGTAGCCCACCGACGTGAGGTTGCCACCGACGACGTTGGGCGTCTCGACGTCGTCCGGCATGTGACCCCAGCCCATCGAGCCCGACGTGTCCATCAGCAGCATGATGTTCGGCTTGGCCTGGGGCGCCAGCGTGGCCGAAAACGGCGTGCTGGAGATGTCGGTCTGCGCGGCCTGTGCGTTCAGCGTGAGCGCACCCATGAGACTGCACGCCACGAGGCGGCGGATCCAATGCGTGGACATGGGTGTTTCCCTCTGAACTTTCATGATTGTTCTTGGCTACTGCGCCAACACCTGAATGAAGCTCAAGGTGTTCTTGGGCCCTTCGACCCGCGCCGAAACCCGGTAAAAAGGTATGGTCGCCGGCGCAATTCCGCCCGGGTAGTTGCCGGCCCCGCCGCTGCGGCTTCCGCTGTCGGGATCTACCTGACTCGAGCACTGCTGGCCGATGGCATCCGGCGCACCGACGAAGGCACAGAGCCGATGAACCACGTACAGCACCCGGTTCGACGTCGCATCCGCCAGCGTGGCCTCGACCGCAGTCGTTCCCGGGGTGTAGACCAGCTTCGTGGGGTCGCCATCGATATTGCCGCCCCACGTCGCGTAGTAGCCCTGAGCGGGGTGGTCGGTACTGAGGAACGCGGTGCTCTGGGTTGCCAGCCAGGCCATTGCAGCTTCAGTGCCGAAGTCGCCCGCCTCGGTCGCGTTCTGCCTGAGCGCCACGTTGCCGGCGATCGTGACCCCGCTGGTGGCCTGCCGCATCATCGCCAGGCCCACCAGCGCCATCACGATCAGCACGATCAGCGCGACCACGAGCACGATGCCGCGCTCACCCGACCGGCCGCGCTTTGCGGTGCGAAGAGAAGCAGCCTTCATGGCGCCACCGTGCCCCACAGCATGTTGCGCAACGGAATCACCTTCTCGTAGACGCGATATCGGTAGTAGCGCCAGTTGTTGGGCGAGCCCACGACGTTGTTGTCTATCGTCCCGTCAACGTTACTCATGACGGAGCTTGCGACTATGTTGCTGGCGGCACGGTACTGCGGGTTCGGGGCGGCGTAGATCTGCGCGTCGGAGCCCGCCCCCGGCTTTTCGAAATTTCGACTGCGCAACAGCAGCGAGACGCGCACGGCCAGTAAGTTGCGCCAGTCGGCGTTCGCCGGCGGCGTCTTGGTCCACTCGTTGTCGGTGATCTGCTTGTCGCCGTTGTAGTCGTAGCCGTAAAAGACCTTCATGTCGACCACACCCTCGGCGTAGTCTGCAGTGGTGCCGTGCAGCGTGTCGACAGAGTGCAGCGAATCGCCGACCACGGTCCACACGTTGCGCCGCGGGTCGGGGCCGAGGCTGTACATGTTGCCGCCCGTGAACGCGACTGTGGCCGGCGGCGCGTTGTAGCGCGCATCGCTGGCTGCCGAAGCGTAGTAGTTGGCGTAGCTGGCCGCCTCGTGCTTGAGCGTGAGGTTGTCGGCGACCGTGTCGTCGGTGATCTGAACCAGCGCGCAGTTAGAACTGCCCGCGGCACCTCCGGAGTCGTCTGTCACGACGGCGAGATCGCCCGTCTTGAAACCGTTGCGGTTCACCATTTTCTTGGTGCTGCCGGTCGACAGGGTGAACTTCGCGAGATTGGGAGAAAACGGCGAGTTGCCGTAGAGCACGCGCAGTTCGTCTGGCAGGCCCGCCGCGTCGTTGTCGATGATCTGTACCGGCATCAGCGCGAAGCTGAGTGCCGTGGCCGTGGCGCCGTCGGTGCCGTTGACGGTACAGCCCATGTCGGCCGCCGACGCCTTGCCGAAGCCCATGCCGGCCAGCTTGATGTCGCGCTCGATCTCGAAGGCCGCCAGGGTGCCGGCAACCTGAGCGTCGCCGCCGGCAATGGTGGCGCGCGTTCTTGCGTCCCACAGCGTGACTGTTTTGTACATGACCAACAGGCCGATCATGGAGATGGCGATGCCGACGAGCAACTCGATCAGCGAGAAGCCGGCCAGACGCTTCGGGTGCAATGAGGGGGTTCGCATCGACATCACCGGTTGACGTAGACGGTGGTCATGAAGCGCCGCTTGCCGAGGTCGTGCGGCCCCTTCCAGCACATCGTGATGAGCACGCTGTTGTAGCCGGCGGCCGACGTGTCGACGACGATCGACTGATCGGCCGCGCCGGCACCGGGCAGGCCGCTGGGCCCCGACAAGGTGGCCAGCCATGCGGTGACGACAGGAGCGGCGCTGGCCGCCGGCGTGAACGCGCAGTACGGCCCGGTGCTCAGCGGGTTGTGACTGAAAGCCGCTAGCGATGTGGCCAGCGTGGCGTCGCTGGTCCGGTCAACGCCGAGCGCGATCTTCGAAGCCAATTGCTCGGCCAGGCTGGCAGCGTCGGTGCGCACCGCCGCGTCGGTCTGGCCGGCGATTGCAGCGCTGCCCATGGCGATCATGCCGAGAATGCCGAGCGAGAAGATCAGGATCGCGATCAGCGCCTCGAGCAGGAAGACGCCGCTCTGCTTATGCGAATGAATCGACCTAGCAGCCACGGGTGTCTCCTGCGCTCGCAGCGAGCGCGGGCTGGCAAAGGCGCACCTGCCCACCCGCCGAGACGGCCACGCGCCAGCAGCGCACGGGGCCGGCCGGATCGCAAAGGCCCGCGGCCGGATTGGCGATGTCGATCGAGTCGGCGCGGTTGGCAGCGTTGCGACCGAGCGAGTCGAAAGTGATGACGGAAGACGACGAAGTGGCCGTCATCGCGGGGCCCGCGCCGCCGCCCTCGAGCACGGACTTGGCCTCGACCAGCTGCACCGCGGCCGCCGCATCGGTGTAGCGCACCACCCAGTTGCGGCCCGAGGTGTTGGCGACTGCCAAGGTCTGGATGTTGGGGGCGACGGCCGTGTTCGTCAGCACGAAGTCAACCGGCTGGTTGAGGCGGATCGCCTCGGTGCGCGCCATCTGGACACCGGTGTAGAAGCCCTTGGCCATCGATCCCAGCCGCGCGGTCTGAACGTAGCTGCCCAGCGACGGCATGCCGAGTGCGACGAGCACGCCCATGATGGTCAGCGCGATCATCAGCTCGATGATCGAGAAGCCGCGCGCCGATGCGGCGTTCAGCACGAGCCGTCCTTCTTCAAGACCCAGCATCCCGAGGTCACGGTCCAGCCGCTCGGCAAGGTGACTGTTGACTTTGCGCCGGCTTGATCGATCCGATACTGAAAGTTCGTCATGCTGCCGAGGCCGGTGGCGGTAACCAAGTATCCGGTTGCACTTTGGCCCGAGCACGCGATACCGAAATTCACCGTGCTCACAGGTGGTGGCGCCACCGTTCCAGCAACACATGAGCCGGCGTAGGTGCGCTGATCCTGGAAGAACTGCTCCATCTTCAACCGCTGATCCGAAAGGCCGGCCACAGCATCGCTGATCTTCCCGCGCCTGACGTGATCGGAGTAGTTGGGCAACGCCACGGCGGCCAGGATCGCCACGATGGCGACCGTGATCATGAGCTCGATGAGCGTGAAACCGCGAAGCTTGCGCATGGATGTTCCTTTGGGCCGCGAGTGTGCGCGGAGGGTCGAATCGGACTGCACGGCAGGCGACGAACGGCCGGCGATGGATGTCGAACGGCGGGGCTCGTGTGGCCATTCGGTCGAAATGCGCTGCGAGCGTTTCAGGCTTCGGTGGGTTGCCTGGTCGTCACGCACAGGGCTCGATCCATCGGCCCTTGAACCAGCGCAACGCGGGAACAGGCTTGGCACCTGCCTTTGCAACCATGAGATCGGCCTTGCCGACGTAGCCCTCTGCCGACAGGTGCAACCTGCCCGAGCCTTTCATCGTGGTGGATTTGCCTATGCAGGCGATCTGCCACGTCACGTCGGGCCCGATGGAATCCGGGTCGCTGTTGATGCAATCCATGGCTGGCTCGCGCAGCGAGGGCAGCAACGCCGACGATCGCGAGGCGTCGGCAGGCGAAAGGCACGATCTCGATAGCGAGGTCTGGCGCTGCCTGGCGTTCGCGCTCTCGCCATCGACCGTTAATTCCCACAAGCCGGCCTTGAGCTTCGGCCGTGCAGCCGCACTCGCGGCCGGCGCAGACGCCCGGACGCCGACCGCCGCCGAAGCCGACGCTGGAGGGGCCGCCAACGACGACGACGACGCCCACAGCCACGCGCAAGCGACGGGAAGGATCCACATCGTTTTCATCTGCGTTGCCACCTGATCAGAACGTGGCGCTGGCCACGAGGGCGGCCGACACGGCAGTACTGTCGACGCGCTGCACGAAGGACCGCCCCAAGCTTTTCAGCAAGACGAAGTAGAGCGAACCGCCTTCCGATTTCTTGTCTCGCGCCATCAGCGACAGGTAATGTTCGACGGGCATGGGTGGCGGCCGCACCGGCAGCCCGGCTCGCTGCAGCAGGGCACGCAGCCGCGCAGACGCCGTTGCATCGAGCGCTCCGAGCTTCACCGACAGCTCGGCCGCCACCGCCATACCGATGGCGACCGCTTCGCCGTGCAACCAGGTGCCGTAGCCGGCGCCGGCCTCGATCGCGTGGGCGGTGGTGTGGCCGAAATTCAGAAGCGCACGCTCGCCCGACTCTCGCTCGTCACGCTCGACGATGCTCGCCTTGATCTCGCACGAGCGCCGAATAGCCCACGACAGGGCTTCCGGCTCCCGGGCAAGCAACCGGTCCAGATTCGATTCCAGCCAATCGAAGAAGGCCGCGTCGGCAGCAGCCCCGTACTTGATAACTTCGGCGATGCCCGCGATGTATTCGCGCACCGGCAAAGTCCCCAGCGTGTCGAGATCGATCACCACGCGCAGCGGCTGGTGGAAAGCGCCGATCATGTTCTTGCCAAGTGCGTGATTCACGGCGGTCTTGCCGCCCACCGAAGAATCGGTCTGGGCCAGCAACGTCGTCGGCACCTGTACGAAGGCGATGCCGCGCATGTAGCAGGCCGCGGCGAACCCCGCGATGTCGCCCACGACCCCGCCGCCCAGGGCGAAGAGCGTG
>Ga0123337_10004868_pt1 | contig 13449 bp, 13 predicted proteins | sample frozenSSSSmetaG_FD_89792 | JGI IMG/M metagenome (GOLD analysis project Ga0123337, IMG submission 89792) | Glacier valley bacterial and archeal communities from Borup Fiord, Nunavut, Canada, to study Microbial Dark Matter (Phase II) -... | ecosystem: Environmental > Aquatic > Freshwater > Ice >... | reverse complement strand
CCGCATCATCACCGAGAACGGGCTGAAATTCCCGCTCAAGGTCGAGGCAGATCTCCTCGCCTTCTTCCACGACCGTCTCAAGGTCACCCTGCGTGATGCCGGCGCCCGCCATGACCTAGTGGATGCCGTGATCGCCGCCGACAGCGACGACATGCTGCAGATCACCCAGCGCGCCGAGGCGCTCTCGGCCCTGCTGTCATCGGCCGATGGGCAGAACCTGCTGGCCGGCTACAAGCGCGCCGCCAATATTCTGGCGGCCGAGGAAAAGAAGGACGGCCGGGCCTATGCCGGTACCGTGGCTCAGGACGTGCTGAAACTACCCGAGGAGTCGGCTCTGGCCTTTGCCGTGGACGCCGTCCATGCCGCAGTGGCCGGCCACGTGGCCCGCGACGACTACAAGGGCGCCATGGCCGAACTGGCCTCGCTGCGCGCCCCGGTCGATGCGTTCTTCACATCGGTCATGGTCAACGATGACGATGCCGCCGTCCGCGCCAACCGCCTCAACCTGCTGGCGCGCCTGCGCGACACCATGCATCTGGTCGCCGATTTCTCCAAGGTAGCCGGTTAACCCGGCCGCCGGTCAGCGCGGGGGCAGGGCGCAGCGAATGGCGCCCATGCTGGTCTCGAAATCGAAAACCGTGTCGCCATGGTCATCGGTGACAAAACTGCCCTTGAGGTCGATCTCTGCCAGGGGCCCGCTCAGCGCCTGCACTTGGGCGCCCGATGACGCGACCTGGCCCTGGCCGCGCGGCATGTCGTCGGTGACAAAGTCATAATCTCCCGCCACGAACAGGGTCAGCGTACCGAAGGCGGTGCCGTCTGCCTTGCTGCAGTCATAAATGCCCGGCGGTGGAAACTGCGCCAGTGCCGGAAGCGTCAGGCACAACATGGTGGTGGCGGTGAGGAGCGTTTTGCGTAACATGCCGCGATCGTGCGCCGGCTGGCCGCCAATGCCAAATCAATCTGCCGCTACCAAAGGAATTTCTGCATGAGTGTCGGTCTGCTTGCTCTGCTCGATGACGTCGCTGGCCTGGTCAAGGTCGCTGCCGCCTCGCTCGACGACGTCGCCGGCCAGGCCGCCAAGGCCGGGGTCAAGGCGGCGGGCGCCGTGATCGATGATGCCGCGGTGACCCCTCGCTATGTCGATGGCTTCACCGCCGATCGCGAATTGCCCATTGTCGGCGCCATTGCCTGGGGCTCGATCAAGAACAAGCTGATCTTCCTGCTGCCCGCCGCGCTGATTCTGAGCACCTTCCTGCCGGGCGCCATCACGCCGCTGCTGATGATTGGTGGCGCCTATCTCTGCTACGAGGGCGCCGAAAAGGTCTACCACGCTTTGGCGCCGCACGAGGCCGAGGTGCACGAAGCGGGCCTTGAACCCATCGCCGTCAATGCCGCGACGCTGGAAGACCAGAAGATCGCCGGCGCCATCCAGACCGATTTCATCCTCTCGGCCGAGATCATGACCATCGCCCTATCGGCCATCGACGTGCCCGACATCTGGACCCGCGCGCTGATCCTGGCGCTGGTCGCCGTGGGCATCACCGCCGTGGTCTATGGCGGCGTGGCCCTGATCGTCAAAGGCGACGACATGGGCCTGTGGCTGGCCCGCCACGCCCGCACCGGCGCTGGCCGCGGCTTTGGCCGTGCGCTGGTCACCGGCATGCCCGTCTTCATGCAGGTACTCAGCGTCATCGGCACCGCGGCCATGATCTGGGTCGGCGGCGGCATCCTGTCCCACGGCCTGGTCGAGTTCGGCATTGCCGGGCCGGAGCACTTCATCGAAGGCGCCTCCGAATGGGCTGCCCACGCCGTGCCGGCCATTGCCGATTTCGCCGGCTGGCTGATGATGGCCCTCATCGACGGTATCGGCGGCCTGATCTTCGGCGCGCTGTTGATTCCTGTCGTCGGCTACGGCCTGGCGCCGGCCTGGAAGGCTCTCAAGCGCCTGCTGCCCAAACGCGCCTAGCGGCGGCTTTTGAACGGCGCCATGCCGTCATTGGCCAGCTGGTCGGCACGCTCGTTGAGGTCGTGCCCGGCATGGCCCTTGACCCAGCGCCAGTCGATGGTGTGGCGCTTGGTCGCCTCGTCCAGGGCCTGCCAGAGTTCGAGATTCTTGACCGGTTTCTTGTCGGCCGTCTTCCAGCCGTTTTTCTTCCAGCCCTTCATCCAGCTCTGCACGCCGTTTTTGACATATTGGCTGTCGGTATGCAGCTCCACCGTGCAGGCCCGCGTCAGCGTATTGAGCGCCTCGATGGCCGCGGTCAGCTCCATCTTGTTATTGGTGGTCAACTCGGCGCCGCCACACAATTCCTTGGTCCTGTCGCCATATTGCAGAATGGCGCCCCAGCCGCCTGGCCCGGGATTGCCCGAACAGGCCCCGTCAGTATGGATGATCACGGTTTCGGTCATGCCGATAATTGCCCTCTGTGCATGATATGAAACTGGGTCTGCTGCCCCTCCACCACGCCCACATGAGTGCGAACCATGCCGATCTTGCTCAACACCGCCAGTGAGGGGGCATTGCGCACATCGGCGAAGCCGAGGAAATACATCCAGTCCGTTTCAGCAAAGAGCCAGTCGCGCAGGGCGACGGCGGCCTCGGTCGCGTAGCCCTTGCCGTGATATTCAGGAAACAAGGCGTAGCCAATTTCCGGCTCGCCCCGTTCGCCATGCAGCCCAAACCCGGCGCGTCCCAACAGCACGCCATCGCTCTTGCGCTGGACGCGAAGCTTGCCCATGCGGTGGCTGACGAAATTATCGCGCCACAGCGCAATCCGTGCCGCGCAGTCTGCGCGAATCCAAGGGGAGCCGTCCCCCTTGAGATAGCGCGACACGTCAGGGTTGCCGTGCAGGCGCAACAGGTCATCGACCTGGTCGATGCTCCAGCCCGAGAGCACCAGGCGATCGGTTTCGAGCAGCCTCAGGTCGGTCATTCAGTGACGGCCGCCTCGATGGCGCGCAATTCGCGCGGAATGTTGAAGGCGATGTTTTCCTTGGCGGTGACGCGCGCCTCGACCTTGATGTCATAGCGCTGGGCAAAGGCCTCGATCACCTCGTCGACCAGCTTTTCCGGTGCCGAGGCGCCGGCTGAAACGCCCAGCGTCCGGATGCCGGCAAAGCGGTCCCAGTCGATTTCCGACGCCCGGTCGACCAGCATGGCGATCTTGCAACCGGCCCGCTCTGCCACTTCCACCAGCCGCAGCGAATTGGACGAGTTGGGCGAGCCCACCACGATCATGGCATCGACTTCCGGCGCCACCGACTTGATGGCCTCCTGCCGGTTGGTGGTGGCGTAGCAGATGTCTTCCTTGTGCGGCCCGTTGATCGCCGGAAAGCGCGCCTTGAGCGCCGCTACGATTTCGCGGGTGTCATCGACGGACAGTGTCGTCTGCGTCACGAAGGCCAGGGTCATCGGGTCCTTGGGCTCGAACACCTTGGCGTCCGCGACCGTCTCGATCAGCGTGATGGCCCCCTCGGGCAGCTGGCCCATTGTGCCCACGACCTCCGGATGCCCTTTGTGGCCGATCAGCACGATCTCGTGACCCTCGGCAAAATGCCGCTGTGCCTCGACATGTACCTTGCTCACCAGGGGGCAGGTGGCATCGAGAAAGAACATCTTGCGGCTGCGCGCATCGGCCGGCACCGATTTGGGCACGCCATGCGCCGAGAACACCACCGGCGCCCCGGTCTCGGGGATTTCGCTCAGTTCCTCGACGAAGATCGCGCCCTTGTCGCGCAGGCCATCCACTACATATTTGTTGTGCACGATGGCGTGCCGCACATAGACCGGGGCGCCGTATTTCTCGAGCGCGAGTTCCACGATCTGGATGGCGCGATCGACCCCGGCGCAAAAGCCGCGGGGGGCGCAGAGCAGAATGTCTAGTTGTGGCCGCTTTTCCATAGCAGTCAGATGCTTTCGACACGACGACAAGTCAAGTCTTGTTGCAGCGGCCCAGCCGTGCAGGCATGATGGCTCTCTAACCACGACAGGGACCGAGCAGTGAGTTTGGCGCAGGAAATGTTCGCGATCGCCCCGGCCATGGGGAAGGCGAACCTGTCGGCCAGCCAGCTCAAGCTGCTCAGCGGCAAGGCCCGCTGGATTTTCCGCGTTGGCGAGGCCGGCTTTCCCACCATTCCCACCATTGCTCTGACCCGCGCGGCCTGGGAAGCGCTGCAAGCCGAACGCAGCCGCAAGGACATCAAGCTGCGCACCCATTGGGTGGCCTGCCTGTTCAAGCTGGTGGGCAGGGAGGGCACGCCGCCACCTTTGGTGGTGCGCACCTCGGCGGCCACGCACAATGGCGGCCTGATGCCGGCCAAGCTCGGCATCGCCGCGCCGGCCCATCCGGAAGACTCGGTCGATCCCAGCCGGCCGCTGGCGCGAGCTATCAAGAGTGCCTTTGACAGCTATGGCTTCGGCCAGGGCTGGACCGGACGCCCCGATGAGGATCGCGGCAAGCAGATCGTCCTGATCCAGGCCCAGGCCCAGGGCGAGATCGAGCAGTTCCTGACCCGTAACGGCACCACCGGTGCCCTGGGACCGGCCCCGCTTGACGGCGCGCCGCTGCCCCGGCTGCCCGAATCGGCCGCCGCCCTCGTAGCGCTCGTCGATGCCAAGGCAGGCCGACACATGTGCTGCGCCGTAGCCGTAGAGGCTGGCCAGCTGCAGTTCATTTCTGCCCGCCCGTTCATGGCCTCGGCCGCAGCCGATCTCGAGGCCGCCGTCGACCGGGTCAAGCGCAAGGTGTGGTCGCCACAGAACGCCGTCAGCCGCGTCGATCCGGCGCGGCTCGCCCAATTGCTGCATCCGCGCCTCCGATCCACCCTTGGCGCGGCGCCAATCGCCAAGGGGCTGGGTGTCTCGCCCGGCGCGGCCAGCGGCACCATCGTCTTCAATCCCGAAGATGCGGCTCGCCTCCGCGCCCGCGGCAAGCACTGCATCCTGGTGGTCAACGAGACCGGCCCGGCCGATATCGAGGGCATGAAGGCCGCCACCGGCATCCTCACCGCCCGCGGCGGCATGTCTAGCCATGCCGGCGTCGTCGCCCGCATTACCGGCAAGCCCTGCGTGGCCGGCGTGCGCACGCTCTCGGTCGATGCCGGCGACATGGTCTGCTGGATCGGCGAGCGCGAGTTCCGCATGGGCGACCTGCTGACCATCGATGGCAGCGACGGCGCCGTCTATGCCGGCACCCTGCCGCTGGCCCAGCCCCATATCGGCGGCGCCATCGGAACGCTGCTCGACTGGTCCGATGCCACCCGCACGATTGCCGTGCGCACCAATGCCGAAACCGTCGAATCGGCCATGACGGCGCTGAGCTTTGGCGCCGAAGGCATCGGCCTGGCGCGCAGCGAGCACATGTTCTTCACCCCCGAGCGCATGGTTGCGCTGCGCCGCATGATCCTGAGCGAGGACGAGGATGACCGGACTCAGGCCGTCAATGGCCTGGTCGGCTACCAGACGGGCGATTATTCGGCCCTGTTCTCGGCCATGCGCGGCCGTCCGGTCACCGTGCGGCTGTTCGATCCGCCGCTGCACGAATTCCTGCCGCGCACCGAGGAAGACATTGAGGAAACCGCCGCCTCGCTCGGCCTGGCCGTCCGGGCCCTGCGGCTCCGGCTTGATCGCATAGCCGAGGTCAATCCCATGCTTGGTCATCGCGGCGTGCGCCTGGCCATCACCTATCCGGAAATCCTCTCCATGCAGATGCAGGCCATCATGGCTGGCGTCCGCGCCGCCAGCGAGACCCAGGACGAGCCGGTGGCCGTCGAGGTCATGGTGCCCTTTGTCTCGACCGCCAGCGAAGTGGCCTTCGTGCGCGAGCGCATGAACACCATCGCGGCCAATTCGGGCCTGCTACGCAGCGATCGGGTCAAGATCCTGTTCGGCACCATGATCGAGCTGCCCCGCGCCTGCCTGCGGGCGGGCGACATTGCCAACATGGTCGATTTTTTCTCGTTTGGGACCAACGACCTGACCCAGACCACCTTCGGCATCTCCCGCGACGATGCGCCCACCTTCCTGGCCGCCTATCAGCGCAAGGGCATCTATGAGCGCGATCCCTTCGTCACCATCGATGAAAAGGGCGTGGGGGAACTGATTGCCATCGCCATCGAGCGGGGCAGGGCCGCCAATCCCCGGCTCAAGATCGGTATCTGTGGCGAACATGCCGGCGATCCCGCCTCGCTCAAGTTCTTCTCCGGCCTGGGCGTCGACTATGTCAGCTGTTCGCCCTATCGTGTCCCGGTGGCGCGCCTGACTTTGGCACAGGCGACCGCTTAAAAAACGTGCGCGCAATCCCTATATGTAGGGGCAAGCCGGCACAGGTCGGCACAAAGGGATGGGACACTGATCAACGTGAAATTACCACTGGCACTCGCGCTGCTGCCTCTGCTTGCAGTTCCCGTACCACATGCGCTGGCCCAGGCCGGCGTCTCCCAATGCGTGACCATCGCCACCGATGTGGAACGCTTGGCCTGCTATGACGGCCTGTTCCGCACGGCTCTTTCCGATCAGACCGGCCTCAGCGTCACCCTGCAGTCCGAGCAGCTGATCCCGGCGCGCCCCAGCGGGCGGGCTCCGGCCACCATGGTTGTCATGTGCCAGGATGAGGTGCTGAGCGTCAGCTTTGCCTTTGCCGGCAATACCATGTCGGCTTTGGGCCGTGACGCCGGCATCACCCTGCAATATGATCTGCAGGCCTCGCGCAGCCGCACCCTGCCGGTCAATGCCGACAACACCGCCCTCGTGCTTGATAATACCAGCGACGCCGCCGCGTTTCTCGATGGCCTGGCGGGTGCGACCAACCTGACGGTCCGGGTGACGCCGGTCAATTCGCGGTCGCTGTCGGCGCGCTTCCGCGTCGATGCCTTCCTGCCCGAAGTCAGCCAGGTCCGCGCGGCCTGCGGCGCCTGAGCCGCGACAGTTCCCGCCAATCACGGCAAGTTCATCGCCTGCCACATTCAGGCCATTGCCGCGCCACTGGTTCCGTTTACGCCCTGCTAACCCTAATAAGTCATCATCACCACTGTCGGCATTCTAGCGTCTCTGCCGCCGAACAGTTGTTGTGTTGCGTTGTGTTGAGTTGCGTAGATGGTATTTTTCCACCGGCCAGTGGCGCGTCTGCGCTCGGCCCGAGCGGATCGTCGCTTGCGTCCCGTCGCCAGGTTTCTGGCTGTGGCCGTGCTTGGCGTCCTGAGCTATGCCGGGCTGACCGGGATGGCGCTCGCGCCTGCATCCGACCTGCTTGATCACACTCCGGCGCCGGTTCAGCTCGCCCTTGCCAGCCTGTCCTATTCCGGCATCGATCCAGTGATTACCGGTTCGGTCGACAGCCTCTTTGCCGCCGCCGGCTTTACCGGCCCCAATCGCGCCGCCAAGACCGATCGCATGCGCCCCCAGGTCGATATCCTGGCCCTGTCGCGCAGCTTCGAGGAAGCCCGCATCCGTCTGGCGTCGCTGCGCGCCGGTCCGGACGATCCCACGCTCGGCCAGACCCGCTTTGCCGATATCGCCCCCACCGGCGATGTCGAGATCGGTCCGCGCATGTCCATTGCCGCCATCGATCCCTCGGCCCTGAATCTCTCCTCGGCCGCCGCGCTCGACGCCATTGCCGGCATCGCTCCCCCATCCACGGGCATACCTCTGCCCGCAATGGCCTCCGAGCAGCTTGCCTATGCCCGTGAAACCGCCCCTGTAACCGGCGGCTTTGCCACCGGACAGGTGGTGGCTGCTTCGGACAAGGAACTGTGGTGCCTGGCGACGGCGATCTATTTCGAGGCCCGAGGCGAAAGCTATCGCGGCCAGGTGGCGGTGGCGCAGGTCGTACTCAATCGCGTCAAGGACCGGCGCTATCCCGATACGATCTGCGGCGTGGTGTTCCAGAACCAGACCAAGCGCAATGCCTGCCAGTTCTCCTTCGCCTGCGACGGGATTCCGGAATCCATCAATGACAGCAAGTCCTGGGCTCAGGCCGAGGACATTGCCAAGCGCTTCACCGACGGCCAGCTCTATCTGACCGAAGTCGCCGACGCGACGCATTACCACGCCACCTATGTGCGCCCCACCTGGGCCCCGCGCATGAACAAGGTGACCCAGATCGGCCTGCACGTCTTCTACAAGTTCAAGAGCGGCTGGCTGTTCGGTTGATCAGCAGACCCGGAAGTCCCGACCGGTAACGCAGGTGCGGCCGCCCCACCCCGTGACGCGAACGTCGCCGGCCCGCACCGAGTAGAATGAGTTGGCCCCGCGGCTGCTGAAGCTGAACCAGCGGCCGTTCTGCCAGCTCGAAAGCGGCTCGCCATTGGGGGCGACTTCGGTCACCGCAATGCCCGGATATTGCACATGGTTGGTATAGAGCACGTCGCTAGAATAGGTGCCGGTGGCCGTGCTGGCGATGGTCACATAGGACACCACGCCGCCTTCGACCTTCTTGACCACCTGCGTCGCGGTCGGATCCTGCGATACCCACGGCTCGGCCGCCACCTGGTAATGCCGCCCCTCGAACTTGACCAGACGGGACGTATCAAAGCCCGGTGCCACTACCGGGTTCAGCACGCCGTCGGCGAAGGTCTCGATCACCATGCCCGGCCCGATGGTCGCCAGCGCCATCGCCGAAATGGCGCCCAAGGTCATGCCCAGCAGCATGTGACGATCTGGCAGGTCCATGGCTTTATGTCCCGGAATGAAGCGAAACACGTTTTCGCGTTAATCCATTAGAAACCATAAGCCGATGTCACACGCAAAGTTCATCCCGCCTTAGGGTTAATTTCCCCAAGGCCAAACCGTTGCTGCTAAATGGAAATTGCGCTGAAAGCGGCGACGAAGCGGTCATGCGCCTCGCCTGTCGGCCAGGGGCGGATCAGCCGGTCGAAGGCATCCACCTCGAAGGCCGGCTGCTCGGGCGCGCCAAAGAACTTGCGCGCCTCGTCCTCGGCAAACCCGGCCAGGTGGATGGCCTCGAAAAAGGCGGCTTCGCGGTCGGCCTTCTTGACCAGCTTGGCAATGGGGGCGCTCATCGCCGCCGGCAGCGAAAAACGCAGGTAAATTGCCGACAGCAAACGATTTTCAACGTCCTTGTAATTGCCGCCCATCGCCGCCTTGAACGGCGAGATGATGTCGCCCATCACATATTCGGGCGCGTCGTGCAGCAGCGCCTGCAGCAGGGCGACCGGGGTCGCATCTGCATTGGCGGCGCGGAACAGTTCGAGCACCAGCACCGAGTGCTGCGCCACCGAAAACGGATAGTCGCCATAGGTCTGGCCATTCCAGCGCGCCACGCGCGCCAGGCCATGGGCAATGTCGGAGAGTTCGACATCCATCGGCGAGGGATCAAGAATATCGAGACGTCGCCCCGACAACATGCGTTGCCAGGCGCGTGAACTGGTCCGTGCCATGGTGCCCCGATTGGTTAGCAGACTGTTAGCATCGAGCTTAGCATCTGCGCTCGATTCGCTGAACACGGCGACGTGAAGCGCGTCTAGTCTTCTGCGGTGACGTCGCCAAAAGCATAATTGGCCCAGACGGGTAGGGTCAGCTGCACGGGCTTGCCGTCGACCGTCACGGCGGACAGATCGGTAATCCGGTCAAGGCGCAGGATGGCGACGGCCATGCCATCGATCACCTGGCCGATCGTACCAGCCTCACGCGTGCCGGTGATAACGGCGCTGTCGGCGGGCGCCTCGATGCCCGAAACGATCACCGGCCGCCGCCTGGCCGTGCCGCGATGCTTCATCCGGCTGACCACTTCCTGGCCGACATAGCAGCCCTTGGCGAAGTCGATGCCATCGAGAATGTCGAGCCCGATATCATGGGCAAAGGCGTCATTGGCCGGGAAGTCATTGCCCTGGTGGACAATGCCGGCGCCGATCCGCTCGGCCTGATAGAAGTCGTCCTCCTGCACCCAGCCCAGGCTCACCTCGACCGGCGCGATAACGCGCCATCCCATATCGACGGGACCGAGGCGATCGGTGTGCCGGATGCCGCTCGGCTCCGCATCCTGGGCAAAGCCGACGCGATGGCTCGCCCGCAGGTCATCGATGACCACTTGGGCGCGCAGGCGATACATCTTCATGCGCTTGAAAAAATCATCGGCGACAGACTGATGCACATCCACCCAGATGGAGTCTTCGGCATGACCGGCCAGGCCCTCGGCCAGGATCTTGCCCTGCGGCGACAGCAGCGCCCACGCGGCCGCCACTTCACCCTCGCCATTGCCCGTCGCGGGAATTTCGCCCGTCACCACATCATTGAGCAGCTTGTGGGCTTCTGGCCCGGAAAACCGGAACACGGCGCGGTCGGCACGCAAATGGATGGTCATGCTCGCTTGCCTCTTGGTCGCTGCCTCCGCTAAACCGGCACTGTGCGGGAACGGCAGGACCACAGACATGGCGCAGTACGACAGCATTTTCAAGAACGCGACACTGGTCAATCAGGACGGCGAGGGCCTTGCCGATGTCGGCATCCGCCAGGGCCGCATCGCCGCCCTTGGCGATCTGTCCGGCGACAGCGCCGATGAAATCGTCGACTGCACGGGCCTGCACATCCTGCCCGGCGTCATCGATACCCAGGTGCATTTCCGCGAACCCGGCCTGACGCACAAGGAAGACCTCGAATCCGGCTCCCTCTCGGCCGTGATGGGCGGCGTCACCGGCGTTTTTGAAATGCCCAATACCAACCCGCTGACGACGACGCGCGAGACCTTCGAGGCCAAGATCGCCGCCGGCAGCAACCGCATGCATTGCGACTTCGCCTTCTATATCGGCGGCACGCATGACAATGTCGGCGAACTGGCCGAACTGGAAAAGCTGCCCGGCTGCGCCGGCATCAAGGTGTTCATGGGCTCGTCCACCGGCTCGCTGCTGGTGCAGGACGATGCGGGCGTCGAAGCCATTTTGCGTGCCATTTCCCGCCGCGCCGCCTTCCATTCCGAAGACGAATACATGCTCGAAGAGCGCAAGCACCTGCGCGTGCCGGGCGATCCGTCGAGCCATCCGGTCTGGCGCTCGCCCGAAGTGGCGATGAGCTGCACCACGCGCCTGGTGAACCTGGCGCGCAAGACCGGCAAGCGCATCCATGTGCTGCATATCTCGACGGCCGAGGAAATGGTCTATCTCGCCGACCACAAGGACGTGGCTTCAGTCGAGGTCACCCCGCACCATCTGACGCTGGACGAATCCGCCTATACCAGGCTGGGCACGTATGCCCAGATGAACCCGCCGGTGCGCGACAAGGCGCATCGCGCGGGCATCTGGCGCGGCGTCGCCAATGGCGTCGCCGATATCCTGGGCTCCGACCACGCGCCGCATACGCGCGAAGAAAAGGACCATGCCTATCCCGCCTCGCATTCCGGCATGACGGGCGTCCAGACCCTGGTGCCGATCATGCTCGATCACGTCAATGCGGGCAAACTGACGCTGCAGCGCTTCGTCGACATGACCAGCGCCGGTCCAAACCGGCTGTTCGGCATCGCCAACAAGGGCCGCATCGCCGTCGGCTATGACGCGGACCTGACCATTGTCGACCTCAAGCGCCGCGAGACCATCCGCAATGTGGACGTAAAAAGCCGCGCCGGCTGGACGCCCTATGATGGGGTGACGGTCACCGGCTGGCCTGTGGGCACCATCGTGCGCGGCAAGACGGTGATGTGGCAGGGCGAACTGGTGACAGCCTCAACCGGCCAGCCCATGCGCTTTCTGGAGGCGCTGCCACAACAGGCTTAGAGCTGGGGGGCGTTTTGCGGTGGGCCTTGGACATGCGCGTTTCGGACACAATGTTGCGAAAGCGGACACCGATGCTGGCGGCCAGATGGCCCTGCATGCCACCGACGGCGTAGACGGCCACTATAGATAGCCCCGTATATCATTGCTGCGGACCTCTTCAATTACCGCGGCGAGACCCGGTTCACTGCATCGCCGCCAAAATCGTCGCGGCTCCACGCAAGAGGTCCTGCGAGCCAGGTCTTACAGGGCATCCTGCGGCAGCCGCTTCACGAGGAAGTCGACGAAACGCCGAACCTTCGAGGCAATGTTCTTGTTGGCCGGGTACACGGCGTGAATGGGAACCACGCCGATCGGCCAGTCTTCCAGAAGTTGGACCAGTCGGCCTGCCCTCACGTCTGCGCCAACCTGGAACCTGGGCAGCAGGGTGATGCCAGCACCGGCGATCGCAACATCCCGCAGACTGATCCCGTCGTTGACCAGATAGCGCGGCGCAATCGGCAAACGCACCGTCTGCTCCCCCTGTTTGAAGTGCCACACATTGCCCCAGCGCAGCCCGGAAAAGTGCAGGCACATGTGCTGGGGGAGATCCAGCGGCTCCCTCGGCGTTCCGCATCGCGCGAGATAGGCCGGCGAAGCACAGATCATCAGGGGCGAGTCACCGATGTGGCGCGTAATCAGGTGCTGCTCCACCGAGATCGTCCCCCGGATCGCCAGATCGTATCCCTCTTCAATGAGATTGACCGAGGCGTGCGAGAACGACAGGTCGATCGACACGGCCGGGTTCTGGATCAGGAAGTCCGCGATGATCGGTGCGAGGTACAATTGCCCAAAATCGGGTGGTGCGGTGATCTTGAGGCGTCCGACTACCTCTTCCTGATAGCTGAGCGCGGCGCGTTCGGCCTCCCTGATCTGCGGCAGGATACCGGTCAGCGCCTGGTGATAGGCCGCACCCGCTTCCGTCAGCACGACGCTGCGGGTCGAGCGGTGCAGCAGGCGAATCCCGGTCTTGGCTTCGAGCACCTGGACCTGCGCGCCTATGGTGGCCCGGGACACTTTCAACTCATCTGCCGCACGCGTGAAACTGAGGTGCTTTGCGACAGCCAGGAATGCGGCAATCCCCTCCAGCGGGTCCGAAGATCGCATGCTCAATCTTCCAACAAATGTTGCTCTGTAATCGATCTTATCATTTCCCTCCGACGCGATAAATACGGCGCCAGGAGACGACTGGAAGACAATTGCACAGGGCAAATGTCCAGTTCGCTCAAATCTGGAGACGATGATGAACGATATGAAGAAGATTGATCAATCAAACAGCCTTTGGTTTATGACAGCACATTTGCTGATCCTGCTCGATCGCGCCAAGAACGCCGATGGACTGAGCATCATTGAGCATCGCATGGCCAAGGACTTTGCGCCGCCGCTGCATGTGCACCACAAGGAAAACGAAACCTTCTTCATTCTCGAAGGGCGCTTCCGGTTTCAGCGTGACGGAGAGATCAGCGAGGCGGGTGTTGGCGACACCATCCATCTGCCACGGGGCAGCGTGCATGGCTTTCGTGTGCTCTCCGATTACGGCCGCTGCCTGACGATCACCAACGGGCCGTTTGAAGACATGGTCCGCGCTGCGTCCCGGCAGATCGATGGTGTCGCCAACACCCGCCTCGCTGATCTCTCCGTCACGCTGAAACCGGAAGCGCCCTTCGAGAATGAAGAAGGTTTCGTTTT
>Ga0123337_10004867_pt1 | contig 13451 bp, 11 predicted proteins | sample frozenSSSSmetaG_FD_89792 | JGI IMG/M metagenome (GOLD analysis project Ga0123337, IMG submission 89792) | Glacier valley bacterial and archeal communities from Borup Fiord, Nunavut, Canada, to study Microbial Dark Matter (Phase II) -... | ecosystem: Environmental > Aquatic > Freshwater > Ice >... | reverse complement strand
GACCCTGTTGATCAGGAACAATCATCTGTCGGATAGAGTAGTGCCACTCGTGCCGTCGTGTGGGGTGGTGCGCGGTGGTTGAAAATAGATCACAAGGTTGGTTGCGGGCTGATTGGCTTGCTCTGCTTTTGATCGTTGCGGGGTTTGGTTTGGCTCTGCTGCTGGTGCCGCCCACTCGCACCTTTGCCTATGATGATGATTGGATATACACGCAGGCCGTTGCTGAAATGCTGGCTGGTAGAGGCTTCCAGCCCCCTGATCTGGCCTTTATGACGCTGGTTGCCCATACCTGGTGGGGCGCAGGCTGGTGCTGGCTGTTTGGCTTCAGCTTCACCACCCTGACCTGGGCCACATTGAGCCTCAGCCTGGTTGCGTTGCTAGCATTCTATCTGCTGCTGCGTGAAATTAGCTATAGCCCAGCTCTCAGTCTGCTGGGGGTGGCGGTGCTGGGCGTGAGTCCACTTTTTGTCAGCAACAGTTATAGCTACATGACTGACATAACCTTCCTTACCCTGCTGCTACTATCCAGCCTCTGCTATGTGCGAGGCATAGCCCGTCTGCCAGTGAGCGCGAAACTAAAGGCTGGTTCTAGCACTGCCCCCATCACATGGCTGTTGCCCTTGCTACTTGCCAGCGTGTTCGCCAGCCTGGCTTTCCTTACGCGGCAGCTTGGTCTCGCTCTGCCATTGGCCGCATTGCTCTGGCTAACTAGCACATATCGCAATCACCCGGTTCGGGTTAGTCTCTATAGTAGCTTGGCAGCGGTTGCCCTTCCCATTACGGCGGTAGCTGGATACTTCTTGTGGAGCAGCCCCTATGCTGCAACCTCAACCGCCAGCTATCAGCAGCTGATGATAAACAGCCTGCTACACAACCCTGCTGCAGTCTGGGGCAGAGTTGTAAGCTGCTTCCTGGTGTTGCCGCTGCTAGGTCTAACTATTCCGTTGCTGGCACCCTGGCGGTGGCGCACCGTGCTAGTTGCGAGTCTCTGGCTGTTGATTAGCTGGTTGGTTGCCCTTAGCACTGGCAACATAGCATCTGTTGGTGACAGCATACCTGATTATGCCAACCTGACCCTGCCGATCCGCCTGCTAGATTACCCTCTGCTGCGCTGGTTGGGGTTGGGCTGTACTGCCTGGCTGCTAGCGGGCCTGAGCCTACGGCTTGAACGGCGGCTGAGTCGGCCTACTCGTAGCCCTCTAAGCCCTGTTGACTTTTGCTACCTGACGGCGGCAGCATTGCTGGCTATTACTTTCATTACCAATCCTAGCTTCTTCCCTCGCTACTTCTTGCCCTTCTACCCGGCTCTGATCCTGGCTGGCCTCGGCTGGCTGGTTGCACGGCCCCGAATGCAGATCGTTAGCCTCGGCCTGGTATTGGTGCTGGGCTTCTACAGCCTGGCCGCCCAGCATGACATCTATGCTGCTGAAACCGCCCGCTGGCAGGCTGGACGTAGCCTGGTGGCGGCAGGTGTGCCGCTGACCAGCATTGATGGTGGATGGGCCTGGGACGGTTACTACCTCTATGCCGAGGCGATCCGCCGGGGTAAGCGCAATGATTTTAGCCATGTCTCTGCTGATTGGATCGCCGCCCGTCAAATCATCGACCCCCAATACATCCTCAGCTACATCCAACCTGCTGGCTACGATGTCGTGGGTCGCTATCCCTTCTTTACGATCCTCAACTGGCGCGAGCGTAATCTGCTGGTGGTAAAACGCCACTGATCGCGGGGTCATACTTTTGTTGGCTCATCGCTTGGCGCGCTTTGACTGCTGCCGCCGCCGCTGCTCGGCCTCATACTGTGAGATCGGTACACTCTTGTCCTCCATCCGCACGTAGATACGCCCATTTGCCATGTAGTTGACGGCGGGGCCAGGGCTAACCACGAGCAGCATACCCACCTGCCGCGTCCCTGGGTCGGGAACAAAGAGAGGAGCGGCAACCACTGGGCGCGGCTTGATCTTGGGCAACACCTGCTGCTGCAAGCGGCTGGCATAGTCGGTGGCCGCTGCATCGTCGCCAACCGCAAAGAGGCCGATAAAGTAGCGCGGCTCGTTGTGTACCCCGATGAAGATTTCGCCGCCCTCGGCGTTGGCGAAGGCGCAGATGTGCTTCGCTAGCTTATCGAAGTAGCTGGCTTCTAGATGCTCCTTGAAGTCGAAGTGCTGATCCTCGCTGCGGGTTAGTAGTTCGGGGACGCTGATCTGGCGCGGCTGCACTTCTACCTGCATTGGTGGGCGCAGCAGCCAGGAGGTGGCGCAGCGCGGGCAACTTTCGCTGCGCGGGCGGGCGAACAGGTCAAGGTAGTAGCCACAGACGGCACAACGCAGGCCAGGCGTGCTATCCTGACCAGCACTAGCTGTCGTTTTCCGCCGAACCCTTCTCTGCTGATCCATGTTACTGTCCCTGAGCAAAGGGTGGGCCAACGTTGCATCAGTGGCTGGCAAGCTAATCGACGGCTGGTTGGCTGCTCGCTAGCCCACCCTGCGCATTGGATGAAGTATGAAGTGGAGGGGATCGCCACGACCACGCTACTGTGCTGCGGCGAACACCTCTGCGTACATTGCCACCAGCTTCTTCGCCTCGTGCGCCCAGTTGTAGACCTCGGCGGCGCGACGCAGGTTGGCTCGCATCTCGGCCAACCGCTGGGGGTCGTTGAGCAGGATGATGGCGGCGTGGGCGATCCCCGCTGGGCTGTCAAGGTCGGAGATCATGCCCAGCCCTTCAGTCAGCACCATCTTGCGGAGGAAAGGGAGGTCGTTGGCGATGATCGGCAGGCCAGCAGTGATGAAGTCGAACAGCTTGTTAGGCGAAGCGTAGTACAGGTTGAGGCTGAGGGCGCGATAGGGGATCAGGCCTACGTTGGCAGAGGCGCAGTATTCAACCATGCGACTCTGTGGCACCGCCTCGCGGAAGTAGACCTTGTGCGCCAAGCCCTCGTCCGCCGCCAGCTTCTGCAACTCGGCGCGCATATTGCCACCACCCATGATCACGACCACGATATCCTCTGGCAGGTATTTGGCGGCCATCACCAGGTTCTCAACGCTGCGCCCGCGATCCACCCAACCCTGGTAGAGAACGATCCGCTTGTCCTTAGCGATATCCAGGTCGTCGCGCAGCAGGTCGGCGGGGTGTTCTGGATCGAAGCCCAGTGGTGGGTTGGTCGCATTGTAGATCACAGTGGGCAGCTTCACCCCACTGCGGCGGCTGATCTCCTCAGCAATGAACTCGTTGACCGTGCTGATAGCGTCGCAGTGGGGTAGCAGCTGGCGATCCATCTTGCGCCAGTAGCCACGGCGCAGGCGCACGTAGCGATTAGGTAGTTCGGAGAACAGTTCGTGTGCGTCGCAGATCAGCTTCGCGCCGCTTGCCCGCGCCGCCGCGATGCCCGCTGGCAGGCCATTGGTGTCGCGCACCAGATAGAGGTCGGCCTTCGCCCGCGCCGCGTACCTGGGAGCAATGCGGCTGAATGCATTACGACCCGCCAACAGAGCCAGCCCACGGGCTAGAACCTCAGCATAATGGCTGCCCCGCGCTAGTCCCAACCTGCCCAGGCGGTAGAGCCAGCGGTAGCGGGGGTCGCGTCCCTCAACCTTGATCCGCTCCACTGTAATACCCTCCATCTGCTCTGGGGTCGGGCCTGCGGGCAGGTTGAGGGCGTGGGCAGCATCGGTAGCGGCCTGGGCGAGAATCGTCACCCGGTAGCCAGCCTCTTGCAGGCTGCTGGCTTGCAGCAGGGTGCGGCGGTCGATCCGCTGGTACTGATTGAGGATGTAGATGTGCCTGGCGGCCATTAGTCTCTGTCTTCTTCCCACCAGCCCTTGTAGCCAGCAGCAGGGTCGGGTTGTAGGCCAGAGCAGATGAAGTCCCAGCCCTGGGCCAGTTCGTAGAAGCGCGCTCCATAAACGAGGCCGAGGGTGATGCCCATCAGCAGCTTGCTGTCACGGTACTTGCTGCCCAGCGGGCGCACCTTTACATTCTTGAAGAAGCCGTCGAAGACCAGCCGCCAGATGCCGAGGTCGGCGAGGTAGCGGTGGGTGGTGTCGAGGTGGGCAGAATAGGTGCCGAGGTTGGGCAGGCGGAAGATGGCGGTGCCGCTCTCCTTCAGCACGCGATGTACTTCGAGCAGCACATCCTGTGGCTTGTCGAAGTGTTCCAGCAGGCAAGTGGCGTACAGTTCGTCAACGCTGCGGTCGCGCACGGCGATTTTGGTCGCGTCACTGATGATATCCACCACGGCAGTACGGCGGTTGTCGATGCCAATCTGTCCAGCCTTCTTGTTCTTGCCGCAGCCAAGATTGATAATTACCTTGCTACTCAATGTGTATCTGGCTCCTTGTAGCTAATCTGCGCTGATATCATCTCTCAGTAGTTGATAGGTCGCCAGCCCTCTGGCCCTGCCTCAATCCATAAAGGCACGGAACCAGAGTTCGAGGCAGAGTAGCCCCCACAGTTCGCGGCCAAACTGCCCACTGCCGCCGCTGTCTACGGCTGCCTTCAGCGCATCGGGCCGCACTATCCCACGCGAGAGGGCGCGTTCGCTGCCCAGTACCTCTTGCACGAAGTCGCGTAGCTCGTTCCTGAACCAGAGGTTGGTTGGCACTGGGAAGCCCATCTTGTCGGTGCGCTGCCAGATTTGGCTGGGGATCACATTGCGGATCGCCTTGCGGTAAAGGTACTTTAGTTGGCCGCCCTTCAGCTTGACCCCCGGCGGGATGGTGGCGAACAACTCGGCTATGCGGTGATCAAGCAGCGGCACCCGACTTTCGAGCGAAACGGCCATGCTGGTGCGATCTTCTACCTGCAAGAGGGCGGGCAACATCGCCTTCGCGTCATAGTAAAGCATCTTGTTGAGCAGCGAGTCGGTCTGTGGGCGGTTGAAGATCGCAAGGAACGCTTCATGGCTGGCCTCGGCCTCCATCCCACTGTCATGCAGGAACTCGGCAGTGAAGATGCTCTCGGCGCGGGTGCGTTGCGACAGGCGGAAGTAGCGTTCACCGTCCACCCCGAACAAGCCCATCTGCCATAGTTGCTGCATCATCGGCTGGTAGTTTGCCAGTTGGTCGAGGTAGGGAGTGAGGGCGGGCAGGCTGAAAGGATTGTCGGTGATGGTCGGCTTGATCGCTTCGCGCAAAGCCTGTTCCAGCATACAGACCAGGTAGCGGGCATAGCCACCACCCAATTCGTCACCGCCTTGCCCACCCAAAACTACCTTCACGTGCTGGGCGGCCAGCTTGCTGACGAAGTATTGGGGGAACAGGCCCGGCCCAGCGGCTGGCTCATCCATGTGGTAGATAAGCATTGGCAGCGTCTCGGCAAAGTCGCGGGCAGTAGGGAAGATTTCGTGATGGTCAGACTTGATCTGTCCAGCGACGAGGCGGGCATAAGGGGTTTCGTCAAACTGCGCGCCGTCGTGGAAGCCGCCGCTGAAGGTGCTGATCTGGTTGTCCAGTAGGTTAGCCGCGAGGCTGGCGACAGCAGAGGAGTCTACCCCGCCGCTGAGATGTGCGCCCACTGGTACGTCGCTGCGGAGTTCTATGCGAACGGCATCTTCCAGCAGCATCAACAGCCGTTCGGCGAAGTAGTCCTCGTCGTGGTCGCGGTCGAGCCGTGCGTCGTCATAGTGCAAGTCCCAATATTGGCGCACCTGCACCCCACGTTCCTCGTCCACCGTCAGGTAGTAGCCCGGTTCCAGCCGCTTAATCTGTTGAAAGAAGGTCTTCTCGCCCAGGCAATATTGAAAGTTGACGTAATCAGCGAGGCCTGCTGGGTTGAGGCCAGCCTTCGCCTTGATCGCCGGGTGGGCAAGCAGAGCCTTGATCTCGCTGGCAAAGGCGAAGGTCTGCCCATCATCAAAGTAGTAGAGCGGTTTGACCCCGAAGCGGTCGCGGGCGATGAACAATTGCCGCTTGTGTTCATCCCAGATAGCAAAGGCAAACATCCCGTTCAGCTTATCGAGGGCAGCAGGGCCATAGCGGTCGTAGAGGTTGAGCAGCACCTCGGTGTCGCTGTGGCTGTGGAACTGATAGCCCTGCAAGCTGGTACGCAGTTCCAGGTAGTTGTAGATTTCACCGTTAAAGATGATCTGTTGGCTGCCATCGCTGTTGCTCATCGGCTGATGCCCAGCGGCGGAAAGGTCAATGATGCTCAGGCGCAGGTGGCCGAAGCCGAGCCTGGCTTGCGGCTCCAGGTAGTAGCCCACGTCGTCCGGCCCCCGGTGGCGGATCGCGTCGGTCATTCGGTGCAGCCGCTCCTCGGTCACCCGCTCTGCAATGGCATAATTGTAGACACCCGTGATACCGCACATCAGCCGCCTCCCTCTAGCTCCAAGCACGTAATGACGAAGTGTAACCAACCGCCAGATCGTTGTCAAGCGCAGCCTAAAGCTATGACCTTACTCAGAATGCTGACGATCTGCAAAATCTAACTGGTTATTCCTTAGCCGCTCCGCGACCTGTTGGTAGATCGCCAGCAGCTTCTTGCTCTCGTTCGTCCAGTTGTAGACCTGTGCTGCTTTGAGCAGGTTGCTGCGGGTCTGGCGCAGGCGCGACTCGTTGCCCAGCAACTTGTTGATTGCTTCAGCAATCTGCTGTGGGCTATCCATCGTCGCTACTTCGCCGAGACCGTTGCCCACCACCATCTTGTGCAGGAAGGGAAGGTCGTTGGCAACAATAGGCAGGCCCGCCACGATGAAGTCGAACAGCTTGTTGGGGGAGCAGTAGTAGTTATTAAGGTCAACCGGCTGGTAGGGGATCAGCCCTGCGTCGGCTGAAGCGCAGTGGGCGATCAGCTCACTCTGCGGCACGGCATCCAGGAAGTGGACGCGCCCACTCGTCCCCTGTGCCTCAGCCAACTTTGCCAGCACTGGGCGCAGGTTGCCATAGCCCATGAAAGCGAGGTGGATGTTTGGCGCGAGGTGGCTGGCAGCTAGCACCAGCTTATCCAAGCCCCGGCCTGGGGCAAGCTGACCCTGGAAAAGGGCAATGCGCTGGTCGGCAGCCAGGCCCAGCTTCTCGCGCAGGAGGTTGGGTGGGTTGGCAAGGTCGAAACCCGGCGGTGGGTTGGTCGCGTTGTAGATCACCGCTGGCGGCGGCACATGGTAACGCTTCGCCATCTCGTCGGCGATAAACTCGTTGACTGTGCTGGCGGCGGCTACCTTCGGCAAGAGCCGGGCTTCTACCTTCGTCCAGTAGTTCTTGCGGAGCTTGACTAGCGGATAGCTGATTTCGGGGTAGAGTTCGTGCGCGTCGTAGACCACCGGTGCGCTGTTGGCCCGTGCTGCCAGCATAGCAACCTGCAAGTTGTCCAGGTCATGGGCGGTGTAGATGTCAGCTTTTGCTCGTGCCGCCCAGTAAGGGGCAAGGCGGCGGAAGGTGTTGTAGCCGTGCAGCACGCCGAGGACGGTCACGGCACGATTGGCCTGGTGGCGGCCCCTTGCTCCCCCCAGGCTGCCGAGGCGGTAGAGCCAGCCGTAACGCGGATCGTGGCCGCGAGTAGCAAGGTATTCGACCGCTATGCCTTCAACCTCGTGGCTATCATCGCCCGCAGGTAGGTTGATCGCCTGGGTTGCCTCAAAGCTAGCCTGGGTCAGAATCCTCACCTTGTAGCCCGCCTGCTGCAAACTCTGTGCTTGCAGAATGATGCGGCGGTCGATCACTGGTATATCCTGGGTGATCATGTAGACAAAAGGCGGCCTGCTCATCGGTTACCCCTCTGCGTAATCTTCTTGATTGCAGCGACAAACTGCCGCTCGCGTTTGCCCAATGGGAAGCGGCTGACGATCCGCTGGCGCGCCCCGTCACGCTGCTTTGGCCCCGCTGCCAAAGCCCGCTCCACCCCAGCAGCCACCGCTGCTGCGTCGCCGTAGGGGGCAGTGATGCCAAACTCGCCTACGACTTCTGGCATGGAGGTCTGGTAGCTGGCGGGGTCGGTGATTACTGGGATGCAGCCACAGGCCATTGCCTCAGCTACCGCCACTCCAAAACCCTCGTGTACCGACATCTGTACGTAAGCTCCTGCCCGCTGGTAGAGATCGAGCAACTCCGCGTCGCTGACCCGCCCGGCAAAGCGCAGGTTCGGCCCCGCACTGGCGACCAAAGCGGCTACCGTTGGGTCATCTGTTATCTGCCCGACGACCACGAACTGCACGTCGGGCAGTAGGCGGGCGGCTTCGACGACGGTGTTCACCCCCTTCTGCGGGATCGTCATTGGGATCAGGCGCGCGCAAACTGTGACCGCCAGCCGCTCCTTCGGCTTGTTGGGGTCGGGGCGGAAGTGGCTGCTGTCAATATCATGGTAGAGGGTCGCCATGCGGCGGGGACGGAAGCCCGCCCAGCGCGTCACTTCACCCTGCGAGAAGTTGGAGTTGGTCAGCACCAGACTGCTGTACCACAGGGTGCGTGGCAGCAGCCAACGGGCGAGGGGGATGCGCAGGGTGCCGAAGCTGACCTCTGGTATCCACTCCACGTCGTAGCCGCCAGTAAGAAACACTACTTTGCGGCGAAAGAGGCGACCGAGCAAGGCTACTGGCAGTGCGTAGCTGGGGACGACAAACCACATCGCCAGTACGTTCGCTTTGCCGTGCAAGAGGTGGCTGATCACGGTGCGGAGCAGCGGCAGCGGGTTACGCCGCTGATGGGTGTAGACAGTGGTGGCGAAGTGGTCGCTGAGTATCTGGCTGTCCTGCTGCATGAACGACGAGCCACCATAAGGTAGGATTAGTAGCACGTGGGGTTGGGTTGCGCTCAAGTTCAACTCCTATCTGCCGAGGCGGCGGCGCACCGCCCCTACTGCTACGCTCAACTCGCGCTGGCTGATCACCCCACTAAGCAGGATCGCCGTGGGGTAGAGAAGGAGGAAAGCCGCCTTAGCCAGCAAGTTGAGCCACCAGCTATTTAGCTGTATGCCTTCCCCCAGCAGCAGCAAGCCAAGGCCGAACACAAGGGTGATCACCACCTTGTTGACCTCAAAGGGAATTGGGTAGTGCCGCTGTGACAGGATACCAGCCAGCGAGATCATCAGCACGCTGGCGGCTAGTGAAGCAAGGGCGGCCCCAGTAATACCCAGGCTGGGGATCAGCGTGATATTTAGTCCTATGCTGACCAGTGCAGCGATGATCGTCGTCCAGCTAATGTTGCTCGTCTTCTTGCTGATGTTGCTGCCAACCGCCGTGATAAAGTAGGCACCAGCAATGATCGCTGCAAAGGTAAGCAGGCCGAGTATTTTGTACCCCACCGCATATCCTTCGCGGTCGAAGTCAGTCACAGGCAGGACTGCACGACCAATGTATGCCTGTTGCCTCGCCAACTGCCGCGCGCCCGCGTCAAAGTCAATTGCGGTCAAGATTTCACGGCCAAAGAGGCCGAGAGCGAAGGCCAAACCGCCGAACCCCACTATGTAGTAGGTTAGCAACTTGGCATAGGTGCGCTTTGCATCTGGTTCATTGGCTATGGAGAGTGAGTACGGCACCCAGGCTAGCTGGAAGGCGGTCATCATCAGGCTGACGATCACGCTGATCTTTAGCACAGCATTGAAGATTGCCACTTGCTGGTCAGCCTCACTGCCACCGAGCCGAGCGAGGAAGAAGCCTGCTGCGTAGCTGTTGTTGACCCAGACCGCTGCCCCTGCTGGTACTAGCGGCCAACTGAGGCGCAGCATCCGGCTCAAGAGCGGATAGCTAAGGTGAAGCTGGTAGTTGTGGCGCGTCAGCCAGAAGCCCCCCACGGTGCCGAAGATACTACCCACTAGCGGCCCACAGAGTGCGCCCACGACCCCCAGGTGGAAAAATAGAACCAGCACCAGGGCGACTACCAGGTTGAGGAAGGTGGCAATCCAGCTGACTACCACATAAGGGATTGGGCGGAAGTTGAGCCGTAGGATCGCGGCGAAGGTGGAGGCTAGCAGGCTGAAGGGCAAGGTCAGCACCGAAATTGTCAACCACAGGCGGGTGTCCGCTGGAGGCTGTGCGCTCATCAGGCTGGCAAGTGGGTTGGTGAGGAAGAAAAGAAGCAGAGCGAAGGGGATGCTAACCAGCAGGTTGAAGTAGAGCCAGGCTGAGGTCAACTCCCGCCGCCGCTCCTGATCATCTGTCTCAAAGTAAAGGATGGTAGCGGCACCATCCAGCCCGAACGTGACTAGCACAAAGAAAAGGCTGCTAGCGTTGAGGATATTGGAATAGATGGCGTACTCACCAGGGACGAGAATCTTAAGATAGATGGGCAGTAGAATGATGCCAACTCCCCGCGCCAACGCTCCGCCAAGACCATAGATCAGCGAGTCTTTCGACAGCCGCTTTACTCTGCTAGCTAGCAATTAGCGATCCTCCTCCCACCAGCCCTTGTAACCAGCGGCAGGGTCAGGTTGCAGGCCAGAACAGATGAAGTCCCAGCCCTGGGCCAGTTCGTAGAAGCGCAGCCCACGCACTAGTGCCTTGTTGATAAAGACCAATAGCTTGTTGTCGCGGTACTTGCTGCCCAGTGGATGCACCTTTACGTTCTTGAAGAAGCCGGCGAAGACTAGTCGCCAGATGCCGAGGTCGGCGAGGTAGCGGTGGGTGGTGTCGAGGTGGGCGGAGTAGGTGCCGAGGTTAGGCAGGCGGAAAATCGCCTCCCCAGTAGGCTTCAGCACACGATGCACTTCGAGTAGCACATCCTGCGGCTTGTCAAAGTGTTCCAGCAGACAGGTGGCGTACAACTTGTCCACGCTGCTATCGCGCAGGGCGATGCTGACCGCATTGCTCCTGATGTTCACTGCTGGGGTGCGGCGTTCATCTATGCCGATGCTGCCTGGCTGCTTGTTGTTGCCGCAGCCGAGGTCTACGATCACGGGGCTAGTCATCACTTTTTCTCCTCTGCCTTTTGCGGGTCAAGTTGGCGCAGCCAGTTGATCATTGCCTGCTGGCGCGTGCCAGGGGCAAACCACTCCACTATGCGTTGGCGTGCCGCCTGCCGCTGGGCTGGTGCGGCCTCCACTGCCAGCCTGACTGCCACTGCCAGAGCCTGCACGTCGCCGAAGGCCGCCTGGTAGCTGCACTCCCCCACCACTTCTGGCATCGAGGTTTGGTAGCTGGCTGGGTCGGTAATCACCGGGATGCAGCCACAGGCCATCGCTTCGGCTACTGCCACCCCAAAACCTTCATGGGCGGATAGCTGGACGTAAGCCCCTGCTCGTTGGTAGAGGGCAAGCAACTCTAGGTCACTGATGCGGCCAACGAACTGCACATTGCTGCTTGCACTGGCTTGCAAAGAAACTGCCGTCGCCTCCATTTTGCCCACCACTACAAACTGCACATCGGGCAAGGTTGCTGCCGCCTGCACAAATGTGTCTACCCCCTTTTGCGCCGCCGTATCCGAGTTGATCGTGTAGCAGACGGTGACAGCCAGCCGCTCCTTCTGGCTGAGGTCACTAGGAGGCTGGAAGTAGTTGCTATCTACTTCAAAATAGAGAGTGTGCAACCCTGCTGGACGGTAGCTTGCCCAGTGAGCGATCCGTACCGCCGAGAAATCAGAGAAGGCCAGGATCAGGTCACTGCGCTTCAAGGTAGGGAGGAACCGCTGGCGGGCGCGAGGGGAGGCCATTGCCCCGTAGTTCAGGCTTTGCACCCAATCCACATCCAGGCCACCCGCGATGAATACTACTCTGCGCCATAGCAACTTTGCCAGGCTAGCGACCACCAGCGCATAGTTTGGCATGATGAACCAGCACACCACTATGTCAGCTTTGCCCGCAATGATCATGCGGAGCAAGTCGGTGACTAGTTTTAGCCGACTACCAGGATAGATGTAGGTCGTGGTAGAAAACGCGCTGCGCAAGATTGCCTCGTCCCGCTGCATGAAAGAGGTTGCAGGGTAGGGAAGTAGCAGCAGCACGGTGGGTTTCTTCATAAGACCGCTTACTGCCCTACGCCGAGGTAGATCAGCCCAACAGCTTCTATCTCAGCCCGCTGCTGGCGCAAGGCGTTGCGGCCATCCAGTAGCACGCGCACCCCAGCCGCAGCAAGCCGCCGCCAGTCCAGCAACTCCTTGTACTGCTCATGGTAGGCCTGTAGGATTACCGCCTCTGCGCCGCTATCGTAGAGGTCATGTGCAACCTCTGCGTGCCTCGCCAGCTCCTCCGCTGTCCAGAGTGGGTCGTGCAATCGCACCTCCGCACCGCATTCGGCCAGCCCCTTGAGCAGCAGGTGGGTAGTGGAGAAAGCGTCCTCCTTGACGTTCTCGCGGTAGCTGAGGCCGAGGATCAGCACCCGCTTGCCCCGCAGATCACCCATTGCCTGGGCCAACAAGTCGAGGCCATACGCGGCCATGCTATCGTTGAGGGCGCGGCTGCGGCGCACCAGGTCAAGCTCACCTTCGGCTGCGGCGTTCGCCATGAAGTATGGATAGACGGGGATGCAATGGCCGCCCACGCCCAGGCCGGGGTTGTGAATGTGCGAGTAGGGCTGAGTATTGGCGGCGGCGAACGCATCCAGGGCGTTGATGCCGTTGCTGGCAGCAAAGCGGGCGAACTCGTTGGCGAGGGCGATGTTCACATCTCTGTATGTCGTCTCCGCCAGCTTGACGAACTCCGCCGTCTCTGCGTTGGCGACCAGGCGCACCTGCGTCCCTTCGTCCAATGCCGCGTGGTAGAAGGCAACTGCCCGCTCTGCACTGGCCGTGTCGGTGCCGCCCACCACCTTCGGATAGCTCCGCAGGTCGCTAAAGATGCGCCCAGAGTAGACCCGCTCTGGGCTGAAGGCAAGGAGGAAATCCTTGTCTTGCGCCAGCCCGCTACCCTCAGCCAACATCTGGCCCAGGCGGTTGCGCGTCGTGCCGACCGGCAGGGTCGTCTCGTAGATCACCAACGTCCCTGCTTGCAGGCCACGGGCAACATCTCGCGTAGCCGAGTCTATAATGCGGTAGTCGATCTGGCGTTGCCCATCCACCAGCAGCGGCACAACAATAACCACTACGTTGCTCTCGCGCACTGCTGCTGCCGTGTCGGTTACAGCCCGTAGCTTGCCAGCGGTGACCGCGGCAGCCACCCGCTCCTCCAGGCCAGGCTCCTCCAGGATGGGGGAGTGGCCGCTGTTGACTGTGGCGACTACAGCGGGGTTGATGTCCGCGCCAATCACGTCTAGTCCTCGACCAGCAAACTGGGCCGCTAGTGGCAAGCCGATCTTGCCCAGGCCCACGACTGTTACCTTAAACGCAGTCATCGCAATCCTTCCGCCTTAGCCTTCCGCTCCGCTTGCATAATCTCGGAATCAATGTTGCAGCCGCTGCGGTAGCAGTAGCTGTCATAGTGATAGTAGAGGCTCGGTCCCCAGAACAGATAATAAATAGGGCTGATACCAAGCTGTTGACCATTGCTGACACAAAGCTGGTCGCCCGCTGTGATCTTCTGGTCAAGCAGGTAGCCATGACTGGTCGTGCTATTAGTCAGGTGAGCTATCTCCTGGCCGTTGAGCGTAATGT
>Ga0123337_10004862_pt1 | contig 13459 bp, 14 predicted proteins | sample frozenSSSSmetaG_FD_89792 | JGI IMG/M metagenome (GOLD analysis project Ga0123337, IMG submission 89792) | Glacier valley bacterial and archeal communities from Borup Fiord, Nunavut, Canada, to study Microbial Dark Matter (Phase II) -... | ecosystem: Environmental > Aquatic > Freshwater > Ice >... | reverse complement strand
GTTCCGACCAACGCCACAGGGGCGGCATAGTTTTAAGTGCAACAACCTGCGTTTGTCTGCTACGTCCATTATACCAGACCAGACGTTCTAACACAAGCGTTTACCGCATTAGAACGCCGTATGCGAAGGGAATGTCTTACGCAATGGAAACGACTAAAGCGGCTGAAGCAACCAGGAAGGGCGTATATCCCACGGCTGAAGCTCGTGGGCTTTACGTCCTCGCTCCGTAAACCCCGCTGCGTGAATCGGCTGCTGTCTGTAGCTTAGCGGATCGGCGCGAAAAGCGCAAATTGCCCTGCGCGGGAGCAGAAATGGTAGACGCTGACAAATGTACACGAGCGCGGACTAGACGCCGAACTGGTGCAGATATGCCATGAATGCGCGGTGGGCTAACGGGTCAGTCTGCTTCAGCAGGCTGGGCCTGGCAGGGTAGGGCTTCATCCCACACTGTCCGGCTACACAATCGTGCAACACGCAGCGCGCCACGGGTGTGCGCACGTTTTTGTGTCGGCGATTGCAATCGCGGCACCCAGCGGGTATCCGGCGGCGTCCCGCCGATCGCGCCTACGGGGACGAGGTGCGTTGGCTCCGTCCCGGCAGGGCGCCGATCAGCCGCAGCTCGATTCTGCAAAACGTTCTGTCATGCGTCGCGCCGCCGTTCACATTTCGCACAGCAATATCTTGCAGTATACTGCTCTCGGCAATCGGCTATATGCGGTCGCTTGAACATTCGATCATTTCTTTTAACACGAGGAAGGTAAAGAGTATGCGACGAGTTGGATTTCTGCTCAAGGTGCGCCCAGATATGCTCCCCGAGTACAAAGCGCACCACCAAGCTGTCTGGGCCGACATGCTCGAAGCGCTGCGGCGCACTGGCTGGCATAACTACTCACTATTCCTACGCGACGATGGCCTGCTGTTCGGCTATTTCGAGACGCCGGATAGCTTGCAGGCCGCGCAGGCCGGTATGGCGACCGAGGAGGTTAACGCGCGCTGGCAAACCGCGATGGCCCCTTATTTCGAGAATCTCGGCGGCGCGTATCCCGATCAGGGTATGATTGAGCTACAGGAGGTCTTTCACACCGACTAATATCGCGTTGGACGTTGCTGGCATGGTCCGATGGCGGTAGTGTTTCAGTCCGCCGGGTATCCGCTGGGTGGGGCGTTGCTCCGTAGCGCGGCGGCGGTAGCTCCGTGCGGCCTGCGGGTGAAGCTAAAGCTGCCGACGCAGGCAACGTCCAATGCGCACCCACCCGGAGTATATGTAAAAGAAACCCGACTTCGCGCTCTTCGCGCGCTTTGCGGTTGCGCTCGGCTTGAATATCGAAGGTTTCCAAGAATGTTTGCTTTGTATGCGCGGGCCTTGTTTTTCTGGCTCACATTGTTCGAGCTGATCGCTGGCTGGCGGCGCTGGTGGGGCCTTTCCTGGCTGGGGCCGAGCTTGCCGCGTGCGCTGCTGCCGCCACTACTGGTTGCGCTGAGGGGTCGGCGCGCAAGCACGCACGGCTGGAGCGCTAGTCTGGCGCTGGCGTTGCCACCGGCGCTGCTGCTCCAGGTTGCCGCCGGTAGCCTGCGCAACCCGCAGCTGAACCCGCTGCTGCGATTGCGTCCTGGCCGCTACGATCAGTACACGATTGAACGGCTGGATATTCCGATGCGCGAAGGTCAGCTGCCAGCGCTACATGTCGTCCCGCGCGGTGGGGCAACTGCCATCGTTTGCGTACTACACGGATCGGGCTGCGATAAGACATCGTATGCATGGCGGCTGGTCGACACGCTGGTCGCGCGCGGGCTGGCCCTGCTGCTGATCGACATGGACGGCCATGGTGAGAACCCGCGCGCGCAGAGCTTCCCAGCGATTACCGAGAATGCCGCTGTCGCAGTGGCTTGGCTGCGTGAGCGCTACGAGCGCGTGGGGTTGCTGGGCGTCAGCCTGGGCGGCTGCGTGGCCGCGCGAGCGGTGGCCGATGGTGTGGTGGTGGATGCGCTGGTAGTGCTGGAGGCACCGCCGCTGCTACGCTATACGCAGGCCGATGTTTATCGCGAGGTAATCGCCCTTGTACGCCCGTACCTGCTCGATATCTTCCACGATTGCACCGCTCAGGCGCTAATCAAGGCCTGGGAGTACCCGCCGATCCGCGCCTCAATCAGCACCTGGGATCTGATCGCCGCGCTGGATGTATCCGGCAGCCTCGCACGCATCGACACGCCGCTGCTGCTGATCTATGGCGCCAGCGACGCGATTGTCAAGCCGGCCCAAGCTGCGCATGTGTGGGCCGCGCTGCCCGCACATGCCGCGTTTCACCTCATACCCGGCGCGAGCCACCTGACGCTGACTCTGACGCCGCAGGCGCTGCATATCGTTGGACAGTGGCTGGAGAAAACGCTGATTACAGCCCGACCGCACCAGCCGACTCATTAAGAATCTCGTCGATGAAACCATAATCCTTGGCTTGCTCAGGCGTCATAAAGCGATCGCGGCTGAAATCTTCCTCGATCTTCTCAATGCTGTGCCCGGTCGCCTGCGCCAGTAGCGAGCTGCCGAGGTGCTGGAGTCGCAGCAGCTCATTCACCATCCGCTCCACATCGGGCGCGTAGCCCTCCATGCCGCCGCCAGCTGGGTGGAAATGAATAGTCGAGTTCGGCAAGGAATAGCGCTTGCCCTTTGCGCCGCCAGCCAGCAAAATCGTAGCCATGCTGCCCGCCATTCCCAGACAAACGGTGTTGACATCGGGGGCGATCAGTTGCATCGTGTCGTAGATCGCTAGCCCATCGCGGACACTGCCACCGGGGCTATTGATATAAAACCAGATATCGCGCTCGGGATCGCTATGCTGGAGGAATAGCAGCTGCGCCACCAGCGACGAGGCAACCTCATCGTCGATCGGCGTGCTGAGCATAATCACGCGCTCTTGGAGTAATCGCGAGAAGAGATCCCACGCGCGCTCACCCCTCGGCGTTTTTTCTACAATCGTTGGGATCCTCACCATAGATCAGATCTCCTCGTGATTCACACTACCCATCAGCCGATAGTATAGCATATTCGGCGTGCCTGTGGGCGTCGCCGGGTGTGACGGAAAGTCCTGCGCCCGCCGAACGCGCGACCCGTTGGGTGTGGCACACGTTTTTGCGCCGCTTGTCTGCAAAACGTTCCGTCACACCCAGCGTTGCCTTTCCATGATTTTCACGGTCGAACCACGCCATTCAAGCCATAACAAGATAGTACCAAGGTTTACTTGTCGCACCCTTGTGCTTGCTCTATCATAGACGTATCGCAGGGAAGAATGCGCGCATACACATTGTAATCTTCAGCCACTGATCGTTGTAGCGCTCATGCATCCACCCTTCACTACCAGTCCCGCTTCGTTCCACCTACATCTTTGATATCATCTTTGAAGGAGAGGGTTATGGCGCTGTCTGAGGTGATCCAGCCGAACAAGGTACGTTTGCCTTGGTCGCTGCGGGGCAAGGTTGAAATTGGCCCGCTCCAACTGGTTGGGCAGAACACATTGGGGCTACCGTATGTGCAGGGGCAGATTCGCAATCGCTCTGGCCGTCCGTTGCATTTGAAAATCGTGGTGCGCGTACTGAATGATCAGCGCCAGCCGATCTTCGCTGGCTCACCGGGGATTCTGGATGTTTTTGATCTTGATGCGCAGCAGCAGCGCGCCTTCCGCATTAGCCTACGCGATGAAGGAACCGCTGGCCAGCTTGATCGCCAGCGCCTATGGGTCACGCGCTCGGGCGTTGAGCTGAGCATCGAAGGCTAACCGCGCCAAGGGTAGATCATTCATGTGGCGTTGCTTCCCAATTGGAAGCGACGCCGTTTGTTTTTAATTTGATTTGCGTGCGACCAGAATTTGGGAAATACCACTTTCCGAGAAGCTTGATCTGGCCCTTTGGAAGCCGCCGACAAGCTTCCCAGCAGGCCAGGCCGCGCCTCTATCCCAGCAGGCCACCATGCCCAAGTGCGACGATATCTTGCCGGGTGATCGACTCATCCGCCAGCAGTCGCGGCAGCAGCAGATCGACAATATTGGTATCGCGCGAGCGCACGCAGCCGGGCGCGCCTAGCACTGCTATCGACCCGGCTTGACCATCAATATATCCCAGCAGCAGCAGATTCCCCGGCTCAACTGGTGCGCCGTAATGCTCGATGCGTCCGCCCGCCAGCCGAATCCCCTGCGGCGTGACATCGTCGCGATCCATGATCGATGTTTCACCAGCGATAATCAGCATATCCGCGCCGGCGGCGTGCAGGCTGCTAATCGCGGCAGCGACCGCTGGCTCATCGGCTGGAACGTAGCGCGTCGCCAGGATGCGTGAGCCAAGCTCGATGATACGCGACTCGATCGCTGGCGCGACACCGTGCTCGATCCGCTCGCGCGCCGCTGTGCTGCCGACTAAGATTACGCCGATTGTGTGGGGCCGTAACGGGCTGAGCGCGACGATGCCTGCACCCAAGCGGCCAATCGCCTCGGCCTGGCGCAGCGCCGCTTCTGGTACGGCGAATGGGATGATCTTGATCGTGGCGACGCGCTTGCGGGCGCGTACCAGCGCGTTGCTTGGCAGTGTGGCGACCGTCAGCCCGTCGATCTGGTTGATCAGGAGCAGCCGCTCAGCATCCACGCGCACGATGCTATCAGCCGCAGCTAGCAAATTTACACGGCTGGCGGCCGGTGCCTGCGCGGTGACACCCGTGCCGCAGACCGCCTCGGCAAGCCGCCGCGCCGCCTCATCTTCGTGAATATCACCCGGCTCTAGCACGGCCACGCGCAGCGATTCGATCCCCAGCGCGCGCAGTCGTGGTAAGTCCGCCGGTGTGATCCGGTGGCCTTTGGATAGCGCCTTATGCCCGCGCTCATCCGCGAGGTTGTGGCGCAAAATGTGGCCGAGCGCTTGCTCGAGTGGAAGAATTGTTTGATACATAATAGATTGCAGATTGCAGATTGCAGATTGCAGATTGCAGATTGCAGATTGCAGATTGCAGATTCGGGTGCCCGCTGGGCGTTTGCAGATTGCAGATTGGAATACGTGTTGTGTGCTGCGTGACCGCCGGTCTTGTCATCTTGTCATCTTGTCATCTTGTCCCCGGCCTTCACGCAGGCGTGCGTAATCCTCGGGCGTGTCGATGTCGGCCAGTGGGCGCGGGTTATCGAAGGCGACTAGGCGGACGCGCGCGCGATCAGCGGCGAGCACACTGCGCGCGCCCTGGTCGCCTTCAACGGCCAGCAGCTCAGGGAAAACGGCGCGGGCGAACAGCACTGGGTTGCCGCGCTGGCCCGCATATGTCGGCGCGACAATCGCGGCCCCGCTGGCCTGCCACTCGGCCACCAGCCGCTCGACAATCGCGGCGGTGACGAATGGCTGATCGCCCAGCAGCACCACCACGGCGTCGGCATCCTGGCCGAGCGCGGCGATCCCGGCGCGCAGCGAGGTGCTTTGGCCGGCGGCGTAATCGGGGTTCGCGATTATTCGCAGCGGCAGTCCGGCCAGCGCATCCGCCACCGCCGCCTGCGCGCCGCCAACCACCACCAGCAGCGGCTCAAGCCGTGCGGCGAGCGCGACCTCGGCGGCGGCGCGCACCAGCGGCTGGCCCTCCCAATCGAGCAGTTGCTTGGGGCTGCCCATGCGCGATGATGCGCCAGCGGCCAGAATGAGCGCGGCGACCCGCTTCGCAGGCATGTATTACTCCGTTTGAAGCTGGGCGACGACCTCGCGCTCCCCGATGTCGTCGGTGGCGCGAAAGCCAAGCTGCGCGTATAGTCGCTCTGCCGTGTGATCTTCCGGCGCGTAGCTGATCTAGATTCCCTTGGAGTCGGGCACCTGGTTCAGCCGTTCCAGCACCTTCACCATCGTGGCACGGCCCTACCCGCGCCGCTGATAGCGCGCGCAGCCTCTACGCCACACTCATTTGCCCGTCCGCCCATGCTGTGCCGCAACCACCTCGGCGATAATGCTAACCGCGATCTCCTCGGGCGTGTTCGCGCCGAGCTTGATTCCGATCGGCGCATGTAGACGCGCCAGCTGCTCTTCGGGAATGCCTTCCTCGCGCAGGCGCGCAAGCCGCTTCGCGTGCGTGGTCGGGCTGCCGAGCGCGCCGATGTAGCGGGCTGGGCTGGGCAGCGCAACTTTGAGCGCCGGGTCATCGAGCTTGGGGTCGTGCGTTAGCAGCACCACAAAGCTATTGCTGTTCAATTTGCCCGCCAGCGCCTCATCGGGCCAGGCCATAATCAGCTCGTCGGCGTGGGCGAAGCGCTCGGGCGTGGCGAATGCGCCGCGCGCGTCCACCACCACGGTGCGGAAGCCGAGTGTTTTGGCGAATGTGACCAGTGGGATCGCGATATGCACCGCGCCGACAATGAACATGGTCGGCGGCGGCGGGTAGGTTTCGATAAACACCTGCACATCACCAGCTGGCGTGACGTAGCTGCGGATGCCGCTCTCGGCGCGCGCCAGCATCGCCAGCATGTCGCCGATGATCGCTTGTTCGGGCAGATCGGCCCCGAGTGAGCCGAGCGTTGTGCCGTCGGGCTGGGTCAGTAGCTTCGCTCCAGCGCGCTCCAGACCGCCGACAACCGTGGCGATTGCAATCGGCTGCTCGGCGGTGATTGCGGCCGAAAGCATCTCGTAGATGGTCATACGTGCCTCAAGTAACACTGCGGGTTTTCGAGAAAAGATTTCATGATCTGGACGTGCTCGGCCGCGTGATAGGCGATCTGGCGAATTGGCTGCGTATCGAAGCTATAGATCGTCGCGTTTGGGAAGGCTATCAGCATCAGCGAGCGCGTGGCGATTACGAACTGCGCGTTCTGCTGCTCGACCATCATTTTCAGCCTCGACAGCCGCCCAAGCTGGCGCATTGCGAACCCGAAGAAATCTTCCGATTGCAGATTGCAGATGCGCCCAAACGGCACCCGATTGCAGATTGCTCAGATTAAAACTGTCCGCGTTCATCTGTGTTCGTCCGCGTCCAAATAATCGCAGATTGCAAAGCCCAGTCCCCAACCTCCCCAACTCCCAGCCTCTAGCTACCAGTCCAGTGGCTCGACGAACACATCGATCACGCCGCCGCAGGCCAGGCCGACATCCCAGGCATCATCGTCGGCCACGCCGAAGTGCAGCAGACGCGCCTGGCCGCTTTTCAGCGCATCCTGGCAGGCGTCGAAGACCGCGCCCTCAATACAGCCACCGCTGACCGAGCCAGCCATGCTGCCGCCTTGCGACACCGCCATCTTCGCGCCAATACCGCGCGGCGCCGAGCCAAGCGTCTTCACGACGGTCGCGAGGGCCACGCGCTCGCCGCGCGCGCGCCACTGCTCGATCTCGTGCAGAACTTCTTTCATAACAACCTCCTGGTTGCGTGTGATCTGGTTGGAATTCTGTAAGCAGTATGATAGCATATGTAGGCGAATGCGGCTAGATTATGAATGGGAACAACGCTGTTTGCACTGGTCGCAATGCATGGCATCATCAAGGGGTACAACAATGGTTGCACTGGTTGCAATGCCTGGCATCGACATCGTAGGGGCGATCCCGCGTAATCGCCCACGATGCCGCGCATTGCGACCAGTGCCGGGCCGGGCATCCATAAAGGGTGCCCCGACAGCAGTGCTGATCGTCGTATTCGGCGTCAGCACCAGCGCAGCCAATAAAACGAGGACGTGGATCGACAGCATAGCCATCGATCCGCGCCCTCGGGATTTCACGCGAGCAGATTGCGAATGTGAGCGCTACGCAGTATAGCCGCTTGCCACCGTTCCGCTCGCATCGTCGCCGCCATCGGCGTAGCGCTGCCAGGTGCGGCCGAGCAGCCCAGCTCGGCCGACGCGCCAGAGCATTGGCCCCAAGCGCGGCCCAAAGCGCTCGATGAAGAACTGGCGACTGCGGCTTGAGCGGTAGCGCGACTGCACCATTTCGGCGACATTGTTAAGCTCGATATTGTCGCCCACGCTGCGCTCGCGCTGATCGGCCTGCTTGGGAACGTTGAAACGTACGTCATCCAGCCCAAATGTCGCGGCCAGATCGATCAGCGTCGGCATAGCGGCGTAGGATGGATCGAGTTCAATCTGGGCGCGTACCGCAATATCCATGCGATGCGCCTGCTCAACCGCTGCCGAAAGCGTGGCCCGCGCCGCGCGCGAGCTGACGACACTGATTGCGTCGAGCGGGAAGCACAGCACCTCGCATCCGGCGCGGCGGCACATGCGCAGCAGGTCGGGCGTGAGCTGAGTGTAATCTAGGCTGCCCTCCCAATGAATGCCCAGATCCGATGTCGCCAGATGATAGAGCATATCGTGCAGCCAGCTCAGGTCGGCGCTCAGCGGCGGCCCGGAGAAGACAAAGTGGCGGATGCCGTACTCGCGGGCGACGCTGCGTAGCTCGGCGATGATCAGCGCCGGGTTACGTGGGATTATACTGTTGGCACCAAACTGCTGGCCGGTCAGCACGGTCGTCTGGAGGTCGCCCATTGGCGTGAAGAGCGGATATTGTTCTAGCGGCAGCAGGTGCCGGGCCGGAAATGGCAGCGAGTCGAGATCGTCGTCGAGGGCTAGCAGCGCCTCGAAAATGACACTTTGTTCATCTTCGCCCTTGGGCCGCTGGTCGATCCACCAGAGCGCCTGGGCGACCGCCTCACCTGGCGCTGCGATCCGCAGATCAACTCCCAGCGGCATCACAATCGCGTTTAAGCCCGCCAGCGCAGCTTCGACTGACGCGATCATGGCTGGGTTGGTCGAGGCGACAACCGTGATATGTGGCCGAAACGCACGTAGCGGCGCGAGCGCATCGGCTGGAGCGGATGGATCGTGGAGCGCCAGGTCATAGATTCGCACGATATGGCGTTGTTGTTCAAGCAGCGCCGCAATATACCCGACTGGCAGCGGCGGCATAACAATCGGGTCTTCTGCGTGCGGCAGCGCAACAAAGGCGATCTTCACGATATCCCCCTCACCTGGCTCCAAAGCCAAAAGCAATACTCCCTCTTCGCCTCCTATTGTAGTAGCTACGTTTGAGCGCGAGATGAATAAATCGCTAACAATGGTTAACAGAACATTCACACACGCAGCTAGTTTTGTGCGCGCGTGGGCCAGACGCAAATAAGCCCGTAGGGGCGTTCAATTGAACGCTCCTACGGGCTTGGTGGCAATAAACGATTATGCGCCGATCCGTTCGTTGATAATCATCTCGCGTGTGGTCAGCGGCAGAGCAAAGGTGAAGGTGCTGCCGCGGCCCTCTTCGCTTTCGACCCACAGCCGGCCATTGTGGCTGGCGATAATCTGCTGGCAGATCGCTAGGCCCAGGCCCAGATGATTGCCTTTGCTAGAGGCGCGATTGTGGGCGCGGTAGAAGCGCTGGAAGATTTTGGTCTGCTCATCGGCGGGAATGCCGACACCGGTGTCGCTCACGCGAATCCAAATTTCATCTTCATACAGCTCGGAGCGCAGCGTGATTGCGCCGCCCGGCGGTGTCGCTTTGATCGCATTTTCGATCAGGTTGTTCAGCACTTGGCCGATCCGCTCGCTGTCGAAAATATTATCTGGCAGGTTGGTATTGGACTTATTGATCAGCGTTAGGCCATTCTGCTCGGCTTGCAGGCTCAGCCGGGTCGAAGCGCCCGCCAGTAGCAGCGACATATCGTTCCACTGTGGGTTGAGCACCAGCCGCCCGGCCTCGACGCGATTGTATTCCAATAGCTCAGAGATGCGACTCTTGAGCTGCTCGACCTGGCCGTCGGCAATTTCCAGAAACTCATGTTGCAGCGAGGTCAGCGCGCCGGCCTGTCCGCGCAGCACCACTTTGATAAAGCCGTTTAGCGAGTTGAGCGGGTTACGCAGCTCGTGCGCGACCATCGAGATGAACTCGGTGCGTGACTGCTCCTCAACCTTCTGGGCGGTGATGTCGTGCAGCACAATCGCCACCAGCGGCTCTTCGCTCTCATCCTGGCGCACCTGCGAGCCGAATGCTTGATACACCTGCTCAGGCGCGTCGTTTTCCTGTTTGAGCCGTAGCTCGCAGGTCAGCGTCGGCTGGTTTTCGATCCGCAAGCTGGTGGCGAGCGCGAGCAGTTGAGCCTGAATCTGCTGTGAGTCGTGCTCATTTTCGAGCAGCGCGTGGCCGAGTGGGTTTGCTAGAACGATCTGCGAACGCGCATCGACCACCACCAGGCCATCGTTGATATCGCGGATAACCGCTTCAAGCAGGCGCTGTTGCCGACCGAGCTGGCTGTGCATCTCGGCGTTATGGATGGCGATGCCAGCCTGCATCGCAAGCGCGGTCAGGTGGCGGGCATCGCTGCTGGAGAAGGCGGATATTTCGCTGGTCACGACTGTGAGCGCGCCCTGCGGCGGGCCATCGCCAACGAACAGCGGCACGCACAGCGCCGCGTGCAGCCCTTGTGGCATCGTCGCCGCGATCGCGGCATCGCGCGCGGTGTCGCCAATAATCAGCGGAACCTGCTGTTGCATCGCGCGGTGGGCCAGCGAGCTGGCCCAGTCCGGTGATTCGTTGCTTTCGAGCATAAACAGACGGTGATCAAAGGCGTCATCAACCTGCAACGAGAGCACCACGCCCTGCACGCGCGCCGCGCCCAACATCTGGAGCGTGCTATCCACAATCTGGTTGAGCACTTCATCGAGGCTCAGGGTGCTGGTGATCACGCGTAGGCCCTCTTCCAGCGCGTGCAGCTGGCGCATGCGCGCGCGCAGGTCGTTCGCGCTGTGCTCCAGATCGCCCACACGCGCCTCGCGCTCCAGCTGCTCTTTGCGAAGCTCCTTGCGCAGCGCGGAGTTTATACGCTGTTGGGCCGCGCTAATCCAGATCGCGATCACGCCGAAGCTCAGGCTACCGCATAGCAAGCCCCATTGGCTGAAACGATCAAGCGCAGTGGTTGCCGTATTTAGCTGCCCAAGTTGATTGGCAAACAGGTAGATTGGGCCGAAGACAAACGGGACCGCCACGGCGTAGGGCAGGCGTCGATATGCCGAAAGCGCCCGCAGCGCGATTACCGCGTAGAGCGGATAGATCGCGCCACCGAGCGTTGCGGCTTGGCTGATCAACTGCGCGCATAGCAGCGCGTCACAGCCGACCGATAGCCATTCAATCGCCTTCGGGCTAGCCGATGCGGACAGGCGTGCAGCACCACGTCGCAGCGTGATCAGCCCGATCTGCGTGAGCGCATAGGCCACTAGCCCAAGCAGGACAACATATGGCGGCATCGCAGTCGAGATCGACCATGCGATCGCGAGGCCCAAAACGGGCGCGAGGCCACGAATGATATCGCGTCGGCTAGCTACGAACCAGGGTCGCGTGCGCGCCATCGACAGGTCTCCAGCATCTCCAGCAATCATGGCTGTCGCTCCCCCAAATACGTAGCTGACAGACGGTTTGGGCCACACAGCCGCAGTAGCGGTTCGCGGCGCCGCAGCTTTAGCCGGTTCCAGCGCCAACGAACCGGCTAAAGCCGCAAATCCCAATTATCAACCGCATGCCCATGTATTGAAGCTTGTCTAAAGCTCGTTAAACCTCGAATTTGTAGCCCAAGTTACGCACCGTAATGACGTGATGCGGATGCTCGGCATCCGGCTCGATTTTGGTGCGTAGGCGGCGAATATAGACTGCGACCAGATTGCTTTCGCCCTCGTAATCGTAGCCCCAGACCTTGCTGAGAATCTGGCTGGTATTCAGCACGCGGCCACTGTTCTTCATGAGATAGTACAGCAATCGGAACTCTAGCGGCGTCAGCTCGATCGTGCGGCCATCCTCGAACAGCACTTTATGCTCGACTGGATCGAGCGTAATGCCGCCCTGGCTCAGGCGCGACGATGGGTTGAGCATATCGCTGTTGCGGCGGCGCAGCACCGCCTCGACGCGGGCCAGCAGCTCGGAAGGCTCGAACGGCTTCACCAAATAGTCGTCGCCGCCGATCTGGAGGCCCATCACGCGATCTTGCAGCTGCGAGCGCGCTGACAGGAAAATGATCGGCACGTCAGATGTCCGCCGGATCTGCCGACAGATATCGAAGCCATTCGATTTCGGCATCGAGACATCGAGCAGGATCAGGTCGGGGTTATATTGCTCCATCACCTGCAAAATGCTCGGCCCATCGTAGGCTTTGAACACGCGGTAGCCAGCTTCTTCGAGCAGGAACGCAGTCAGCTTGACACTAGGTAGATCATCATCGGCAACAAGAATATGCATGTGCGGGCGCTCCTTGGTGTGCGGTATCAGAATCGCCGGGAACATAGCGTGTTCGCTACATGGGTGAAGGCTCAACTAACCTGCACGTGGAATGTTTATCGTTTCATACATGTAAACAGCAATAATGACGAAAAAGTTACGCGACCGATATGAAATTGATTCATCCTCGACGCGCATTTGCAATATTTCGGTGGCATGGTGCGCTGGTGTGCTGCGGTACGCTTTCGAGTATACAGCAAAACAGCGAACCTTGATAGAGCAGATTCACTGCGTTCATGAGGATCGATATGTATTTGTCATCTAACGGTGTGGGCTAGAGCGGGCTAGAAGGGTAAATCTTCTTCTTCGAATGCGTCTTTGCCGCGTGGGAATCTGGTGATTTTGGCGGCCCCAGCTGGCGCGGCGACCGATGTTGTGGTTGCGCGCGTGCGTGAGGCGGCGGGCGGGCGCGGGCGGGCGGGTGGGTCGTCGAGTGCTACGGTCGGGTGATCGGGCTGCGCGGGCGTGCCATCGCGCTGGGTGTCGAGGATGATGATATCAATCGCGATCACCTCGGTCTGGGAGCGCGTTTGACCTTCCTGATCTTGCCATTGGCGTGTCTGCATGCGGCCTTCGACATAGACACGCGAGCCTTTGGAAAGCCACTGATTGCAGATTTCGGCTAGCTTGTTCCAGGCCACCACGCGGAACCACTCGGTATCCTCGTGCGCTTCGCCCTCGGATGTGCGCCAGGAGCGATTGGATGCGGCGCGAAAGGTGGTGACGGCGTGGCCCTGCGGCGTGTAGCGCATCTCGGGATCGGCACCGAGCCGGCCAGTCATCTGCACTTTGTTCAGGTCTCGTGCCATCGCAGCGCTCCTCTCAAAGCTGGCGTGTGAGCTAGGGTGAAGTATAGCACATATGTTCTTAAACGACAAGCAATTGTTGTCGCTACCACGCACGCGGGCTAAAGCCGCCGCGCTATCGAGCAACGCCCACGCACGCGGGCTACCCGATGATATTTTTACGACTCATTAGTTCAAAGGTGATGATGTGATCGCGATGTTTATCGGTCGCTGGTATGTGGTGCAATTACGAGCCATATGGTACAATAATTGGCACAGGCAACGACGGAGACGAGTAGGCGGCCCTTAGTCGATTCAGCGAGCGCGCAGATGGTGTGAGGCGCGCACGACCGGCAGCCGAATATCCCTCCCGAGCCGAGCCGTGAACGGAATGAATAATTGAAAATTGAAATTGAGAAGGCTGCTTGAAGAAAACG
>Ga0123337_10004859_pt1 | contig 13461 bp, 8 predicted proteins | sample frozenSSSSmetaG_FD_89792 | JGI IMG/M metagenome (GOLD analysis project Ga0123337, IMG submission 89792) | Glacier valley bacterial and archeal communities from Borup Fiord, Nunavut, Canada, to study Microbial Dark Matter (Phase II) -... | ecosystem: Environmental > Aquatic > Freshwater > Ice >... | reverse complement strand
TGCTCGGCCGGCACCCCGGGCGGTGGGCAGACGGTCACCGTGACACCGACGGTCGTGGTCACGCAGACGCCGACGGCGTCGTCGTCGAGCACCACCACGGCCCGACTCATCCCCCCGCAGACCTACGCAGAGGCCTTGCAGCACCTCGCGACGGGCGCGCCCGACCCTGCGAGCCCCAGCGCCTTCACCAGCCCGACCGGCAACATCGTGTGCACGATCCTCGCGGGAGGCAAGGTGCGCGGCTGCGAGCTGCGGAAGGGGCGCATCGCGGCGCCCACCCCCACCTTCTGCGCCAGTGCCGGTGGCGGAGCGACCGACATCGGACGGGTGCAGTTCTCGGCCTCCGGACCCGTCGCGGTCTGCAACAAGGACACCGTGACGGCGGCGGCCGCTCCCGTGCTGCAGTACGGCTCACGCACGCAGTCGGGGAGCGTCGGGTGTGTCAGCGAGAGCATCGGGATGACCTGCGTGGACGCCTCGACCGGCAAGGGGTTCTTCCTCGCCCGTGACACCTTCTTCATCGTCTGACGCCACCGACCGGGTGCGCCAGGGACAAAACCGTTTTCGCTCTGTCGGTGCGCCGACGTAGCCTCGGCTACCGTGCAGGCGCTTCCGTATGACGACCCCGGGGCCCCTGACCTTCGCAGCCCCGTGCGCTACCTCGAGTGGGTCGGCCGGGGTCAGTGGGCCACGCTGGTCGTCGCCATCGGCTTCGGTGTCGTGTGGATGGTGGGCCAGGCCCTGTTCCCGGCCGCCATCAGTCGCGCGGTCGACCAGGGCATCGTGGCGCGCGATGGCGCCGCGCTCACCCGGTGGAGCCTCGCGCTGCTCGGCCTGGGCGTGACCTCCGCGCTGGCCGGTGTGATGCGCCACCGGCTCGCCGTCACCAACTGGATGCGGGCCGCCTTCCGCACGACGCAGCTGATCGGGTGGCACGCGGCCGACACGGGTGAGGCGCTGCCGCGCGAGCGCCCGACCGGCGACGTCGTCGCCGTGGTCGCGTCCGACGCCATGCGCGTCGGAGGAGTCTTCGACGTGCTGGCCCGGTTTGCCGGTGCCATCGTCAGCTTCGTCGTCGTCGCCGTGCTGCTGCTCACGTCATCCACCCCCCTGGGTCTGCTGGTGCTGCTCGGGGTCCCCACGCTGCTGGGTCTGCTCGGCTTCGTCGTGCGTCCCCTGCAACGCAGACAGGCGGCGCAGCGCGAGGAGTCGGGCCGCCTCATCGGCCTCGGTGCAGACACCGTGGCCGGCCTGCGGGTGCTGCGCGGCATCGGCGGTGAGGAGACCTACCTGCGGCGGTACGACGCGCAGTCTCAAGCGGTGCGCGTCAGCGGCTACCACGTGGCCGGGATGCAGGCGGCGCTCGACGCCGCCCAGGTGCTGCTGCCCGGGCTGTTCGTCCTGCTCGTCACGTGGCTCGGCGCCCGGTTCGCTGTCGAGGGAGAGATCTCGGTCGGCCAGCTCGTCGCCTTCTACGGGTACTCCGCGTTCCTCGTCATCCCGCTCCGGACCGCGACCGAGTTCCTCGACCGCTACAGCCGGGCCCGGATCGGCGCGGCGAAGACGATCGACGTCCTGCGGGTCCGCGCCGACCAGGTCGACCGGCTCGACGACGGGCCCGCCTCCGACCAGGTCGACTCCTTCGGGTTCGGTACCGGATGGGCTGCCGAGCCCGGCCCCGACGCGCGTCTGCACGACGAGCGCAGTGGTCTCGTCATCGACCCGGGCCTGCTGACCGTGGTGGTCTCGGCCCGGCCCGAGGACAGCGCCGCCCTCGCCGACCGGCTCGGCCGCTTCGGCACCGACACCGCGGGCGTCCGGCTCGACGCGGTGGCCCTGACCGACCTTCCCGTGGCGACGGTCCGGCGTCGCGTGGTCGTCAGCGAGACCGACCCGCGTCTCTTCACAGGCACGCTGCGCGACGAGCTCGACCCCGGCGGTGGGCACGGCGACGAGGCGCTCCTGGCGGCACTGGCCGTGGCGAGCGGTGACGACGTGCTCGAGGCGCTTCCCGACGGGCTCGACTCCGAGGTCGAGGAGCGCGGACGGTCGTTCTCAGGGGGTCAGCGCCAGCGCCTCACCCTGGCTCGCGCCATTCTCACGGGGGCGTCGACGCTGGTCCTCGTCGAGCCGACGAGTGCCGTCGACGCGCACACCGAGGCCCGCATCGCCGTCCGCCTGGCCGACGCCCGTCGAGGGCGCACGACGGTCGTCATGAGCTCGAGCCCGCTGGTGCTCGACCACGCCGACCAGGTGGTGCTGCTGCACGAGGGTCGGGTCGCCGCCACCGGGCGGCACCGCGACCTGATGCGCACCCACCCGGGATACCGGGCGGTCGTCGTCCGCGGGGAGGGTGACCCGACGTGAGCACCCCTGCGACCCACCCTGCCCCGGCCCCCACGAGCCGCGCCCTCCCCGTCGCCGCGCCGGCCGCCGTCCGCGCGCACGCGGTCTTCCTGCTGCGCCGCCACCGGCGCAGCCTCGGCACGGTCGTCGGCCTGCACGCGCTGGCTGCGGTTGCCGCCCTGGCGGCGCCCCGCATCATCGGTCTGCTCGTCGACGGTGTCACCGCCCACACGACCACCCTCACGACGGTCGACCAGCTGGCCCTGGTGCTCGCCGCGGCTACGGTCGCGCAGACCGTCGTCACGTGGTTCGCCAGGCGGGCGTCGTTCCGGATGGGAGAAGACGTCTTCGCCGAGCTGCGTGAGCAGTTCATGAGCCGGGTCGTGTCGTTGCCGCTGTCGACGGTCGAGCGGGCCGGCACCGGCGACCTCGTCTCGCGCACCACCAACGACGTCGAGGCCCTGTCGCAGGTGGCGAGGTACGGCGTGCCCTCGATCTTCGTCGCCGTGGTCACGGTGACGATCACCGTGGTCGCCGCCCTGCTCACCGACTGGCTGGTTGCGCTGCCGCTCTTCATCGGGGTGCCGCTGCTCGTGGTCTCGACGCGGGCCTACCTGCGCCTGGCACCCGACGGCTACCTGCGCGAGCGCGCCTCCTACGCGGTCCTCAACGGTGTCGCCAGCGAGACGGTCGACGGGGCGCGCACGGTCGACGCGCTGGGGCTGTCCCGGCGCCGCCGCGCCCGCACCGACGCCGCGTTGCGCGACTGCTTCGACGCCGAGGTCTACACCCTGCGGCTGCGTACCATCTGGTTCCCTCAGGTCGAGATCGCCTACCTCCTGCCCGTGGCCGCCACCCTCGCCTGGGGTGGCTGGTTGGTCTTCCGCGGTCAGACCACCGTGGGCACCGTCACGGCCATCGCGCTCTACGTCCAGGCCCTCAGCGAGCCCCTCGACGAGCTGCTCATGTGGCTCGACGAGATCCAGGTGGGCGCCACGTCCCTGGCTCGGGTCATCGGGATCGCCGACGTGCCTCCCGACCGCACGGCGAGCGGTGAGACGCCGTACGACGACCGTCTCGCCGTCACCGACGTGCACTACGCCTACCGCCCGGGGCGGGACGTGCTGCGCGGGGTGAGCCTGGACCTGCGGGCCGGTGAGCGGCTCGCGGTGGTCGGCCCGTCCGGGGCCGGCAAGTCGACCCTGGGTCGGCTCCTGGCCGGTATCGACGGCCCCCGGTCCGGCCGCGTCGACGTCGGCGGGGTGCCGCTGGTCGATCTCGAGCTCGAGCAGCTGCGGGGTGAGGTCGCCCTCGTGACCCAGGAGCATCACGTCTTCGTCGGCACCCTCGAGGACAGCCTCCTTCTCGCGCGCGCCGGCGCCGACCACGAGGCGCTGGTCGACGCCCTGGCCGCGGTCGACGCCGACGGCTGGGCACTCGGGTTGCCCGAGGGGCTGGCGACGAGGGTCGGCAGCGGCGGTCATGCGCTCACCCAGGCCCAGTCGCAGCAGCTGGCCCTGGCCCGCCTCGTGCTCGCCGACCCCCACACCCTGGTGCTCGACGAGGCCACCTCGCTGCTCGACCCGCGGGCGGCCAGACACCTCGAGCGGTCGCTGGCCGCCGTCGTGCAGGGCCGCACGGTCGTGGCCATCGGCCACCGGCTCCATACGGCCCACGACGCCGACCGGGTCGCCGTCGTCGACGGGGGCCTGATCACCGAGATCGGCACCCATGCCGAGCTCATCGCCGCCGACGGGGCCTATGCCGCGCTGTGGCGCTCCTGGCGCGACGAGCCGGTCGCCAGCGCTTCCACCAGCTGACCGCGTCGCTGCCCCGCGTCACGTGCTACCGCTCACTCACGGGGTAGAACGTCGCCGTACGGAGCGACTGGTCACCCCCTTGCGGCATTCGGGGGCCAGACTTCGGATTTGACCCCTACGTCCGGGGGCTCGAAAAAGTTTTTCTCCGTTTCGTCAAACCGGTGGGCGCCCTGCTCCGAACGACTGATCAACAGGATGGACCGACCGGCTGGGCCCACGGGTGCAGCGAGTGATCGGCGTGGGGCTCCTGTCAAGGAGGTCGCTGGCCGGGTCGCGCGCCGTGAGGTGCGGATCGGGCCTCCTTCCCACCCCACACAGGGGCTGGGGTGAGGAGATCTCCAGCCGCTCGAGGACCCGCCTCACCTGGGGAGGCGGGGGCGGGTCCTCGGGTGGGGAGGGCAGGACCGGAGCCGGAGACCCGCGGCCGGGGTGGGGGCCACGCAGCATCGACAGGGCTCCGCCGTCCGGTCCTCGCCACGTCCTGGCGTCGGAAGATCCAGCGACGGGCCGAGCAGCGGACGTCGACTCAGCCGGTGACGACCGCCGGCTCGACAGCGGACCGCTGGACGGCGGGCACCGGAGCCAGACGCACGTACGCGTCGCCCTGCGCCGGGCGCCGGTCGGTCTCACCCTTGGCCGGCCACAGCGACAACGCGCGCTCCGCCTGCGCGGTGATGGTCAACGACGGGTTCACCCCGAGGTTGGCCGACACCGCAGCACCGTCGGTCACGTGGATCCCGGGGTAGCCCCAGACCCGCTGGTAAGGGTCGACGACACCCGTCTTCGGTGACTCGGAGATCGGGGCGCCGCCCAGGAAGTGCGCCGTGAGCGGGATGTCCGCGATCTCTCCGGCCGACGTGCCGGGGAAGGCTCGCAGCCCGCTCATCACCCGCAGCTGGGCCGAGATCTCGGCAATGGCCCTGACCCCCTGGGGGATGTAGGTCGGGTTGGGCGTGCCGTGGCCCTGTCTCGAGGTCAGCGTCATCCCACCGAGGAGCCCCCGGCGCCCGGAGACGGTCAGTGAGCTGTCGCTGCTCTGCATGACCAGCCCGATGATGGCGCGCTCGCTCCAGCGGTAGTTGGACAACGAGTAGACGAAGATCATCGGGTGACGCACGACCTCGGCGAGCCAGTGGAACACCCGCGGGATGCGGTCACCGCCCCTGACCGGCACGGTCGACAGCAGACCCATGGCATTGCTCCCCCTGCCGTAGCGACAGTTCTCGACGTGGGTGGTCTCGTCGACGTTGAATGACGTCGTGATCGCGATGCCCCTGGAGAGGTCCATGCCGGGCGGCACCTTCTCGACCATCGTGCCGTTCAGGGCCTCGGAGTTGGTGCGGGTGAGCTCGCCGAGCCGGTCGGAGAGGCGGGGTAGACCGGGCTTCGGCCCCTTGTGCATCGCGTGCAGCAGCTTCTGGCTCCCCCAGGCCCCAGCCGCCACGACGACCTCAGCCGTGGTCACGGTCCGGCGCCGCTTGCGGACCCACGCTCCCGTGGCCTCCGACGTCACGACGTACCCACGCTCGGGTCGTTTCGGGTCGATGGGTCGGATGTCGACGACGGTGCGCAGCGGTTCGATGGTGACGCCGGCCCTCTCGGCGAACCACAGGTAGTTCTTGCGCAACGTGTTCTTGGCGCCGTCGCGGCACCCGACCATGCAGTTGCCGCAGAGGGTGCACCCCGTACGGGCCGGACCGGAGCCGCCGAAGTAGGGGTCGGCGACGGTCTCGCCGGGCCTGCCGAAGTACACCCCGACCGGGGTCTTGCGGAAGGTGTGGCCGACGCCCATCGCGTCGGCGGTGCGCCGCATGATCTCCTCGGCCGGTCCCTCGACGGGGTTAACCACGACGCCGAGCATGCGGCTGGCCTCGGCGTAGTGCGGGGCCAGCTCTGCCTTCCAGTCGGTGATCGAGCCCCACTGGGGGTCCTCGAAGAACGGGGTCGGGGGCACGTAGAGGGTGTTGGCGTAGTTGAGCGATCCCCCTCCCACGCCGGCTCCGGCAAGGATCATCACGTCGGGCAGCCGGTGCACGCGCTGCACCCCGAAGCACTTCAGCCGCGGCGCCCACAGGTAGCTGCGCAGGTCCCACGAGGTCTTGGCGAAGTCCTCGTCCTCGAAGCGTCGGCCGGACTCGTACATGTGGACGCGGTAGCCCTTCTCGGCCGCCCGCATCGCGGCCACCGACCCACCGAAGCCGGTGCCGATGACCACGACGTCGTGGTCGAACGCGTCGAGCTCCCGCGGTTCCACAGGCGTGCGCCGTCCCATCTCAGGCCTGTCCGAGGCGCTTGAGAGCGCTCAGGGCCACGGTCAGCATGGCCGCCCACTGCTGGTCCTTGAGCCCGAACGGGGGCTCGAAGCCGAGCAGGAGCTGGGCGGTGACGTTCTGTGGCTCGGTGTACTTGCGGATCCCGTCGGCGCCGTGGCGACGGCCGAGACCGGAGTCCTTCATCCCGCCCATGGGCGCCGCCATCGTGGCCCAGGCCGCGGCATACCCCTCGTTGAGGTTGACCGTCCCGCAGCGGATACGGGCGGCCAGGCGGCGGCCCTCACCGAGGTTGCGGGTGAAGATGCTGGCGTTGAGACCGTAGGCGGAGTCGTTGGCCAGGTCGACTGCCTCGTCGTCGCTCGACACGCGGTAGACCGACACGACCGGACCGAAGGTCTCCTCGTCGCGGCAGGTCATGTCGGCCGTCACCCCCTCGAGCACGGTCGGCTCGAAGAAGTAGGGCCCGAGGTCGGGCCGGACGTGGCCCCCGGCGAGCACCCGGGCGCCCTTGGCGCGCGCATCCTCCACGTGGTCCACCACCCGCTCGACCTGGTCCTTCGACAGCAGGCTGCCCATGTCGAGGCCCCAGCGCAGCTCGCCGCCGAGCCGCATCGCCTTGACCGCGGGGATGAAGCGCTCGAGGAAGGCCTCGGCGATGCTCTCGTGCAGCAACAGCCGCTCGGTGTGCATGCACAGCTGCCCCCCTGACGCGAACGCGGAGCGCAACGCGCCACTCACCGCGCGGTCGAGGTCGGCGTCGGCGCGCACGTAGAGGGAGTTCTTGCCCCCGAGCTCGAGGGAGACGCCGACCAGGCGGCGGCCGGCGACCTGGGCGACGTGCCGCCCGGTGTGGGTCGAACCGGTGTAGCAGAGGTAGTCGGCCTGCTCGAGGACAGCCTGACCGACGGTGCCGCCCGAGCCGAGGACGACCTGCAGGACGCCCTCCGGCAGTCCCGCCTCCGCCAGCAGGGCGACGCCCTTGAGGGCGGTGAGGCTGGTCTGCACGTCGGGTCGCAGCACGACGCCGTTGCCCGCCATGAGGGCCGGGATCAGGTCGGTCATCGACAGGCTGAAGGGGTAGTTCCACGGGGAGACCACCCCGACGACCCCCTTGGGCAGCAGGGTCTCGACGCTCTGGGTGAGCAGGAGGAACGGCCCGAGGGAGCGCTTCGGTCGCAGGTACGACGCGGAGGCTCGGGCGTAGTGGCGCGCGCAGAGGGCGGTGTCGAGCACCTCCTCGAAGGCCTGCGCCCGCGCCTTGCCCGACTCGAGCTGGATGAGGTCGAGGATCTCGGACTGCCGCGACAGCACGAGGTCGTGGAAGCGCAGCATGACCGCCGCCCGCGTCGCGAGCGAGGTGCGTGCCCACGCCTTCTGAGCGGCCCGGGCCCCGGCCACCGCGAGGGTGACGTCCTCCGGGGTCGAGAGCGGGATCGAGGCGACCGGCCCCCCGGTCATCGGCGTGGTGGTCGTGCGCCACTGCGGGCGCGGGGCGCACACCGCACGGGAGGTGAGCGCGCGGGCGGTCTCGGGCTCGACGGCGTAGGTCGCCGTGGCGTCCGTCTCCGGGTCGGCGATGGTCTCCGGTGGCATGAGGCGAGGATAGGGCTTTCACAGGCGCCATTGCTACTATCGGTAACCAGCATCTCAGGAATGCCGTCGAGGGCCCGGCTAGGCTTCCCGGATGAAGATCGCTGTCGCGGGCCTCGGGTACGTCGGACTGTCGAACGCGGTGCTGCTCGCCGCTCACCACGAGGTCGTCGCGTTCGACGTTGACGTCGAGCGGGTCGCCCTGGTCAACGCCCGGCGCTCACCCATCGTCGACCTCGAGCTCGAGGACCACCTCGCGACCCACGAGCTGCACCTACGGGCCACGACCGACCGTGAGGAAGCCTGCTCGGGAGCCACGTTCGTCGTGATCGCCACCCCGACCGACTACGACCCCCTACGCAACTTCTTCGACACCTCGACGGTCGACGAGACGATCGAGGCCGTGGTGCGCATCGCCCCCGACGCGACCGTGGTGGTCAAGTCGACGGTCCCCGTCGGCTTCACCCGGTCCCGGCTCGAGACCCACCCCGGGCTCACCCTGCTCTTCTCCCCCGAGTTCCTGCGCGAGGGGCGCGCGCTGCACGACAACCTCCACCCCAGCCGGGTGGTGGTCGGCGGGGACCCGGCACAGGCCAAGTGCTTCGCCGACCTGCTCGTCGAGGGAGCCCTCGACGACGACGTGCCGGTGCTCCTCACCGACCCGACCGAGGCCGAGGCGATCAAGCTCTTCGCCAACACCTACCTCGCCATGCGGGTCGCCTACTTCAACGAGCTCGACACCTACGCCGCGATGCATGGCCTTGACACCCGCTCCATCATCGAGGGGGTCGGGCTCGACCCGCGGATCGGCTCGCACTACAACAACCCGTCCTTCGGCTACGGCGGCTACTGCCTGCCGAAAGACACCAAGCAGCTGCTCGCCAACTTCGACCAGGTGCCGCAGAACCTCATCCACGCCATCGTCGACTCCAACACCACCCGCAAGGACTTCGTGGCCACCGACATCCTGCGCCGTGAGCCGCGGGTCGTCGGGATGTACCGCCTGGTCATGAAGTCGGGATCCGACAACTTCAGGTCGAGCTCGATCCAAGGGATCATGAAGCGCATCAAGGCCAAGGGGGTCGAGGTCGTCGTCTACGAGCCGGCCCTCCAGGGCGACGACTTCTACCACTCCCGCGTCCTGCGCGACCTCGAGGAGTTCAAGCGGGTCAGCGACGTCATCGTCGCCAACCGCCACACCGACGACCTGGCCGACGTGGTCGACAAGGTGTACACGCGCGACCTCTACGGCCGCGACTGAGCGCGCCGGCCCTACGGAACCCGCACCGAGAAGACCCGGGTCCCCCAGTTCTGCCGACCGTCGGACGTCTGGCTGGGTAGCGGCGGCACGTACTCCGTCGCCATCCAGATGGTGCGCGCGACCGGGTCGTACGCGGCGTACGAGTAGTCGCCCCAGCGAGAGCTGTGCCGGGAGTAGGGGCCGGTGCCGACTCCGCTCACCGCGGGGGCGCTGAAGGCTCTGCCCCCTGCCGTGAGGGTGGCGTAGGCGGCGCTGGGGAACCGGTGGTCGCCGGTGAGGGTGAAGGCCATGGCGGCCCGCCCGGACGGGTCGGCCGAGATGGCGGGGTAGAGCACCGACTCGCCCGCGACGGCGAGGGTGCCCTGACGCTCGACCCGAGCACTCGAGATCCGGCCACCGGTGAGCGTCGGCACGATGGAGAACCACGCGGCTCCCCCTCGCGCCGCCGGGTCTCCCGGCACCGTCACTCCGGTCGTGAGAGCGCCCCACAACCGGCCCCCGATGAACTGGGCCTGCTGCATCCGGTCGTCTCCCGCGTCGACTCTGCTGCTCGAACCCCTCTGCGTCGCCGATGGCGGCACGCCGTACGGCTGCGATGAGATGACCACCTCGGTCAGCCGCGGCGTTCCTCCGGAGGCCACCCGTGCGCCGCCAGTCAGAGCCCAGACCGCGACCCGCGAGTCGAAGGTCTGGTGGGGGTCGAGAGAGCTGAGGAAGAACTCCGCAGGCGCCGGTGCGAGGTTGCTCGCGGGCTGCACGGAGGAGGCGACGGCTCCCCCCGCGGTGAGGTCGCCGAAGTGCACGACGTGGGCGGACGAACGACCCGAGAGGAGGTCCTTCTTCGCCACGGCGTAGACCTGAGCTCCGTTGAACTGCGGACCGTTCACGGAGAACTCGTTGGTGCTGAGGTAGACGTTGTCCGAGTCGATGCCGAACGACGGCTGGTCGCCGAGGCAGGGGCAGCCGGGGTTGCTCGGCTCCCCCAGCCGCCCGTCGTCGGTGGTGTCGATGCGGTACTGCGTCCAGAGGGAGGTCGGGTCACCGGAGGTGTTGACCGCGAGGTCGACACGCGACTCGCCGGTCGTGAAGTCGATGAACAGGACGACGGCATACCAGGTGTGCGTGTTGGGCTCGAAGAAGCAGCGCGGGTCAGTCGTGAACTCCGCCGCACCCTCGTTGAACAGGTCGTTGACGTTGAACGGCCCGCGCACGCTGGTCCCGTCGGTGCGGTAGACCCGGTAGGCCGAGTTGACCGCCTCGAGGACGAAGCCGTTGCCGGTGCACAGAGCCTGGTCAGGAGGTTCGAACTCGGCATTGAAGTTGGTCACGGCGCTGTCCCGGCTGCTCACGCCGTTGAAGGTCGTCCGTAGAGGCAGGGGCTGACCGACGGCCGGCGCCACAGCGGACGCAGCGTTCGGGACCGCCTGGGCCCCCACCCTGGCCGGCAGGCGTCGGGCGCCCCGCGAGTGGGTGCCGACGCCCGGGGAAGCCCCCGGGGGACGCGCGACACCGTCGAACCTGGGGGCCGAGGCGAGGCGGATGTGCCCGGCCGCACTCGCGGCAGAGGTCGGCGGCGGTGCGGCCTGCGCGACCGTCACGAGGGCCGGAGCCCCGGCGAGGACGAGAGCGCAGAGAGCGCAGAGCAGGCGACGCGATGGGGTCATGGCAGGGGCTCCCTCAAAAAGCGGGCACCCTCGGCGGACACCGCTGCGGCATACAGAACTCCTGTGGTGAGAGCATGTCAAGCGTCTGTGGCGGGAGCCCGGCCATGCGTCCCATAGGTCGGGAGTGTCCTGGCCCTCCGGGTCGGTGTGGGGCTCAGGCGCGCTGGTACGGGGCGACGACGACCTCCACCCGCTGGAACTCCTTCAGGTCGGAGTACCCGGTCGTCGCCATGGCGCGCCGCAGAGCCCCGATGATGTTGGTCGTGCCGTCGGCGAGGCGGCCGGGGCCGAAGAGGATCTCCTCGAGGCTGCCCTGGGTGCCCATCTCGATGCGCTCGCCGCGGGGCAGCTGTCCGTGGTGGGCCTCGGGCCCCCAGTGGAAGCCGCTGCCGGGGGCCTCGGTGGCGCGGGCCAGGGCGGCACCGAGCATGACCGCGTCGGCGCCGCAGGCGATGGCCTTGACGATGTCGCCCGAGCTGCCGACCCCTCCGTCGGCGATGACGTGCACGTAGCGCCCACCCGACTCGTCGAGGTAGTCACGCCGGGCCGCGGCGACGTCGGCGACGGCCGAGGCCATCGGGGCGTGGATGCCGAGCGTCTGGCGGGTGGTGTGCGCGGCTCCACCGCCGAATCCGACGAGCACTCCGGCAGCACCCGTGCGCATGAGGTGGAGGGCCGCGGTGTAGCCGGCGGCGCCGCCCACGATGACCGGCACGTCAAGCTCGTAGATGAAGCGCTTGAGGTTCAGCGGCTCGCTACGACCGGAGACGTGCTCGGCGCTGACCGTGGTGCCGCGGATGACGAACAGGTCGCAGCCACCGTCGACGACCGACTTCCAGTGCTGCTGCGTGCGCTGCGGTGACAGGGCCCCGGCGACGGTGATGCCCGCTCGACGCAGCTGCTGGAGCCGTTCGGTGATGAGGTCGGGCTTGATCTCCTCGGCGTAAATCTCCTGCATCCGCGCGGTGGCGGTCGCCGGGTCGAGCCGGGCGATCTCGGCGAGGTAGGGCTCGGGGTCGTCGTACCGGGTCCACAGGCCCTCGAGGTCGAGCACCGGCAGCCCGCCGAGCCGGCCGAGCTCGATCGCCGTCGCCGGCGACATCACCGAGTCCATCGGCGCGGCGATGACCGGGATGTCGAAGTGGTACGCGTCGATCTGCCAGCCCACCGACACCTCCGCGGGGTCGCGGGTGCGGCGGCTCGGGACGACGGCGATGTCGTCGAAGGAGTACGCCCGGCGTCCGCGTTTGCCGCGGCCGATCTCGATCTCGGTCACCTCCACAGGCTAGCGGCCCCATCGCACCCTGGCGCCCGCGTCGCCGCTGCCTCTGCCGCCCGCGACGCGGAGCACGGGGTGGTCAGCGCCAGGCGAGCCAGCCGCGCCGGTCGTGCCAGTGCCCGCCCGACGCCCAGAGGTCGACCACGGCGCGCCGCAGGGTGGAGTCCCGCGGCAGCAGCTCCCGGGGGCTCACCACGTCGTCCCACACGAACCTGCGCACCGAGAGGTCACCGTCGCCCGGCTCGCCGCCCAGGGTGAGACGTCGCTGGAAGGCGACGAGGTTGGACGACGCGGGCAGGACCGTCGCCAGCTGCGGGTCGAGCAGCCACGAGTGGCAGACGACCGCCGCATACCGCTCCTCGGGGAACCGCTTGCGGAAGAAGGCGCGGGCGGCCGCGAGCGACGCGTCGACCGCCTCGGGAGCCAGTGGACCGCCCGCACCCGGGATGTGCAGGTCGAGCACGAGGTTGCCCGGCCCACAGGGGAACCCGGCCTGGCGCAGCTCGAGGCCCGGACCGGGGGCGAGGCGTCGGCGCTCGTACTGCAGCCGCCCCAGCTGGTAGAGCGCGCCGTACAGGTGGCGCGACAGCCAGCGGGTGAGCTCGTCGCCGATCCCCGCCTCACCGAACCACGCCCGGTTACGGGTCAGCATCCGACCGACGTCGGCGAGCGTGTCGGCCGTGACCCGCGGCGGCACCCCCCGCTGCTCGTGCCCCGCCAGCAGCGCCGGCAGTACCCGGGCGAAAGCCACGACCGGCAGGTAAGCAGCAAGGTCTCCCCCAACCGGCCCTCCGACCGAACCCACGTGTTGAGGTGAGTGCCGCACAGATCGCCCGTTCGGGCCCGGTTTCGCGGCGCTCGGCGCAACAAGTGGGTGCGTGGGGAGGGTGGGGCCGGGGGACGGGGAACCCATCGCCACCTCGAGGAGGGCGGTGGACTCCCCGACCCAGGCGGCCAGGGCGGGGTCACGTCGTACGGCGTCGGCGGCGGCCCGAACGGCCGCGACGTCGGCCTCGGGGACCGCGAAGAGCGCCAGAGCCCGGTCGAGCCCGACCCGGCCCACCGGACCCGCGGGGCTCAGCGGCGTGAGCCGTAGTTCGGCGCCTCGACCGTCATCTGCACGTCGTGCGGGTGGCTCTCCTTGAGCCCGGCCGCGGTGATGCGCACGAACCGGCCGCGCGCCTGCAGCTCGGGCACGGTGCGGGCACCGACGTAGAACATCGACTGG
>Ga0123337_10004854_pt1 | contig 13479 bp, 10 predicted proteins | sample frozenSSSSmetaG_FD_89792 | JGI IMG/M metagenome (GOLD analysis project Ga0123337, IMG submission 89792) | Glacier valley bacterial and archeal communities from Borup Fiord, Nunavut, Canada, to study Microbial Dark Matter (Phase II) -... | ecosystem: Environmental > Aquatic > Freshwater > Ice >... | reverse complement strand
CGATAACGGATAGTAGATCATCGGCTTGTCGTAAACAGGCATCAGTTGTTTACTAACAACATGAGTTAAAGGATAAAGACGTGTACCAGAGCCACCCGCGAGAATAATGCCTTTCATTTTGCACTCCTCATTGTTCAAAGAAATTTGTAACGGATAGTTAACGACTCTAGCGAATGATTTAACTATGATTCTGATAAATAAATTATCTTTTACATCAGTTATCCATCTGCTATTAACAAACTTTAACCTCAATCAGTTCCCTCAGATTTCCTATTTTCATAGTTTTCTTTGAGCCAGTTTTGATAGGCTCCAGAACGCACCGATTCTACCCAAGCAGAATTATTCAGGTACCACTGAATTGTTTTTAGTAAGCCACTGTCAAAGTTTTCCTGAGGTTGCCAGCCTAAATCGCGACTGATCTTATTACAGTCAATTGCATACCGTCGGTCATGACCTGGACGGTCTTTGACAAAAGTAATTAAAGAAGAATGGCGGAAATCAGGTTTAGGAGCTAACTCATCAAGTATGGTGCAAATCTTCTCAACAACTGTCAAATTATTTTGTTCATTGAGACCACCAATATTGTAAGTTTCGCCAATTTTTCCCTGCTGAAGAACCAGGTAGATAGCATCGCAGTGGTCAGCTACGTATAGCCAATCTCGCACATTTTGACCATCTCCATATATGGGTAGAGGTTTCCCCTCTAGAGCATTAAGAATAATCAAAGGAATTAGTTTTTCAGGAAACTGACGAGGACCATAGTTATTTGAGCAATTTGTTGTCAAAGTAGGCAAGCCATAAGTGTGGTAATAGGCTCGCACTAAATGATCTGAACTAGCTTTTGATGCAGCATATGGACTATTAGGTGCATACGGAGTATCTTCTCGAAAAGCTGGGTCATTGGGATTTAATGAGCCGTACACTTCATCTGTAGATACATGTAAAAACCGAAACTGTTGTTGTTTGAGCGACGATAGCTTTTGCCAGTACAGCTTACTTGCTTCCAGCAGCTTAAATGTGCCAACGACATTAGTTTGAATAAAATCATCTGGATTTAAGATTGAACGGTCAACATGACTTTCAGCCGCAAAGTTGACGATTGCATCTGGCTGGTACTTTTCTAGAAGATAGCTGACCAACTCTATGTTACTGATATCTCCTTGGACAAAATAATAGTTTGGATCTGCTTGCAGATCTGCTAAAGTTTGTAAATTGCTGGCGTAAGTCAACTTGTCTAAATTTACGACGTTAGCTTCTATAGGTGCTGTTCTGGCGTGGAGAACAAAGTTAGCACCAATAAATCCTGCTCCACCTGTTACCAATATTGTTTGCATATTTAATCTAAATAAAAGTTACATCAAGCTAGACAATATATTTGAGATGTATTCACTATTTTATTTGCCTCATATATTTCCTGTTAGATAGTAGATCAAGATACTGATTATTTTTGTATCTTTCTTATTAATTGATAAACTTTTAAACAAATTTGTTGTCGCGGCTTTCGCAAGTATTTATACTTATAGGGTATGTTTTTTGTTTTGATGAATTCTTGCTCAGCTCCTGTAATTTACTCTAAGGATTACAGGATTTTACGAATAATTATTAAAGAATCATTAAAGATTGCATGAATTTTAGGTTTTAAAGGCTCTCCTCTGTCTGTTTAAAGGTGATTTACTACGACATACTATATAGAACTTAACTATACAAGCTGGTTTCAATGTTGTATCTAGTTACAAATAGACTATTTATATTTCCGGATAGATCTAGAAGTTTTTTGAGTTAACTATTGATAAATTACAGTACTGAGTGTTAAAAAGTATCAAAAACTACTAATAACTATATTTTTGGGTCTTTGGGAAAAGCTGGTCATAACACAAATGTTAGGCTCCTTTCAACTGACTCATAACACTGTTTCAACTACAAGCGCGAGCAGTATAAGACCATAATCATTTTTTTTGTGGGTGATATAGGTAACAATCGTGCTGATGAAGACACACCCTTTCGCCCCAGAAGTCCATACGGCGCGGCCAAAGCCGCCGCCTTTTGGGAAGTTGCTAACTATCGCGAAGCCTATGGCTTATTTGCCTGTTCTGGAATTCTGTTCAATCACGAATCTCCTCTCAGACCCGAACGATTTGTTACCCAAAAAATTGAGTTAACTTAGATTGGCGCTCGATACCATTCTGGCCTATTCCACAATGTGTCAGTTGATTGCTTATACGTTGTTAGATACTGCTCTCAAGTGATTACAATCAATTTTTGGATCTTCTTGTGTATATCAACGACTTTATGTATTATTTCGGACACTTATCCGAAGTACTAACGTTTTATATTGTCTGTTAATATCCGCGATTTAACTTCAAAAAATGAAAATTACGTAAATTTTTCATCAAGTCCAGACATCTGGAAAATTTAAAAAGATTCATTAAAGATACTTTAAAGATTTTATGAATTTTAGTATTATTGCGTTGCCTAAATATTTATTGTATCAATTAGCACAGTTTAAATGAGGTGCTGTGATGTCGATATATTATGTACCATCTAACTAAACAGGCTTACTAAATTAACCTAACTCTGTGTGTAAATAAGTAAACAAATCGTCAATCAGTAACTATAATATAGCTATGGTGCATTCCTTCACGCAAGCTCTGTTTTTTTAGACCCATTAAGCAAGGTGACAGGTCTTTGTTTCTAATCAAGATTACTTAAATTTGATTAGTCATAAAAAAGAATCCCTGAAACAGTTACTAAAACAGGAAACTCTAAAAGCCATTTAGACATCTACCTAAGAATACTGAAGCCGCAGATACCAGGTTCAATGAACAGCGCAGTGCGTATTTTATGATTGAACCGACACAGTAACCTCTGTAGATACCGAAACATAGTAAATTTACTCAGGTCATGATGAATACAGAAAGATATTCTCAACCACTGGTTGTAGCCAACACGACTCAGCTTAACGAAAGTGATGAAGGTGGATTAAATTTAGGTCAAGTTGCCGCAGCTATCCGACGTCGAGCATGGATAGTTGTTGGTGTAACGACTATTGTTGCTGCGGCAGCTTTGGTGATGGCTAAAAACGATCCTCCGGCGTATAATGGTGACTTTGAGATTTTAACTAATTCCGTTACCTCCCAAGGTAAAGTTATATCCTCCTCAGTCCCTGATGCCTTTACTAAAGATAAGGATCAGGTAGCAGCATCAGGGCAACTAGACCAAACCAAAATTGAGGTTTTAAAAAGTCCTGGAGTACTGTCTCCCATAGTCAAAACACTTCAGCAAAGCTACCCGAAAATCAATTCCGAAGATTTTTCTAAAGAATTAACTATTACATCAGACCCGACAAAGCCCTATATATTACACGTCAAATATACAAATGAAGACCCTGAGTTAGTTAAGCAATCTGTACATTTACTTGCACAAGCTTATTTAGATTACAGTCTACAGGAACGTCAACAAGATATAAACAATGGAGTTAAATTTGTTAAAGCACAACTACCAGCAATAGAAACACAAGTTCAAATCTGGCAAAAGCGACTGCAAACAATTCGCCAGGAAAATAACATGATCGATCCAGAAAGCCGGGGTACACAACTTTCTGGCGAGATTATTGCCCTGACGCAACAGCGGTTGGATAATCAGACTCAACTGCAACAAATGCTCACCATGTATAGTGATTTGCAAAAAGAGTTGACGCAACGTCAAGAATCTTCCCCGGCTAATGCAGCTCATTCGATGCTGACTGACAACCCTCGTTACCAAAAGGTATTGGATCGCATCCAAGAGGTGGATGCCCAGATTGCTAAAGAGTCAGCTATATACACAAGTATAACTCCCAGAATCCAGGATCTGCAAGAGCAGCGCCGCAACTTGCTACCGTTGCTGGTTCAAGAAGGACAGCGGGTTCAGAGAGATCTGACCAGTCGCATTAATAATCTGCAAGCACGAGAGCAATCGTTATCTCAAAATATCAATAGAATAAATTCATCAGTGCAAAATTTGGCGAGAATAAGCCGTGAATATTCAGATATTCAGCGAGAATTAAAGGTTTCCACGGAAAATTTAAATCAATTTTTAGCCAAACGTGAAGCTTTAAAAATCGATTTGTCTCAGAGACAGGTACCTTGGCATTTATTAAGTGCTGAAAAAGTCGATGAAATTGTCCCTGAAGCTGTCTCCAAAGGTGTTAAGCTCAAGTTAGCGTTAGGAACGATTTTAGGTTTATTGCTGGGTCTGGGAGCAGCGTTGCTTGTGGATAAAATATCTAATGTTCTCTACACTTATAAGGAACTTAAAGAACTGACAAGATTGCCATTACTGGGAGTAATTCCTTTGAGAAAGGAACTACGCTCAGTCATGCCAGCAAAGTTATTACCATTAAGTAACGAACACGCAGTCTATCAGAATACACCATTTTTTGAAGTCTTCCGCTCTCTCTACACAAATATTCTGCTGCTTGGTTCTGATACTCCTATTCGCTCGATTGTTATCAGCTCAGCAACGCAAGAAGATGGTAAGTCTACCGTTGCCGCAAATCTAGCGCAAGCAGCAGCAGCGATGGGGCAACGAGTATTACTAGTAGATGCAAATCTTCGTAATCCTAGCTTACACAATCGACTTAGCGTGGTGAATATTCACGGGTTGACTGATGTCATTTCTCAAGACCAAGATGTCAACAACGTAATTGAGCGATCGCCTTTAGAAGAAAATCTGTTTGTCCTACCCGCAGGTCCTACTCCTCCAGACCCAATTCGCTTGCTAGCATCTCGTAAAATGCAAGATTTAATGCAGCGCCTACATGATAATTACGATTTAGTTATTTATGACACACCACCCATGCTGGGTTTTGCAGATGCCTATCTGCTAGCTGCCCATACTAACGGACTTGTGCTAGTCGCTGGTTTAGGCAAGCTCAAACGTTCTGTCTTGCAGCATGCATTAGAAGATATCCAAGTGTCTGGCACTCAAGTTTTAGGAGTAGTGGCTAATCGGTCTAAAGATTCAGCACCTGTTTTACATACTAACTACCAACGTGCCTACCGCCTGAATGTTAACGGTGAAGAAGAAACCAGTTCGCCCATCCTTAATTCTCTCAGAAGAATTAGCCGTGGTTAATTCTCCTCGTCCTCTTGTAACTATGCAGGCGCGTACCGTTGGTTAGTGAAGCGATCGCGCCTGTTATGACTTGATACAAAATTAAAAAGGACAGGCTTTTAAACCTGTCCTTGATTATGCTGGGGCGCTAGGATTCGAACCTAGGAGTGGCGGGACCAAAACCCGCTGCCTTACCACTTGGCTACGCCCCAACGAGTTCACTTTAAACATTATAGTAGTACTCAGTAGAAGTTTGTCAAGAGATTTGTGACAAAAACTTGGATATGCGATCGCATACTCAAATTTTGTCCTCTAATCCCCCTATTCCGGCGATTTCAAAGCCTGATCCAACACTTGCCTCGCGATTTCGGCACGCGATCGCGCCTCCTGATAACGGACATTAGCCTGAGCAAAAGTTTTCAGCACCTTAAAACCTTCTTTGAGTCGAGTAATTTCCTCTTCGGTCACTGACTCGTCAGAAAACAGAATATCGACCGCTTTGCGAATTTCTAAAGCTTCGGTACGTGACTCCTGCGCTTTGAGTTTGAGTGTAGCGAGGTTGCTGAGAACCTGTACAGCCTGGGTGACGCTATCCTCATCATGATCTTTATCAGAGGCTGGTTCCTTCACCTCAATTAATTGTTTAGGACCAAATCCTTCTTCCAACTCCGTAGATAATTTACCCGCATCCATGAGTTCCATCAACTGGTCCATCGCTTTCTCACGGTTTTTGGCAGAATCTTTGCCAGGAACTGGAAGAATAATATCCGGACTTTGAGCAAGAGTGTACTGAACCATATGTACGCTGGGAAATAAGAAGTTAAAGCAAACTGAAGAATCCCATTTTAACTTAATTAGGAAACAAGGGAGAGTAGAGGAGTGGGATTTATACTAGAAGAAGAGTAACTGTAAGAAAAAACATGACTCCCAATCCCAGTATCATGCAAGCTGTGGAACAGTTGGGCTATCGAGTCACTGCTGGCGATGTGGCAACCCAGGCTGGATTGAATATTGAGCTAGCTCAACAAGGATTATTAACTCTGGCATCATCAGCTGGCGGTCACATGCAAGTTGCCGAATCAGGAGATGTTGTTTACAAGTTTGAGCCAAATTTCCGCTCAATTTTACGTAATAAATATTTGCAATTACGTTTGCAAGCATGGTGGCAACAAATCTGGAAAGTTTTGTTTTACCTGATTCGGATTTCCTTTGGAATTTTGTTAGTAGCTTCCATCATTTTGATTTATGTAGCAATTATTGCCTTGACGATCGCTGCCAATAGCAGTAGCAACAATAATCGTAGCAACCATTTTAGTGGGGCAAGTTTCTTCTATTTCCCCGATCTATTTTGGTATTTTGGACCCAACTACAATACCCAATCTCCACAGCAGCGCGAAGAAGGAGAACTAAATTTCTTCGCCGCGATCTTTTCCTTTTTGTTTGGCGATGGCAACCCCAACGCCGACCTAGACGCCCGTCGCTGGCAAGAAATTGCAGCTGTGATTCGTCAAAATTACGGCGCAGTGGTAGCCGAACAAATTGCGCCTTACCTTGATGAAATTGGTCAGGGATATGCTCAAGAATATGAAGACTACATGTTGCCAGTTTTGCTCAGATTTAACGGGCAACCGTTAGTCAGTCCTGAAGGGCAGATTGTTTATTACTTCCCCGAATTGCAGGTAACAGCAAACAAATCACAGCGTCAGCCACTGTCAGTATACTTACAAGAATTTCCTTGGCGCTTTAGTGCAGCCAGTTCCGGGCAACTTCTTTTGAGTGTAGGTTTAGGAGGGCTGAATTTAATCGGTGCTTTAGTGTTAGGAGATCTTTTCCGGCATGGTGTCGCGGCCAAGTTGGGTGGACTTATCGGCTTCGTCCACGGAATTTACTGGTTATTGTTGGGATACGGTACAGCTTTTCTCGGTGTACCGTTAGTACGTTATTTTTGGATTCAGTGGCGCAATCGCCAAATTGCTGCACGTAACCAAAAACGCCAAACTCGGGCAAAGCTGTTAGTCAGTGCCAATCAAGCGATACAAGAAAAAATTGCTTACGCCCGTCAATTTGCCAAAGAAAAATTCATCGGTCAAGAGGACTTAGCATACACCACTGAAACCGACTTACTAGAACAAGAAGCCGAAAATTCTGCCAAAACGGACGCCGAATGGCAACGGCGACTGCAAATGTAAGAAAGGGGGAGTACTCTCCCCTCCTCCTCTACTTCACCTGCAGTTTCGCCAATGAGGCACCTTGGTAATAATGCGCCAAAATTTGGAGATAGTTAGCTTTATTCTGTGCTAAATTACGTGCTCCCCACTGACTCATCCCTAAACCATGACCCCAACCAGAACCGTCAAATTGGAAAGAACCTGAAGTTGGTTGGGTAATCTGAAAGCGCTGACTTTTGAGTCCTAGTTTGTTCCGCAACTCATCGCCTCTGAGAACCTTTGTCCCTTGGTCGCCAACAAAGGTAATGCTTTTAGTACTCCCGTACTGTGTTAATTCTGGGGTGATACTCTTTACATTGCCGGCACCAAATACACGGCGACCCAAATCATCACTGCTGAACGTTTTCGCCCACTTGCACTCCTTAGCATCTTCATCTCGGTCGTATCCATCGACACCACGCAAATAAGGCTTATTATTTTCTCCCCAAATATCTTCAACATTTTCCGTGTGCCCGCCAGAGCAGTTATGGAATACGGAGAGAATAGGTTGATTATTATATACCAGCACCTGTCCCGCAGTCTGATCAACTGCCTGATAAATACTTGAAGCTTCGGTTTCTACACCTTTATAAGCTTGCCAGGAATCTGGTGTCGCGCCGACATCATAAACGCCTTTTTGGGCAGTTTCCCGCTTGTAAACCGCGAAAGTTCGAGCCGTAACAGCTTGCGCCTTTAAGGCTTCTATCGGCCAACTGCTGAATACTTCCGCACCAACAACACTATAAAGATATTCTTCTAAATCGACGTAGTTAACGGCAGTCAACCCTTTATCCGTTGGCACAACTAGAGTTTTGCCGCGATACCAATGATCGCCAATATAAACAAATCCCTTGCCACTCGGTTCAATCCAAAACATTGGCGATCGCCACTTATCCAAAGCAACTCCTCCAGGAGCCGGCTGAGCATAGTATGCGCTTTGGGCTGGCAATTGTCCTAAATTGTGACCAGTACCATCTTTGATAATCGCAGTAGTCGAACTGCCGACTTTGACCTGATTTACCCCACGTTCAATCGCAACGCGCAAAATCACCCCAGCTTGTGCCGGAGCTACCATGACAACCCACAAGAAAATACCTAGCCACCAATGGCGTCCTTTTGGCGATAAAATTTGGGTTAAGAACAGTTTGACTTTCATACTGATAATGTGCTCACTCTATCTGTATCTAGTTGACGATTTATTTAGCAGTAGTTTCCGTTCTTGCATTCAGTTCCAATGATAATCGTCTTCAAGAGTATTTTCTTTTAGCATGTGCCACCATAGAGAGTGAGAGAATGAATGGCGACAAGTTTAAGGAAGGCAACATAACGCAGTGCAGATTACATTCTTAGGGACTAGTTCCGGTGTACCGACGCGATCGCGCAATGTTTCCAGCGTCGCCCTGAGATTACCGCAACGAGCAGAGTTATGGTTATTTGACTGTGGCGAAGGTACCCAACACCAAATTATCCGCAGTGACCTGAAAATCAGTCAACTCTGTCGCATTTTTATCACCCACATGCACGGGGATCACATTTTTGGGTTAACAGGTCTGCTGGCTAGTTGTGGCTTGGCGGGAAACGTGCAACGTGTTGATATCTACGGGCCAGCCGGACTCAATGACTACCTCCAGGCTGTAGCGCGTTACTCCCATACTCATTTTTCCTACCCCATCAAAGTTCATACTGTCCGTCCGGGCGTGATTTACGAAGATGATGAATTCACAGTTAGCTGTAGTCCTCTACATCACCGCATTACTGCCTTTGGGTATCGAGTTGCAGAAAAAGACCGTTCAGGACGGTTTGATGTCGAAAAAGCCAAGGAATTAGCAATTCCTTCCGGTCCAGTTTACGGTCAACTCAAACGTGGCGAAACCGTCACCTTGAACGATGGACGAGTGATTGATGGCTCAACTTTGTGCGGTCCAACGGAAATTGGACGTAAAATTGCCTATTGTACAGACACAGTTTATTGTGAAGAAGCAGTCGGTTTAGCACAAGATGCCGATGTGTTAATTCACGAAGCAACCTTTGCCCATCAAGATGCTGACATGGCTTTTCAGCGGTTGCATTCCACCTCCACAATGGCAGCACAAACAGCTTTAGGTGCTGGTGCTCATCGGTTGATCATGACCCACTTTAGCCCTCGCTATGCTCCAGGAAATAACGTGGACTTAAAAGATTTACTTCACGAAGCCAGGGCAATTTTTCCCAATACAGAAATGGCTTATGATTTCCTCACCTACGAAGTACCTAGGCGGCGAGAGGTGGAGTTAGGTTCGTAGTAGCGCTAAAGCGCTTTCGATTAAGTGCGCTGACATCGCTACTACAAACCTCTAAATACTTACTTAGGTGGATGTCAAAGCATGCTTCGCCCCTAGGTTTTAGGATATTAGTTACTGACTTAAGCGCCTGACCAATTTAGACATTTGTGCTTCTATAGCTTCTAAGCGGCCTTCAACAACACCAATTCTTTTGTTAAGATTCATTTGATTTTCCATATTCAGTTGAGCTATATAAATAGCTGTTCCTGCTTTTTTCGCTAGCTTCTTGAAGGCTGCTAACTCTTCGTGAGAGTACCCCCGCTCATCATATCGGGGACCTAAAGCCAGAACTCCAATTAATTCCGGCTTATTCGCGCGTACCAGAATCAACGGTACTAGTAATGGAAATGTCTGATCTTCTTGTTGGACTAAAGCTTTACCTTTTTGCAGCTGCTTGGTCAAATTGTAGTTCAATGCCAAAGACTTAGCGCGATCAAGTGTGAGGTTCCGAGCCTCAATCAGTTGCAACTGAACATTGGCATCGTACAGGAATACTGCGCCATGCATAATTCCCATAATTTCGATGGTACGACCGATGAACAGCTGCAATAAGTCAGATAAACTCATCATTGCCTGTGCTTCTGGCAAAAACTCGGTAAACTCCTTGCAGAAGTCTGCTGCTTGTGGGTGGAAGTAATTGTCGATGAAGCTTTCCAGACGTTTATAAACTGGTCCATATACTAGACCGAGTACTAATACAGAAAGACCTGCAGCCAATGGTACCTGCTCACGACCGAGGAAGGAGCGAAAAATCTCTTCAAACAGCTTTGTACTGGTTTTCCAAAGTGCCGCTAGCAACGCCGTCAACAGACCGTAAACTATCGTCCGGTTGATGATAAAGTCAATTTCCCACAGTCCATAGCGGAAAATCGAAAAACCGATAGACAGTGGGATCAGAAGTTGGGAGAACACGAAGAAAGGATGATGGACCAATTGCCACAACCAGTCTGACCCAGGCTGTAAGGAGAAAATATACCAAGGTGAGTGTGTAACGAAATCTCCCAAAACCCCTGCTGTCAGACCAAACACGACCCACTTGGTTTGCTGTCGTTGTACTGGACTGGAAACACGAATGTAGCGATGAATTTGAGCAAATACTCCCGTAGAGAACCAGCACATCAACACCACAAACGGAAATGGATGAGGCAATTCGTATGGGTTCCACGGAGAGTAAAAAGGCCAGACCGCTGACCACACAACCAAAGCTATAGTACTGACTTGAGTCCAGCGAAAAACGAATTTGCCATCAGGAAAAACGTAAAAGAAGATAATAAATAAGGCAAGTCCGATCGCTCGCATGACGCGGAGTGGCAAGCTCAAAGAGTGCTGCACCACAATCAACGTATGCATGGGAGGAGGAACTGTGACGCCAAACACAATCAGCGCCAGAGCCGTAAATAATGTGATCCAAGTCGGTGAACGGCGTAAAGCAATAGCCCCCCCTGCTAAAGCAAAGGCTACCGCCATCAAACCTTCTAACAAAAGGAAAAACCAAATGTAGAAATTATCCGACAAACCAACTTGAGCTAAGTATGGATGATAATATTCAGCTACCAGGTGGCGTAAGTGTGTATAGCGATCGCTACCAGTAGCAACACCAGCCATCAAACACACCACGATGACTAAGAGTACGGCAGGCTTCAGCCAAACAGGAGGCGCGTTACTGCGTAAGCTAACGACATGAGAATTCATCGTCTATTTTCCTAATTACCTCAAAGGCGGTTATTCGGGGCTAGCAACAGCAGCAGTAGGCGCTGGCTCAGAATGATTCATCGCCGGAATTGCTCCTATAACCATCAAGCCTACACCGACCGTTGCAACTCCCAAACTCAAATACCACAGTGTGCGGCGTTTCATCAAAGAAGCTACAGCTGCTAAAGAAATCGCCACCTGGAGGGCTGCCACACTGTAAACAAAATATTGGTGTGCCTGGAAGTTGTTCTCAGCTTCTGTTTGAAATTTTTGCGCCTCAACGGAAATTGATTGCTTTCGTTGGTCGATTTGATTGGTTTTTTGGGCTAAAGATTGTGGAATCGGCTTTCCTAGTGATTCTAAAATGGCTTGGGCTGAGTCCCGGATATGCGACTTAGTAGATGTCGCCTGGTACAAAGTCCATTGATCAGCAGCTTTAATCTGAGCAACCACGCCTTCCTCCGCGAGGAAATTCCCTTGCATCGCCCCCAACGCTGCCAAACCCGCATAAACACCAGTAGAGACAGCAACCTGATTTAGCCAACGCGATTCCTGGGCATTTTTCTCATGTTGCTCGTGGACTTCATGAGCAACCTCATGCATCTGCTCTTGCAAATGCTGCATTTGTTCGTTTACTTCGATTTCCATACTTTTCACCCCTGGTATTAATTAAATTTATGTGTACTCGGCTCAATTCGCTTAGCGCATTTTGACAAAACCTGCTTGGGAGACCATACCCTGCCCTTGCTTGGAGAGAATTAAGTTGGCATAAGCCTGCCCAGCTTGTTGGTCAATTTGATTATTTTGTTTAACAATTACATACAAGAGTCTGGTAATCGGGTATTCATCCTTTTCCGCAGCAGCTACGTTTATTTGATTGCGTCGCTCAGGGCATTGGGACGGGGGTATAAAAGGTTCTTGGTAAGGTGTGACAAACTTACCCGAATGTGACAACGCTAAAGGCTTGATATTGCACTGCGGGACAATTTCTGCCGCCGAGGCAAAGTAAATTGCTCCTGGAGCGCTCAATTTTTGCAAACCTTCAGTGGTGGTAGTAACAATATGCACATTCGAGCCAAAAGGTTGATTTTCTAAAATTTCTTTCTGAAAAAGTTCAACAGTACCATTATTATGTAGTGGGCGTGAAAAAGCCTTAATCACTACATTAGGACCACCTAACTTTTTCCAGTTAGTTATCTTGCCAGTATAAATAGCTCTCAGTTGGTCTATCGTCAGTCCGGGAATATTTAAATTAGGGTTAACTGCGACCGCCACCATATCAATAGCAACGCCAATTTGCTCTAGCTTAAACCCATGCTGCTGCGCCTGCTTGTACTCGCTTTCACTAATCGGTCTTGATGATTGAGCAAAGTTGATTTTGCCGTCGATTAACATCTTAATCCCACCATCAATGCCAGACGTTCCATTAGCGGTTGGTAAGACATAATTCAGCTTAAACTCAGGATGCGCCGCTTGAATTCCTGAATCAGCGACCTGTCGAATTGGTGCCCAAGAAGTGCTACCACCATAGTTAAACACGCCATGTGGAACATTCTGCACGTTGGTAAATTCTTCTGGCTGGACTGCTGTTTTACTCTCTTTGTGATTCCCTTCTGTAACGTGAGGTTGAGTGTGTTTATTGAACAACCAAAAGCTACTGCTTGCTAACCCAGCTATCGCCAGGATTGCCAAAGTCAAAACAGGTATTTTGTGTTTGTGAGGCGTAGTCTGTCCCATTTTCGCTCCCCTGATTTAACTTTTTTAATAAAACTTCAAAAAAAGACCCCTATAAATTACATAGGGGTTTTAATATTGAACTTATGCAGATAGCAATTAGTAATTATTCATTCTTAGCCAAAAGCCTAGAGCGTATTTCCTCAAGTTGTGCTTGAGTGTCAACAGGCTGACGCGGGTAAGGAAGTTCCGTATTCGGCCAATTAGGTAAGTCGTTGCACGGACACAATAAATTCGGCATACCAACACCACGCATGGGTACTGGCATCTCGCAACGCCCGCAAGATGTCAGATCCCAAGTAGGGGTCAGCAGTTCGGCAATAGTTTCTTGTGTACCCTCCAAGTAACAGTCGCCAGATCTAGGTGAAATAATTTGCTGCCAGCACTGTTCAAATTCTGGGCTGTAACTTGCGCCTCGGATCACTGGTTGT
>Ga0123337_10004852_pt1 | contig 13480 bp, 13 predicted proteins | sample frozenSSSSmetaG_FD_89792 | JGI IMG/M metagenome (GOLD analysis project Ga0123337, IMG submission 89792) | Glacier valley bacterial and archeal communities from Borup Fiord, Nunavut, Canada, to study Microbial Dark Matter (Phase II) -... | ecosystem: Environmental > Aquatic > Freshwater > Ice >... | reverse complement strand
TCCGCCGGTACGCGCTGGGATTCATTTTCCAAGGCTTCAACCTGCTAGCCCGCACCTCCGCCCTCGAGAACGTGGAACTGCCGCTGCTCTATCGGGGCTACTCCAGGAAACAACGCCACCAGATGGCCCGCGAGGCGCTGGCCCAGGTCAGCCTGTCCGACAAGGAGCGAAACACGCCGGCGGAACTATCAGGCGGCCAGCAGCAGCGCGTCGCCATCGCCCGCGCGATCGTCACCCAGCCGGACACCCTTTTCGCCGACGAACCCACCGGCAACCTCGACTCGAAAACCACCGTCGAGATCATGGAACTCCTCCGCAAGCTCAACACCGACCGCGGCATCTCGATCATCATGGTCACCCACGAGGATGAGGTCGCCGCCTGCGCCCGCCGCATCATTCACGTCCGCGACGGACTGATCTCCGACGACTTCGTCACCCGCTAGAATTTTCCGCCATGATTGCAATGTCCTTCAACGCGCTGCTCATCGCCATCCGGGAAATCCGGCGGAACCTGACACGTTCGTTTCTCACCGTGATCGGGATCGTCATCGGCGTCGCCGCCGTGATCACCATGGTCACCCTCGGCCGCGGAGCCACCGCGACCGTGAAGCAGCAGATTTCAAAAATGGGGAACAACCTGCTCGTCCTCCGTCCCGGCCAGGGCTGGGGCGGTGGTGGCGCGCCGCAGTTCAGCCTCCCGGACGTCGATGCCATCCGCGATCAGGTGCCTGGCATCGCCTCGGTCGCGCCTTTTGTTTCCAGCAACGCCCAGATGGTCTATCAGGAGGAGAGCCGCACCTACGATGTCCAGGGCACCACGCCAAATTATTTCGCCATCGCGAACTGGACCGTCGGCACCGGCCGGTTTTTCACGGAGACCGAGGTGGACGAGTCGGCGCCCGTCTGCGTCATCGGGGAAACCATCCGCAAGGAGCTTTTCGGCGAAGGAGTGGATCCCGTCGGCAGCAAGATCCGGGTGAAAAGCATGACGCTCGAAGTCATCGGCGTCACCGGCGCGAAGGGGCAGGGCGGTTTCGGGGATGACCTGGACGATAATTTAATCACTCCCTACACCACGATCATCCACCGACTATCAGGCCGCCAGAGTGGGAGAAACTTCAATCAGATCATGATTTCCGGGAAGCAGGACCATCCCAGCGCCTTCATCGTCGCGGACGTCGCCGCGCTGATGCGGGAGCGCCGCAAGATCACCGCGAACGAGGAGGACAACTTCAACGTCTTCGACTCGCAGCAGCTCGCCGAGGTGATCAGCTCCAGCACCAAGGTGATGACTTCGCTGTTAGGTGCGGTGGCCGGCGTCAGCCTGCTCGTCGGCGGCATCGGCATCATGAACATTATGCTCGTTTCCGTCACCGAGCGCACCCGCGAGATCGGCATCCGCCTGGCCATCGGCGCGCGGGCGCGGGAGGTGCTGCTCCAGTTCCTGGTCGAGGCCGTGACGCTTTCCTGCGTCGGCGGCGTGGCCGGAATCGCTCTCGCCTACGGCCTGTGTTCCACCCTTGCTGAAGTGGTCGGCGCGCCTTTCATTTTCGATCCCAAAATCAACATCGTTGCCTTTGTCTTCTCCGCCGCCATCGGCATCATCTTTGGCTTCATGCCCGCGCGCCGCGCCGCCGCTCTCGACCCCATCGACGCGCTCAGACATGAATAAGTTGAGAGTTGAAAGTTGAGTGTTGAGAGAAAGCCCAACAAACGGACCGCGGGATTCATCCCGGCCTTCATTCATTCATTCATTCATTCATTCATTCATTCATTCATTCATTCATTCATTCATTCATTCATTCATTCATTCATTCATCAATCTTCTTCTAACTCTCTTCACTCTCAACTCTCAACCACCGACTCTCAACTTCTTCCCCATGCGCCTTCTCATCATCGAAGACGATCCGTTGCTCCTCCGCAGCCTCTCCGCAGGACTGCGGGAGGAAGGCTACGCGGTGGACACGGCGGCCGATGGCGAGGACGGGTTGTTCAAGGCGGTTTCACTCGACTATGACTGCATCGTGCTGGACGGCATGCTGCCGGTGTTCGACGGCTGGGAGGTCCTCCGCCGCCTGCGCGTGGAGAAAACGACGCCGGTGCTCATGCTCACCGCCCGCGACGCCGTGCCGGACCGCATCCGCGGGCTCGACTGTGGGGCGGACGACTATCTGACGAAGCCGTTTGATTCGGATGAGTTGTTAGCCCGTATCCGCGCGCTGATCCGCCGCAGCAGCGGGCAGGCGTCGAACCTGGTCGAAATCGGTGGGGTGGTGATCGACACCGCCGCCCGCCATGTTTCGCTCCGCGGGGAAATCGTCGCGCTGACACCGCGCGAGTATTCGCTGGTTGAATACCTCGCCCGCCATCGCGGCACGGTGGTGAACCGCACGGAGCTTTACGAGCATCTCTTCGACGAGGACGATGACACCCTTTCCAACCTCCTCGACGTCCACGTTTCCAACATCCGGAAGAAACTGGGTGCTGAATTCATCACCACCCGCCGCGGCCACGGCTACTGCATCGAATGAACATCATCTTCCACTCGGTCCGCTGGCGGCTCCAGCTGTGGCATGCGCTCATCCTGATGGGCGTGATTGTCGCGCTGTGCCTGCTGGCGCACAGGCTGGTGGTGGACGCCCGGCGCGAGCGGATCGACCGCGAACTGGAGGTCTTCGAGAGGGCGTTCATGAAGAGTTTCTGGGATCTCCCCTCGCAGAAAAAAAAGGATGATCGTCCGCCGACGACCGCCGAGATCCGCGAGCGTTTTCTCAGCCTGGATGATCCGTCGAAGTTTCCGTTGGAACTGCGGGATCTCTTCGATCCGGATGCGTCGGAAAGCACCTATCTGGTATTCTGGGACGGCAGCTGCCAGACGCTTTTCCGCTCGGCCAACGCTCCCGCGGACCTTCAGTTTCCGAAGGTTCCCGCGGATCTGGATCAACAAACACGGATGCGCGGGAATTTCCGCGAGCTGGTCCACGGCGGCCCGCGTGGGTTCCGGGTGGTCGTCGGTCGCGACATTTCCTCGGACCGCGCGGCGCTCCAACAGCTCGGCTGGCAGATCGCCGGAAGCGGCGCGCTGTTATGGGTGTTAGGGCTGCTCGGCGGCTGGTGGCTGGCGGGCCGCGCGATCCAGCCGATCGCCGCGATCAGCCAGACGGCGTCGCGCATCGCCGAGGGAAAACTTTCCGAGCGCATCGACGTCGCGGATGCCGACAACGAGCTCAGCCGCCTCAGCCAGGTGCTCAACGACACCTTCGACCGCCTCGCTTCCGCAATCCAGCGCCAGCGTGAGTTCACCGCGGACGCCTCGCACGAGCTGCGCACGCCGCTGACCGTGATTCTATCGGAAACCTCGCGCGGCCTGAAACGCGAGCGCACGGCGGAGGAATACAAGGAGATCATTTCCACCTGCAGCCACGCGGCGACCCGCATGCGTTCGCTCGTCGAGTCGCTGCTGATCCTCGCGCGCCAGGACGGCAATCCGCCGGAAAGCCACGGCGAGAGCACGGATCTTTCGTCGGTCGTCACGGACACGATCCAGCTGCTGCAGCCGCTTGCCGATCAGAAGGGGATCCGAATCCGCTCCGAGCTCCAATCCGCGCGCTGCCTGGCGGATTCCAACTCGCTCGCCATCGTCGCGGGCAATCTCATTTCAAACGCCATCCTCCATCAGCCCGCCGGCGGTGAGGCGGTTGTCAGTGTTTTCTGTGAGGACCAGTGCGTAATCCTGGAAGTCGCCGACCATGGCCAGGGCATCGCGCCGGAGCATCTGCCGCGGCTGTTCGACCGATTCTATCGGGTAGATCCCGCGCGCGGACCGGCGAGCGGCCACTCCGGGCTCGGACTCGCGATCGTGCAGGCGGTGGTGGAGAATCGCAACGGCAGCGTCGAGGTGCGCAGCGAGCTGGGCAAAGGCGCGACTTTCCGCGTCAGCCTGCCCGCGCTGGTAGAAGAATGATCCTCCGGGCGTGACAGGTCCGTTTCATCTGCCATGCTCGGCGCGTGAGTCCTATCACCATTGCCGCCGTCAAGGAACTAGCCGGAGAAACACCCGTCCACGCCGCGATCCACGCGCAGCTCCAATCCCGCGCCACCCGCACGACGAAGGGCGGAAAGCCGTATTTCGAGCTCGTTTTCGCCGACTCCACCGGAAATTTCTCGCTGAAAATCTGGTCCGACTCGCCGATGCACGACGCGGCCGAAAAGCTGGCGGAGGGCGCGATCGTCCGCCTCGAAGCCGAGTGGACGCAGAACCAATATGGCGTGAATCCGACCAACCTCGCCTGGTTCCACATCGATGAAACCGCCGTCGCCGATTTTCTCGCAGGAGATCCGGAGACGCGGGAAAAGCAGGACCGCGACTTCGCGGAAATCCGTCGTTTGTGCGATTCCATTGAGGACCCGCGGCTGCACGACCTTTGCGAACATTTCCTCACGCAACTGGGAGACCGCTTCCGCCGCACGGCCGCCGCGCGGAGAAACCACCACGCCCGCCGCGGCGGCCTCGTCGAGCATGTCTCGCAGATGATGCGCTCCGCTGCCGCGCTCTGCCCGGTTTATCCCGAACTCAACCGCGACCTGCTGCTCTCCGGCGTGCTTTTCCACGACTGTGGCAAACTCTGGGAGAACTCGTATCCGGAGGATGGTTTCGCGCAGATCCACAGCATCCATGGTGAAATGTTAGGCCATATTCCGCTCGGAATCGAGCTGGTGAACAAACTTTGGAACGACCTGTTGGATACGGCGGATGCGGAAACCTGGAAGGGCCTGAAGCCGTCCACGGAAATGACGCGGCTGCACCTGCTCCACCTCATCGGCAGCCATCACGGGCAGTATGAATTCGGTTCGCCCGTGCTGCCGCGCACGCCGGAAGCCTTCGCACTGCACTACATCGACAACCTGGACGCGAAGATGGAAATGGTCCGCGACGCCTACGCGCAGTCCACGGAGATCGCGCCGGGGATTTACGACCGCGTTTTCCCACTGCCGACGAATCTGGTGAGGCCGCTGGCGGGTTTCATCCCACCGCCACCCGCGCCGGAGGAGGACGTCATTGGAAAAGAGGCGTCGGATCAGGAAAACTAAGGGGAAGGGACGTCTCGTCCGTTCGTTTCCAACCGCGATCCTGCTTCGGGTGGCGCAGTGGCAACTTCCCACTTGAGTCCTATCCCACTTCGTCTAATCTCCACCCATGGCAAAAGTTCTCACCATTCGTCCGGATGCCAAAGGCCGCATCACTCTCGGGCCTCTTGCCCGTGGAGTCAGCAGCTTCCAGGCAAGCGTGGATTCCTGCGGACGCATCATCCTGGAACCCTTCACGGAGATTCCGGCCCGCGAGAAGTGGCTGTTCGAAAACAAGGATGCCCTGGGTGCCGTGCGTGACGGTATCGTCCAGGCCGCGGAAGGCCGGACCGTCTCCCGCGGAAGTTTCGCCAGCCATGCCAACGAGAAAATCGACTGATCGTGTCATTCGAACTTCTTTTCACCGAGCGGGCATCGAGCCAACTGGATGCCCTTGAGTCCGATGACGGTTTGGCAAAACGACTCAAGGCCGTGAGAAAAGCCTTGGGAATGCTCGAAACCAATCCCCGCCATCCCGGCCTCAACACCCACAAGTTCGTCTCCATCAAAAGCCCGAACGGAGAAGAAGTCTTCGAAGCCTACGCGGAAAACAAGACTCCGGCCGCATGGCGGATTTTCTGGATCTACGGCCCCGGTAAAAACAAGATCACCATTCTCGCCATCACGCCGCATCCGTGATGGCTGAGGTCGCTGCCTTCATTCCCCCGCATCCTGCCGCAGGCGGGACGGGAGGTCCATGCTCTCATGGAGGACGGTGATCACACCGATATCGCCCGAGGTCAGTTCCTTGAAAAAGATGAAATGGTGAGCGTGCTTGACGAAGAAAACGCCCTTCAGGGCCGGATCCGGAACAGGTTTCCACCCGCCGCGTTTCGAGCCAAGCCGCTGCATCACCTCAATGAGCTCGCGAACGTATTTGTCCGCCTGAGGCTCATCCCAAGCCGCTTCCGTGTAGTTCCAGATCTCGATAATCCTGAACTTGGCTGCCGATAGAATCCTAGTTCCCATCGGTAGCTTTCAGCGATCTGGCTTCCTTGAGCAGGGTATCGGCATCGAGTTCGAGAAACTCGGACGCGTCGGCAGCGGCACCTGGTTCCAGCTCGTGCCGCAGCCAAGCCCATTTCCGCTTCTCCTCCGCCTCATAGTCCCGCCGGACCAGTTCGCTAATGTATTCGCTTGCCGATCCATAAAGCCCGGATTTTTCCGTTTTGGACTGGATGAACCTTTGAAGTTCTCCCGCAAATCTCACATTCACTCCTTCAGCCATGTGGAAGGGGTAGCATTGTCCCACAAAATGTCAATTCTGTGGGACGCACTGCTTTGAACCGTTTAAATCCGCGATCCCGTTTGGCTTCGATCTCAAAGGGGGCAGGTGAAATCACCGGGGAGTGAGGTGGATTTTCTAAAGCCGTAGCCAATCACGCTACCGTGTGGCGCCGTTTATCATCGGCGATTAAGAACAAGTGTCATCGCCATCCAATCACGATCCGATCTTGAATCTCCCTTGCAAGCGGTGCCGCGTGGAGTTTGCCGAAAACTCATTTTGAACTCCGTCACGGTCAGATCGGCTCAGTCGAGTGACTGTGACTGATGTAGATGGTGCTTCGCTGGTATCGAATCCGTTGCTCCAGCTTGTTCCCACGAGTTCGGTCAAAAGGAAGCGGTCGTGAAAATCATCCCAAAGAAACACGTCGAGTGTGACACCTGTGCCCGCCAAGCGGGGCTCCAGATAGTCGCGGAAGGCGGTTTTGATTTGTTCAATCTGAGGCCGTTTATCCTTTCCGTCTCCGGTCCAAGCTACCCGATGTATTTCGATTTGGGGCTTGGGAACGCGGTTCGTTAGCAGCTCGGGAGTGAGCATCCTCCAAAATTCCGGATATCGCTTTGGAGAAGGATCAAGATAAGGATCGATAAACATGATGGAGTTTGCATGCAGGAGGACTGGCGCGAGCAAGTCCATGTAGGCATCGACTGAGCGACTGACGCGCTGGGAGCAGGTGCGCGCATTCCAAAACGAGGCCGACAACAGCTTCTCCGGACATGATATCAGCGGATCGTTTTTATGCCGGTCTTCCTTGGCTGCTTGGTTGAAAATGCAACCTGTCAGCGGTCGGCTCTCGCGGGATAAGATGGCCTCCGCTTCCCAGCCAATGTCGTCGTACGGAGTTTGAACACCGGCCTGAGGACAACTGGAAAGCCGATTTCCCTTTTTGAGCTTCTTGAGAAGTTCCTTGGCCTTCTCGTGCAGCAGTTCCTTTTGCTGATCGAGTTGTCCGCTCCATCCACCAGAACAAAGATCGCGGACGATGCAATCATCTTGAAGTGCTTGGGCGATTTGCCGGACGCACAAATCCGCCACCGTCGCACTTTCATAGGAAGCGGTCCGGAACACGGATGGGCTAAGCGCGAATTCGGAAAGCATATCAGTCGAACATTTCGTTGAAACCTTCTTCGAAGAAACCACCTGGCCACCCCTTGATCAACTCCCCCCGCTCATTGAGGCCGATTTCCTGCACAACTGCGCCGTCCGCGCCGGGAGAAACGTAGAGCAGTGCCACATCATCAGGGCGCACGGCTGGAATGCCTTCCGGTAGCGTGCCTTCAAATGTCTGGCGCATGCGGCGCATGATACGGAGAAGTAGATGCTCGCTGTGGGTTTCTAGCAGGAAATTGTTCTTGTTCTCCCCAAGTGCCGATTCGATGAAGACATCGCCGAGTTCGGCTTGGAGGGCCGGGTGGAGGTGAAGCTCGGGTTGTTCGATAGCAATCAGCTTTTCCCATTGAGCGAACGACTCCAGAATGAGTGGCAAAGATTGGCTGACTCCTACCCCTACATCTTGCAGGGCTGTCCAAATTCTGTTTTTCGGATCATGCAGGCGAAGTTCCACCCGTTCCACATTGGATTGAACCATCTCCTTCATAGATTTGCCGGACAATGCGTTGGCCAACGCCGAGCGAACTTCCTGATTCTCGGAGATGTGAAGCCTCACCGCATCGGCGTAAAATGTTGAATTCGCATCCTTATTCCAGTCATCCAACAAGCTCCGTGCCAGTTCCTCCGCCCTCTGCTGAATCCATTCGTCTGGTGGGAGATCGCCGCAGTTGATATCCTTGCCAGGATTCTCCTCGTAGTAGCCATCCGAGTAGCCCAATTCCCAATCACGGATGATCTCCCGCCAGTATTCGACCATCTGGCGGAAAAAATCCGGATGGGCTTCGAGCCACTTTCGTTTCTCCTCGTAATCGTAAAACTCCCACCCGCTTCTCGCCTGCTCCACCGCGAGGGAGAGGGCTCCCCAGTCATTTCCTGCTTCGGCGTGGGAAGTCGCGGCGATGAAAGAGCTTTCCAGTGCATCCACCGGCATCAATTCTCGCAACTGGATGCGATGGACAAACTTGAGCTGCTCCAAAGTCTTGTTTATGCGCTTAACAAGTGCGGGTTGTTTTGCGAGCCAACGCCAGCCCGGAAGCTCACACGAGCGGATATCCACCGACCGGTCCGGAATATCCCGTAGCGGCGGCAGATACTGCAATTCACCGATCGCTTTGGAAAATACCGAAAACACATCAATGATGGCGGATGGGAGTTCTTGAACAAGGAATAGCAGATGTTCCTTCAGTGGGTGATTGACGTCTTCCAGAGTGAGTCGCTCCAAGCCATTCAGTTCCATCCGATTTGGCAAAAAAGCGGTCTCGAAAAGATCGTAATACCCATAAGTGTTTATCGACTTGAGAGCGTCCTTTATCACTTCGCTAGAGCACGATGCGAAAGGCATTGCTGGATGATCAAGATTGAGTTTCGGAGAATACCCTTCCCTTTGTCCGGGTTCGCGTTTCCATGCGAAAAGTAATTCAATACCATCGCCTGAAAGTTGCAATGCACTCAACCTCGGTGCTCGGTTCTTCTTGGGACGTCGGAATGCAAAATCCAGTTTGAAGGTCGAAATGGAATCGGTCCATTTTGAAGCATCAGTCTTGGAAAAAGGATTTTCGATAGTGAGGGAGAATCTCAAGCGATCCATACCCGATTTCCGGTTCAAACAGGAATCGAATCCCCCCAAATTTGTGGCTTTGCCGGCCAATGCAGGGTTGTAAACGTCGGTTTCGCCACGGGATTCCGCGTGGTTGAGCCATAGTAGCGAATGGAGGATCGACGATTTTCCCGCGCTGTTCGCTCCGAAGACCAAAGTGATCGGCTTGATTGGAATGGTTTGGAACTCCTTCCCAAAGGCTTTGAAGTTTGCGATTTCGATGGATTTGAGTCTCATGCTGAGAGGTGTTTGGAAATGGGCAGGAAGGGAGTTCGTGAGTTACTCCGCATGAAATCCCATCTCACGTTTCGGAGCGGCATCGGTGGCGATGAGCTGGCGGATGGCGTCGAAGACGAGTTGGAACTGCTGGTCGTGATCGGCGTATTTGGCTTCGAGCGATTGGATTTTCTCGGCGAGCAGGGCGTTCGAGTCCATCAGGCGGCGTAGTTGGACAAAGGTCCGCATGATGGCGATGTTCACCTCCACGGCGCGGGGCGAGCGGAGGACGCTGGAAAGCATGGCTACGCCTTGTTCGGTGAAGGCGTAGGGGAGGGTGCGGCGACCACCGTGGGAACTTGAAATGCCAGTTTGGCATTTCAAGTTGGCCTCTTCCAAACTTGAGGTCACAATTTGTGACCTCAAGATTTCCATCTCATCCTCAGTGAGTTGGAACATGAAGTCGTCCGGGAAGCGGTCGAGATTTCGCTGAACGGCTTGGTTGAGAACTTTGGTTGGCACTCCATAAAGCTCTGCGAGATCGGAATCGAGCAGGACCTTCTCATGGCGGAGGACAAGAACGAGCGGCGCGATCTTTTCGGGAACGAACAGAGCCGTGCTTTTCCGGGGTGCGGTTTTCTTTTTGGCAGCCATGGTGGGAATTGGGTGAAGTGAACCCGGTTTGCGCCGGGCTTGCAATGATCCAATTCACATGCAGCATGACTGAAAAGTCATGTCCCGCACACGGATCAACCTCAAAGGCCTGTCGCTCGACAGGCTGGAAACGCTCTCGGCCATCGTCGCGCAAGGCGGAATCGCGCGGGCGGCGGGTGGCGATGCGAACCGGCAGAGCCTTTTCAGCAGGCAGGTGGCGGAGCTGGAGGCATGGTTCGGCGTGGATCTGTTGGACCGGTCAGCGACGCCTAGCAGACCGACGGAAGTGGCGTTGCGCATCGTGCGGCAGGTGGATGAATTCCGGCGGGAGATGGACGCGATCCGCGAAGCGTCCGGGAGCGGGCGGCGGACGGTGGTGTTCGGCGCGGGCGAGCGGATGATCCGCAGCTACCTGATTCCGTGGGCTGCGAAAGTCAGGAAGGAGAACTTGCGGCTGGTTTTTAGGAATCTAACGTCGAGCGCGATCCGGGTGGAGTTGTTAGCCCGGCGCTTGGATTTCGGAATCCTGCGCAGCGACCGTTGTCCGGATGGGATGGAGCGTTTCGCGCTGAAGCCGATTCCGATGTGCCTGCTGCTGCCCTTGGCGCTGGCGAAGAGCAGGCGGAAATGGTTGTGGAAGGATCTGGAGGAAATTCCGCTGGTCCTGCCGGAGGGGGATGGACGTTTCGCCCGGTTCCTGCGGGGGAGGGCATTGGATGCGGGGATCGAACTGGACGTGGCGATGGAGTGCAGCACTTGGACGCAGTCGATCGACGCGATGCGCGAATGTGGCATCGGAGGGTTTCTGCCGAAGGATTTGGAGAAACAGTTTCCCTCGGGATTCGCCGGGATTTCGCTGCCGGAACTGAACGAATTTTCCGACGAGTTTGTCATCGCGTGGTCGGCGGCGGAGGCGGGAAAGCGACCGGAGATCGCCCATATAGCGGCAAGGCTGGGCCGTTCTTGACGGTATGAATGAACCGGCCTAAATGAATTTCATCGTGACCCGGAACCTTCCAGACTATCGCCGCTCGCCGGTTCCCGCCATTTCCCCCACTGAATTTCTGAAAAAAATCTAATAAATCTCATAAATGCACCCGTTCCTTGCCCCCGAATTCCACGTCCGCTGGTCCACCCTCGTTCCCGAGGCGGTTGAGCCGGACATCACCCATGCGCTTGAGCAGTCGAAGCGGAACATCGAGGCGATCTGCGCGCAGGATCCGGCGGCAGCGGACTACCCGAGCACCTTTCTCGCGCTCGAAAAAGCGACGGAGGAACTCGGCCGTGGCTGGGGCCGGCTGAACCACCTCGACTCGGTCTGCGATTCGCCCGCGCAGCGCGAGGCGTTGAACAAGATGCTGCCTGCCGTCACCGATTTCTACTCATCCATCGCACTCAACGACCGTCTGTGGGCGGTGATCAAGTCGGTTGGCGAAAGTCCGGAAATCGCCGGGCTCGATCCTGTTGGAAAACGCTTCGTGGAGGAGACGCTTTTCGATTTCCGCAGCTCCGGCGCGGATCTTCCGGCTGACAAGAAGCTGCGCGTGGCCGCCATCGAGGCCGAGCTTTCGAAAATCACCAAGGAATATTCCGAGCACGTGCTCGACTCCACCAATGCATGGGAACTCGTCATCACCGACGAAGCAAAACTCGCCGGACTGCCGGAATCCGCCAAGGCCGGTGCGGCCGCGAACGCCCGTGCGAAAGGCCATGAAAACGCCTGGCGCTTCACCCTGCAGTTCCCATCGATGTATCCGATCATGCAGCACCTGCACGACGACACGATCCGCCATCAGGTCTGGGAGGCGTCCTCGAAGGTCGGCGCGGTGGGCGAATACGACAACACCGCGCTCGTCTGGCAGATTCTCGAACTCCGCCACGAGAAGGCGGAAATCCTCGGGCAGAGACATTTTGCCGATCTAACTCTCCTGCGCCGCATGGCGAAAAGCGGCGGGTCCGCGCTCAAGTTCATCGAGAACCTCCACGCCCGCATCCAGCCGGCGTTTCTAGCGGAATACAAGCAGCTCGGCCAATACAAGGCGGCCAAATCCGGCCAGCCGGTCGGCGCGCTGGAGCCGTGGGAAGTCGCCTACTGGGCGGAGAAACAACGCCAGGAAAACTACGACTTCGACGAGGAGGCGCTGCGACCGTATTTCCCGGTCGATGGGGTGATGGCTGGCATGTTCGAAATCGCCTCGCGCCTTTTCGGCATCACCATTCGCGAGCTGGAGTCCGTGTTTATCGATCCCTCTAACTCTGAACCCTCAACCCTCAACTCTCAACTCCCGGAAACCTGGCACTCCGAGTGCAAGTTCTACGAGATCCACGATTCGAAAACCGCCGCGCACCTCGGCTCGTTCTACGCCGACTGGCATCCGCGCGAATCGAAGCGCGGCGGCGCGTGGATGAATTCCCTCCACACCGGAGCTCTCGGTGAGCCACACCTCGGCCTGATCATCGGCAACATGAGCCCGCCGGTGGATGGCAAGCCCGCATTGCTAACACACCGCGAGGTGGAGACGATTTTCCACGAATTCGGCCACCTGCTGCACGGCCTGCTCAGCGAGGTTTCCGTGAAATCGCTGGCCGGCACGAACGTCCCGTGGGATTTCGTCGAGCTGCCCTCGCAGATCATGGAGAATTTCTGTTGGGACCGCCAGTCGCTCGACCTCTTCGCCCGTCATTTCGAAACCGACGCGCCGATCCCGGAGGATCTGTTTGCAAAAATGATCGCCGCGAAGAACTACCTCAGTGCGTCCGGATTCATGCGCCAGCTCGCCTTCGCCAAGCTCGATCTCGAACTCCACATCCGTCTATCCGATTTCCTCGGCAAGGACCTCGACGCCGTGGACCGCGAAGTGCTCGCCGATTATCTGGCTCCGCTGAAAACGCCTTCGCCCTCGATGATGCGCCGTTTCAGCCACCTCTTCAGCAGCCCCACCGGTTACGCCGCCGGCTACTATTCCTACAAGTGGGCCGAGGTGCTCGATGCCGACGCCTTCACCCGTTTCCAATCCGAGGGCGTGCTCAACTCCGATACCGGCGCCGCCTTCCGCGAGCACATCCTCAGCAAGGGCAACTCCGTCCCGCCCGACGAACTCTACCGCCGCTTCATGGGCCGCGATCCCGACCAGGAGCCGCTCCTCGTCCGCGCCGGATTGGCTGGGGCTGCGGTGGCTTGAAATGGGTGACGCTCATGCATTCAACCTGAAAAGCGATGATGGCCTGGGCGTTTTTTGGTGTCAGGTCTCGTGGCGGATGGCTTGTGTCGAATCAGCGCACGCCAAACCCATCCCCTCCACCGGCGGCGGTCTCGCCAGTTCATTTCCTTTGAAGCGGAATATCTCAGGCCTTTGAAGCGGACAGGGTTCCCTTATATTGGAAGTGCCTGTGTCTCAAGGCCGGGCCTCGCGAGAAGGTGGTTGCGGCGTCTCGCCGCAATGTGACGTTGCTGCGAGACGCAGCAACCACGGTCCTCAGCCACCGTAAAT
>Ga0123337_10004851_pt1 | contig 13481 bp, 15 predicted proteins | sample frozenSSSSmetaG_FD_89792 | JGI IMG/M metagenome (GOLD analysis project Ga0123337, IMG submission 89792) | Glacier valley bacterial and archeal communities from Borup Fiord, Nunavut, Canada, to study Microbial Dark Matter (Phase II) -... | ecosystem: Environmental > Aquatic > Freshwater > Ice >... | reverse complement strand
GGCGCGTCATGGGTGCGGCTGAATGTGCAATGGAAACAGATCGAGCGCGTGCGCGGCATTCGTGATTATGCGCCGCTGGATCGCCAAATTGAGGCGCTGCGTGGTTTCAAGATTTTGCTGACCGTCTGGACCGCGCCGGATTGGGCGCGCTCTGCGCAGGACGAGGACGGTCCCCCGCTCGATTTTGCACTCTATAGCGGATTCGTCGCGGACCTCGCGGCGCGCTATCGTGGACGCGCGACCGCCTATGAAATCTGGTATGAGCCGAACCTGCGCCGTAACTGGAACGGCCAGCCCCTGAGCGCCGAACGTTATATCGATCTGCTGCGTGGCGCATACGACGCGGTGAAGTCGCTTGATCCCGCTGCGCTCGTGGTCAGCGCGGGGCTTTCGCCGACCGGGTACGATGACGGTAGGAACGCAATTGATGACCGCGCCTTCCTGCGCCGCGCTTTCGCTGCCGGGTTGCGCACTGTCTCCGATGGCGTGGGCGTGCATCCCTTCGGCTGGTCGAACCCGCCCGATGCGACCTGCTGCCAGCAATCGAATGGCGTCACTGGATGGTACAACAACCGCGCCTTCTACTTCATGGATACGCTCGCGGATTATTACCAGATCGCAAAGGCGGCGGGCAGCACCGCGCCGCTGTGGGTGACGGCCTTCGGCTGGGGCGCGAGCGAGGGCGTTGCGCCTGCTAATTCGGTAGATGCGCTGCGCTTCGGCTTCGTGCGCTCGGTCGATGCAGCCGCGCAGAGCCGCTACGACGCGCGCGCGCTCGAACTCGCACGGTTGCAAGGCTTTGTCGGTCCGATGTTCGCGTTCAGCTTCAACGCCTGCGCGAATGGGGCAGACCCTGCTGCGTCCGATTTTTATCCGTGCTATTATTCGCTGCTGGATTCATCCGGCACGCCGCGCCCGGCCTATAACGCGATCAAGTTGCTGTTGCGGCCATGATGTGAATTTGGACGTTACGCAGTTGACCCCCATCCCCGGCTCCTTTCCCCCAGAACGAGAACAATGAGGCGGCGGGCGGCATGGTCGGCAGGCGAACGCGGCTTTCGTTCCAGTGCCAACTGCCGGACTTGAGGTCACGGAAGGACTGTTCTTGCCAGTGGCGACGGGCGTATGCGTGAGCGGTCAAGTGGGGATCATTGGTGACATAAAACTGGCAACCCGCTTAGGGCTGCGTCGCGTCGCGTTACAAGTCAGTCTGGAGTAGCTGAACACCCACGATGCGCAGGCGGCGGTTTGCCAACAAGCGCTGACGGCGGGAAGTCTGCATTTGGGAGACCTCGCCTATTTCAACCTGGCGCAGTTCACGGCATCGACGGCGCAAGGGGTGCATGGCTGGACAGCCCTACCCTCTACAATTAATCCGTGCCCGTGTGAGGCTTGACCGACCCGCTGCTTAATCCGGCACGACGATTTTGGAAAGATCGCTTTCTGGTGCGGGATATTGCGGATCGATCTTTTCCATCGCCTCGATCAGCGTCCGCACCACGACCAGGTTACGATACCATTTCTTATTCGCGGGGACGATATGCCAGGGCGCGTATTTCGTGTTGCACTGCGTCAGCATGTCCTCGAATGCGTCGATGTACTGGTCCCAGTATTCGCGCTCCTTGAGGTCTGCCGACGCGAATTTCCAATTCTTCTCCGGGTCCTTGATGCGGCTCTCGAAGCGCACCTTTTGCTCTTCTTTAGAGATGTACAGGAAAAACTTTAAGACTATCGTGTTGTTTGCGGCGAGCATTTCCTCGAACTGGTTGATGTAGTCGTAACGCGCCTTCCAGACCGCTTTCGGTATGAGGTCATGCACGCGCACGATCAGGACATCCTCGTAATGCGAGCGGTTGAAAACGCTGATCATACCCTTACCCGGTGTATGCGGATGCACGCGCCACAAAAAATCATGCGCGAGTTCGGCGGATGTGGGAGCCTTGAATGCCGTGATTTGTATGCCTTGCGGATTCATCCCCCGGAAGACATGGCTGATCGTGCCATCCTTGCCGCCCGTATCGATGGCTTGCAGGACGATCAATATTGATTTTTTGGAATCCGCATAGAGGCGGTTTTGCAACTCCGCGAGGCGCTTGAGGTCGGCCTCGATTTGTCCCTTCGAGGTGTCGTCATTGTGCAACCCACCCGAATAGGCGGGATCATAATCCTTGAGATGAACTTTTTTTCCAAACGGCGGGATCAGCGGCTGGTCGGCCATGAAGCAGTCTCCGTAATGTGAAAGAATTGTTAAGCAATTGTAGCGCGGCTTGCCCAACCCGGCGCTAGTAAGACAAGTGCAGACAGGACGATTGCAAAATCAGGAGGGGTTTCTCCGAGGTAATCTGAAGTGACCAAACAAGCAGAGAACAATGTACGCCTTGCTGCGAAATCATCCGAAGATGTGCAGTTATCTTTGTGTTTATACCCCTCAACGCTCTGTGATGCCCTTGGCCGCCAATACAAGGCAGCGTTACTGCCTATTCCCGGACCGACCGAACCGACCGCCGCTTGCTGCTCGCGAACTATGGGAATGGAAAATCCGCAGTCGTTTTTCCAATCCACGACGATGGAGGTCTGTCTCCCATTTCCAGCGCCGTCCAACATACAGGCAGCGGACCCGACGCGGTGCGGCAGGATCGCTCTCATGCACACTGTATCGTCCCCGATCCTTCCAATCGCTATGTTGTCGTTGCTGATCTGGGGATCGATCAGCTTGTGCGCTATCCCCTTGATTTGGGAGCATTCGCATTACACCGTGAGGCCGCCGTACCCTTTGCGCTGCCATCTGGTTCTGGACCACACCGTCTCGTTTTTCATCCATCCGGCAACTACCTGATTGACGCGGGTACAGCGCGAATGGAGTATGTCGGCTATCAATCGACGCAGGCACGCACCCCGCGCAGCTTTGCCATCGACCCGACCGGACTATTTTTGCTGGTGGTCAATCAAGACCGTGTTACAGTGGTAACATTCAGGATTGATCCACAAAGCGGCCTGTTGCGTGAAACCCGGCAGATTCCGTACACGCCAACGCCCGCTTGCCTGAAATTCGCGCAGTACCAAAATGGGAGAGTCGAATGAAAATCGGTCTTTTGGGTCTCATCAATAGTGACCTGAATGATGTCAACTATGAAAAGCTGCGCTTCGCGGTAGAGCTGGGCTTTCACGGCGTCGGGGCGCACCTCACGGTTCCTGCGGAGACTGTCTCCGATGAAGTGGCGGAGCGCGTGCCGAAGCTGTTCAAAGATCAAAACCTGCCGTTTCTCCAGCTTTGGGGACCCTATCCGTGCATCATCTCGCCGGATGAGCGCATCCGTGCAGCGGGTGTGCGCGGCGCACAGGAGATCGCCAAACTCGCGGCGCGGATGGGCGTCAAAGAGTCCGGCGTGCGCCCGACGAGCCTCAACCCGCGCGGTGACTGGTGGCCGCACCGCGATAATTACTTGCCGGAGACGGAGGACCGCCTTGTAAAGAGCCTGAGCGAAATTCTGCATGTCGCGGAAGCGGCCGGCGTCGATATTGTGCTGGAAGTCCATGTTACGACGACGCTGCGCTCCGCAGAGATTATACGCCGCGTGATCGAGCGCACGGGCAGCCAGCATTTGAAGCTAAATCTGGACCTCTGCAACTTTATCGGTGACCTGCCCACCGCCTTCGATCCGGCTCCGACCATTCATCACCTGTTCGACGTGCTTGAACCCTTTATCGCGACAGTCCACCTCAAAGACTTCTACTTCGAGGATCGTCTCGTCGTCCACATCGCGGAGACGGTGATCGGCACGGGCGAGATGGATTTCACGCCAATCTTGCAGCGCGTGCAGCGCTGGAGCCCGGAAGGCTACGTCGTCATCGAACACCTTCCGCTGTCGCTCATCCCGCTGGCAAAGCGTAACCTCACGCGCATGATCAGCGACCTCGGTTACTTGTCGGATTGAACAGCCTTCAACTTTGTTTTGTGATGCGCGGGTCGGCTACTGACTGCCTGCTTCGATTTTGCAGAAACGCCCTAATCCTGGTGGAACACCTCCTGCATATCTGCCCACCATTCACCCTCGGCACGGATCGGGAGCGGGATTTGCATAGCTTTGGTGAGCGCCCACCATTCCTGCATACGCGGCGCATTGCCCAGGCGCTCCATGCGCGCCGCATACTCTGCGTCGGGTCCGGTGTACTCGTAGTACGCGAACAGCATGCCATCTTTCAAATAGATGCTGTAATTGGTAATGCCTGACTCGCGGATTGCCTGCTCGATCTCCGGCCATATTTTCACATGAATACGCTTGTATTCTTCGGTGACCTCTGGACGGAGATGAATGATTTGACCAAAACGGCGCATGATTGACTCCCTGAAAGTAACGAGCGCTAACCTGGATTATGCAGCGTGTTGAAAGTGCTGTTCACCAGCAGCTCATCTTGTGGCTGGTCATTCGTGACAGGCGCTCCCGTGATTTGCCCGGCGCGTGCAGAATCGCCCGGCTCGATGTTCTGGAAGATGATTAGCACATCCTCACGCCGTGCGCCGCCCTCGTTGACGAGTGCATCTGTAATCCTCCCCGCGACGTTCGCCTTTTGTGCTTCGGAGCGGCCACGCGACCAGTATAAAATCACCGTAGGCATTGCTGCACCTCCTCTAGCCTTTGACCGCGCCGAATGTCAGGCCGCGTACCAGGTTGCGCTGCGTCAGAATGACAAACACAATCGCGGGGATCATCATCAGTACGCTCATCGCGCACATGCCACGCCAATCGACCGTGAATTGCTGCGTAAAGGCATATAATCCCGGTGGAAAGGTGCGCGCGTCGTTGCTGCGCGTGAGGATACTCGCCAGTTGAAACTCGTTCCACGCCGCCAGAAAAGCAAAGATTCCCGATGCGCCGAGTCCCGGTCCGGCCAGCGGCAAATCTACCCGCCAGAAGGCTGCCCAATTGCTGCATCCATCGATGTAGGCCGCTTCGGTTAAATCGCGCGGGATTTGCCGGAAGAAGCCATCCATCAGCCAGACCGTGAAGGGGATGTTGATCGCAATGTAAACGAACGACAGCCCGAATACGTTATTGACCAATCCCAGCCGCGTGAATAGCAAAAACAGCGGCAGACTTAGCGCAATCCCCGGCACGGACCGCGAAAACATCAGCGCCAGAAAAGAGGCTGTATGCAGCCGGAAGTGAAACCGCGCGAACGCATAGCCCGCCAGTGTTCCCACCGCGACCGAAACAATGGTGCTGAACACCGCGCAGAATATCGAGTTTGCCATGTACGACTCGACGGCCACGCGCGCCTGCACACCGGGGTTCAAGCCGAACATGGTGGTGAACGCATCGAGCGTGATCTCGCGCGGTATCCAGATCGGCGGCGAAGCATTGACCTCGGTTGCCGGGCGAAACGCCGTCAGGATAATCCATGCCGCAGGCAGCGCTAACAGCACAAGAATGAGCCACGCTAACCCATTCAGGCAGTTTTGATTCAGGCGACGATGCGCGCGGACGCTGCTCGTAAACATTATTTGACAATCCTGCTCTTGACCAACTGCCGGAACAGATAGACCGTAAAACCGAGTGACATGATCACGGTGATCCACGACATCGCGCTGCCCAACCCGAATTTGGTGCTATCAATCGAGAGCCGCGCAACATACGTCCAGATCAGTTCGGTACGGTTGCCGGGACCGCCGCCCGTCATGATCCGCACGATGTCGAAGGCGCGCGAGACATCCAGCGAACGCAGCGTGAGCGCAATATAGGTGAAGGGTGCGAGGAGCGGTAGCGTGATCTTTCTGAATTTTTGCCAGGCCGAAGCGCCGTCCACATCTGCCGCTTCGTATAATTCAAATGGAAGCGAGAGCGTCCCGGCCAGCAGGATAATGGTCATTACGGGCAGGTTCATCCAGATCGTTGCCAGAATAATGGAGAACAGACCGTAGGGTTCCTCGACTAGCCACGCATGTCCGGTCAGCCCAAACACTCCTAAAATGTTGTTGACCAACCCCAGATTCTCATTGAAAAACCAGCGGAATTGAAAACCAACCAGTACGGGTGCAAACATCATCGGGATCATCAACAGCGTTCGCAGGATGCTCTGGCCGAAGCTGACGCGCGCGAGAAGCTGCGAAAGCGCCAGCGCAAGCACGTATTCCAAGTTCACCGTGATTGTGAGAAAAATAACGGTATTCAGCAGCGCCTTCCAAAAAACAGGGTCGTTAAGCAATGTCTGATAATTGTTGAGCGCCGTCGAAAGTTCAAAATTCAGGCTTTTCGGCTTGAGCAGTTCGTAAGGCGTGAAGCTGACATATAGTGAATAGATCAGTGGAAACCCGATGACGATCAGAATGAAAATGAAAGAAGGCAAAATCAGAAACAAAGGGAACCAGCGTCCAGCACCGGGTGCAGGTCGGCGGCTGCGTCGTGCGGCTGCACTGGAGGGTAAATTCACGCTTGCGTTGGTTGCCACTGGATGCGCTCCCTATTGCCCCGCCCATCCGGGCGGGGTTGAATGCGGTGGAGTCTGCTATTTCTTGTAGTAGCCCGCGTCTGCAAGAATCTTGCGCGCGTCACTCGCAGCCTGATCGAGGCCCGCTTTCGGTTCCAGATCGCCGAGCATGACCTTCTGAATTGTTGGGTAGACGATATTCGAGATCGGTATCCATTCGGCGATGAGCGGCGGCGTCTTGAAGTCTTCGCTGACCTGCGTCCGCGCGAGTTCGAGGCGCTGCTTATCGAGCACGACAGCCGAGGCAGACGCATCGGCGATGATGCGCGTCCACACGTCATCGCGAACGGGCAGGAAGCCCAGCTTGGCCTCATCGTAGGCGACCCGTTCCGAAGTCAGGAACTTGATCAACTGCGCGGCGGCCTTTTTGTTCTTCGCTGCTGTCGGGATAGAGAAGGCGTGCGCGCCAGCCCACCCCGTTGGACGCTGCCCCGCGCCGCTCAAGCCCGTGAAGCCACGCGCCAGCCCGAACTTGCCCGCAATCGAGGCGCAGCTCTTCGGGTCTTGGAAGTAGCTGTACCAGCCGTACCATTCCAGCTTGAGCGCGACACTCCCATTGCAAAAGTTGGCTGCGTCGCCATCCCAAACGAGATTGGGCGTATCCTTCGCGATGATCCCATCCTTGTACCAACCACGCAGCAGCGTCGCCACTTTCACGCCAACATCGCTGTTGAACGCGGGTTCGTATTTATCGGTCAGGTATTGACCGCCACTGGCGAACAGCATTTCAAAAAAGCGACCGTTGAGCGCTTCTTCTTTGCCCGCCATGCCATAGCCATATTTGGAGTAGCCGCCCTTGACGAAAAAGCGCGCCTGCTTATCCACATCGTCGAGGTTCGTCGGCACTTTCAAGTCCTGCCCGGTTGCCGCTTTGTAGGCTGCCTGAATTTTTGCATCGCCATACAAATCGGTGCGGTAGTGCAGGGCGCTGATGTCGGCGTGGCGCGGGATGAGCAGCAGCTTGCCGTCTATGGTTGAAGACTGGATGATCGCCGGGCTGAACACCTTCAGATCATCTTTGGTGAAGTATTGGTTCAGGTCTTCGAGGAAGTCCTTGTATTGCGCCATGAAGCTCGTATGGTCCCACGCCACATCGTAGTCCACAGCATTTGTCGCGAAATCCTGCTTGAGTTTCTGATCGATAGCGAAGCCATCCAGCAGCGCCACGAGCTCGACCTTTGCGCCCGTCTTCTGCTCGAAGATCGGGATCGACTTGTACAGCGCTTCATATTGTCCGCCGCCGATATTCGCCATGCGGATCGTGACGCCCTTCAAATCCTGGTCCAGCCCTGCGTATTGCGGTTCGGAACCCTGAGCCTGTGCCGGATGCTGGCTAATGGCGGCCAGCGCGAGTGTAAATGCAACGACCAAAAGCAAAAGTTTACGCATGATGTTCCTTCTTCGTGTTCACTGAAACGAGTGTTGTGGCGAGATCATCCGTTTGGCTGCGCTTGTTCGCCTCCTTCCTGTGTATCAGTCGGTTTAACCAACCCCGTTCGGGAATAGTGATAATCGCGTGTTTGCCGCTCATCCTTGTAAACGTACCAGACGCACGGCGCACCCGGATCAAGCACATGGTCGAGCGGTCGCAAGGGGTGGCCGCGCGTGCGCCCCGGCAGCCATTCCATCGCAATCGCGCAGTGCGCGCAGTACCAGTGAACGCCCGTTTTCTGCCATGTCCACAGATGCGGGGTATGGTTGGTTCCGTGTTCCGTAATAGGGTAAGGACCGCGTCCCGTCTCCGGGTCGCCACGCCGCAGAACGCCCCCGCTCCCGCATGGGTCGAAGGCGATCACGAAGCGATCATCCTCTTCACGCACGATCACATCTCCGCGTCGTTTCGCTCCGCTGAAGTGGCCGCCGCGCATCCCCTCGACGGTGAGTGCCACCTTTTCCCAGGGCGTCATGCGGTCCCAGGCGGCGTAGCGATCTCCCCAAATCGATTGGTGTGTATGCAGGATTGTTTCGAGAACGGCTTCCTCCCCCCATGTCGCGGCGCAATAGGACAGCAAATCCTGTATCCACGCGACGAGCAGTTCATGTGGAATTTTGAACTCCAGCCGCATCCTATCGAGCCAATCCGCAGTGGAAACGAGATTGTTGGATGCGAGCGAGCGTAAGCAGTTGGCGTGCGGTGCGCTTCCCAGCGGTACGGTGTTGAAGGTGCGAATGAGCGCCGCCGCGCCGCTCGTGACGAGATCGGCCTGTGCGCCGGATTTTTCGAGGATGAAGCGCATAATATCCTGAACCCAGGTGGTCAGGATGCCGTGCATGATCTGCATCTCTTTTAGAAAATAACTGACCAGCACCGCCGCTTCGTCCAGACGCCCGGCACGCATCGCGTCTTCGGCCAGCGTTTGCGACGATGTACCAAGCGTGTCGATCTCGTCCATGCGCAGTTCGCGGCCAATCGCTTCGGAATAAGCATATTTGAATGGCATCAGGCGCTTGCTCCCAATTCCTGCCGGATGATTGCCGCGCCCTGCGCAAGTGCCTTCAACTTCTCGCGGGCGACCCAGCGCGCGGTCATGCTAAAGCCGCAATCCGCCGAAAGCCACAGCCTATTCGGATCGTTGTATTTGAGCAGTTCGCGAATGCGCTCCGCGACGTTCTCCGGCGTTTCGACTGCACGCGCCTTGACATCGATCACGCCCGCCGAAAGATATTGGTCGGCGCGGGCGTGCTTTGCAAATAAATCGGCCTGCCACATCCCCCGATTGGCAAATTCCAGATGAATAATGTCAACGTTCAGGTCCTTGAACATCGGCGCGACGTGTTCATAGGTGCGGTGCGCGACGGCAGGCCGCCCCATGAAATTGCCGAAGCAGATATGCAGCCCAACCGTCACCCGGTCAGCGACTCCTTCCAGCATCGTGTTCATCATTTCGACGAATTCAGCCATCGACACAAAATCATCGGCGGCGGATGGTTCAGCGATCTGGATGTGCGTTGGGCCCGCCACAACGACTGCTTTCAGCTCGGCGTTGAGGAGTGGCACGAGCGCCCAGGCAACCTCGCGCTTGTCTTTGTATACGTCACCCGGATCGACACGAAAGGCGAAAGTGATCGGTCCACCAAGAGGCGTGACCAGCGGCTTTTGGGTTCGCGTCCGTGCGTAGCCTATCTCATCGACCAGCCCCAACCCGCCCGGCGTGGCGAATGGAGCGACCGCGCGGAATGCGTTGATCATGTCCGGTCCCGGATAGCCAAGCTGCCGCTCCCAGGGGATTTTCTGCATCCCCTGAATGAGATCGTAGAAACCGACCAGAAAGTTGAAACGCTTCATCTCACCATCGGAGATGACATCAATACCCGCTTCTTCCATTTCCAGAATGGCGGCGTTGGTCGCGTCGTCGAAAGCCTCACGAATATCAACGCTGCCCAGCCGCCCTTCTTTCATGGCGTCGCGCACGACGTACAACCAACCGGGCGTGCCGTGGCTGCCGATGACTTGTGTGGGGAGAAGCGGCAGGTTCTTATAGTGATACATTCATGCCCTCAGTTCATCTCCATCCCGCCGTCAACGTTGAGCGCCTGTCCAGTGATGATGTCCGCCTCGTCTGAACACAGGAATGACACCGCTGCCGCCAGGTCTTCCGCTGTCGCCGCGCGCTTGAGTGGGACGCTCTCGACCGTCTTTTTAATCCAGTCGCCCGCTTGCAATCCAAAACGCGCGGCTTGAGTGCGGTCGATGTCATCCCACATGGGCGTCTGCACAACCCCCGGACAAACAGCATTCACATTAATGTTGTAGGGTGCGAGGTACGCCGCCGCACTTTGTGTGATGCTGATCACTGCCCACTTTGCGGCGGAATAATGCGCCGCGAAGGGTCGCCCACTGCGTCCGGCCACCGACGAAAAATTGACAATCTTGCCGTAGCTGCGGTCCGCGCGCCCCGCTTGTTTGATTGCTTCGGGGACCTGCGCCACCATTTGTTTGGCGACCGCTTGCAAGCAGAAGAACAGCCCACGCTGGTTGACGCGCTGCAACCAATCCCAGCGCTCTGGCGTCAGGTCGAACAGCGAAAGTGTTTCCAGCACGCCGGCATTGTTCACCAGCGCATCAATGTGTCCGAAGCGGGCGACCACATCCTGCACCATTTTCTCGATGGCCGCAGGGTCGCCAATGTCAATCGGGTAGGCGAGTGCTTCAGGTCCGAGCGCCGAAACTTCTTGCGCAGCGCTCTCAGCATTCGCTGCGTTATATTCCGCAATGACGACGTGCGCGCCTTCCTGTGCGAAGCGCTTCGCCACGCCACGCCCAATGCCCTGACCCGCGCCCGTGACGATGGCGACTTTTCCAGTGTGGCGGCTGGGTACTGGGGTCGGCATACCTAGCCCACTTCCGAGGGGCGCACGGAGCGATTTTCGGCAGCGGATTGGTAGGCGGCATGGACGACGCGGAGCGTGTTCAAGTTGTCTTCGGTGCTGTTATCTCTGGGCGTCGTGTTCGTCTCGATGGCTTCAAAGAGCGACCCCATTGTTCCTACAAAGGCGTCGGGTATCCACAGCTCATCGAGTGTCGGGGTGATCTTCACACCCTTTCCGAAACTCTCCGAGGTGATCTCAAGCGTATCCGGGCGACCTGTAGGATAGTTGTACATCAGGCCAATCGTCCCGGTGATCGCGCCTTTCGTGCCGATGAACCGGAACGTCGCAAGCGGTTCAGCCCACTCGTTGTAATGGTTCACGTTGGTGATTGCCTGCAAGCCATTCGCATAATCCAGAATGGTGATCGTCTTCGTTTCACCTTTGACCGCGCCCTGATTGGCGTAGCGCGCGTGGCGGCTGGTCACCCACTCCGGGTCGCCGAACAGGTAGCGCAGCGCATCCAGATAGTGGATGCTGTGGAATACAATTTCCAGTTGGTCCACCGCGGCCAGCCACGCCCACATATGCCAGGGCGTGGCGACGCTCACCTCGATTTGTGCGTCGGTCGGCTGGCCGATGATACCGCGCGCAATCAGGTCCTTCGCGGCGTGAATGCCCGCGTCCCAGCGCATTTGATGGTTGACAGCCTGCTTCACTCCGGCGCGTTTGGCCGCTTCTACAATTTTGACTGCATCGCTGAAGGTCATCGCCAGTGGCTTCTGGCACAACATATGTTTACCCGCTGCGGCGACTTGCTCCACGACCTCCAATTGCGCCCAGGGCGGCACAGCAATATCCACGACTTCGACTGCTGGATCGGCCAGCAGATCAGGCAACGTCTCGTGGACTCTGGGAATATTGAATTTCGTTGCGACTTCGTGAGCGGTTTGCGTATTCTGGTCATAGCAGGCTGTGATATTGAAGCCTGCCTTGCGATAGGCCGGGATGTGCGCGTATTGCACGATCCCACCCGTACCGACGAACCCGATACCGTAGTCGGTCTTCTTGCCTAAACGTGGCTTGTAGTTCAGCTCAAAAGGCAGTTTTTCCATTGCCCATCAATCTTGTTTGTCGAAAAACGAACTAATACCTGTAAATTATAATTTATACATTATAATTGTCAATAAATTGGTTTTGGAAGGCGGGCTATTTTGAAAGTCGATACACACCAGCACTTTTGGAATTTGAGTGAAGTAGAATACTCGTGGCTTGCCCCTGAGTACGGTCCGATTTACGCAACCTTCGAGCCGACCGACCTTGAACCGCAGGTGAAAGCAGCAGGTATTGATAAGACCGTACTCGTGCAGAGCGCCAACTCCTATGAGGATACCGCTTCGATGCTGCGTATCGCAGATGCGAACGAGTGGATTGGCGCAGTCATCGGGTGGGTAAATCTACTTGACCCCTCTGAAACTGAGCGCCGTCTGAGGATGTACGCGAAACACCCGAAATTTCGCGGGATTCGCCACCTGATCCACACTGAACCCGACCCCGATTGGGTGGTGCAAGAGGTGGTCATCGACTCATTGCACATTCTGGCGCAGCACGACATGATCTTTGAAGTGGTGGCAGTCTTTCCCAATCATCTGCGCCACGTTCCGACGCTTGCCAGCCGCATTCCTGACCTGACATTGGTGATCGATCATCTTGCCAAACCTCCAATTGCGGCAAAGCAGATGTCGCCCTGGTCGGATCAGTTGCGAGCCGCCGCCGGGTCGCCCAACGTTCACGCAAAAATATCGGGTTTGAACACCGCCGCCTCACCTGAGTGGGACGCCGCAGAGCTTAAGCCCTACATCGACTTCGCCTTTGATTGCTTCGGCGCGGATCGGCTGATGTTCGGCAGCGATTGGCCGGTGTGCATTCTGGCAGGCGATTATCATAAGGTGTGGGTAGAAACAAACACCGCGTTGGTAGGGCGTACACAGGTAGAAATCGACGCGGTAGTTGGTGGTACGGCGCAACGCATCTACAGGCTCTAAGCTAGACTTGGTGCTGGGACGCGCCGAAACGCGGAATTATTCACGCTATTATGAGGTACTAACCAATGGTGCGGTACTCTAAAGTGAAAAGCGAGCGATAGAAAGGGGACCCCATCCATTTTCATCGGGCGTGAGACCGTCTCATTGGACGAGCAAATTGAAGAGCGCAACCGTGTACGCTAAACGACTTTCAAAATAAGCCCGGGCGCGATGCCCGACTTTTTTGAAGCGAGCGATGGGGTCAGCCTCGAAAAGGCAGTTTCAATCAGCATTCGGCTATTCCACGCGCCGCGCTTGCGTACTTTCAAGTGGGTGGGATGCTAATCATTTTTATCGAAGCCGACATCGCTAACGACCAGCATGTCAGCGGCCAGCGCATCCACAAGAGCTTGAAAAGCGGGCGGCGTACCAGCATAGACGGTCGCGGTAGCCGATGCCCAACTGACCACTAATCCAGGATGGTTCACTAACAAGCACAATTTACAGCCTACAATCCACCGCCAATTCGACTTTCCTTTCGCCCGATTTGATGCTCACTGCGACCCGCGCGCCGCGGATGAATCAGGTCAATCCCATACGTATCTATCAGACCTATCAAGGACGGCGCAGCCATCCCGGTTTGTGTCCAGGGCGTGTGTTCAT
>Ga0123337_10004849_pt1 | contig 13484 bp, 9 predicted proteins | sample frozenSSSSmetaG_FD_89792 | JGI IMG/M metagenome (GOLD analysis project Ga0123337, IMG submission 89792) | Glacier valley bacterial and archeal communities from Borup Fiord, Nunavut, Canada, to study Microbial Dark Matter (Phase II) -... | ecosystem: Environmental > Aquatic > Freshwater > Ice >... | reverse complement strand
TCCGAACTGTTAGAACTTGCCTATATGCAAAAGGAGTTTGAAAAATTAGGAGTTCAAATTGCAGTGATTTCAACAAATGAATTGGCACTTCATAAAATGTGGAAGACGCACCTTGAGGCACTTGACTACAAAGGTAGAGGCCCTCAAAAGATTGAATTTCCGCTTTTTGACGACCACCAGATGGTAGCCTCAAAAATGTATGGAATGCTTCACGAGCCGGTAAGTACCAGTAAAGATGTCAGGGGAGTATACATTATTGATTCCAAGAATATAGTGCGGTCAATTAACTTTTATCCTATGCAAGTTGGTCGTAATATGAAGGAGATAGAACGAATTGTAGTAGCCTTGCAAACTTCTGATAAAGAATCTGTTTTGCTACCTGCCAACTGGGAACCAGGAGATGATGTGATGGTTGGTCACTTCCCCTATACCGAAAAGCAGCTGAAAGATAATCCTGCACTTAAAGATGAATATTACAGCGTCGGCGATAGACTGTGGTTTAAAAAAGTCACTCTACAAAAAGCAACTCTACCGTTAGATATTTCCTTTAAAAATTAACTCTATTGATCCATCACAGACCTGACTGGTTTTAAAAACCTGTCAGTTCTGTGATCAGTATTAGCACTCTGCTGTTTTATTATTGCTTTGTATAAACCCTTGTTTCCTTAGCATCCAGAAAATCGCCATCTTTATTGATATCCGTTTTAAGGGTCAATTTATTACCCGCGACACTATACTCCGACTTGAATGTTTTTGACTGTCCTGCGCCTGAAAGTAGTGTGTCAAATTCAGTGGTTCCTTCTTTATATATTGTCATTTTCCCTATAGGAAATCCTGCGGACATATCAACTGAGGTAATACCCACTTCATTAACGGTAAGATCGATTAAATTTCCATTGACCGAAATTGAAGCCTTCAAACTTGCATAATCCATCCAAAAATCAACAGGTATAGGGATAAGAACTTGCATTAAATTAGTAAATGATGTTTCCGTCAATGTCATGATCTCTTTACTCTCTGTGTCACCATAATCGGTAGAAATAAAATCCATATCGGTCCACGTTCCTACATAATCCAAATTATTCGGATTATCTTTTTTATCTTTCTTACATGATGAACTGAAAATAACGAATATAGCCAGCAATGTAGCTATTTTATAAAATTGAATGAATTTTAAAGTTCTCATAGCGGTAATTTTTAATTGTGTATACTAAATTAGTGAATTTTATCTAACAATCCAAATTTAATTTATCACAAGTCCGTTCAATGCAAATGATAATGCATTGAATATCATCTTTCAACTTTCAATGATTGTCTGAAGTCAATGAATCTGTTAGTTTATAAATTGAAGACCGGATTTCCTTTATGAGAGAACTGATTTATTGAGGGAAAAACCGGCTATGGTCATCATCCTTCTTTACAATTAACACAGGATTAACCACAAGCTCTTCTATCATGGCATCCCTGCCAGCAGTAATGGGGGATGGTTTATATTCACTCACAGCGTCCAGCCGACGGGTTAAATTTGGATGAGAAGACACTTTCTCCGAAAACCATTTCCAGAATCCATCCTCCGAGATATTTTGTCTTAAATATTCATTCAAATTGACTTTTTTGTAGATGGTTTTACCCGAGGCCAATACCAGTAATCCAGCTTTTACACCTGATGGGCTTAACACCTGCCCGATATTGTCGCAGGTATATTCGCAAGCCCTCGAATAGGCTGAACCTAAAAATGGAATCAGGTAAGATGGCCAGAGGATTAAATTCTTGATACTATGGTTTCTTTTGATATGCCCCATCTCATGGCCAATAATAAATTCAATAATTGCTTTGTCCTCTTGATAAGCAGTTTCAACAATTTCAGAATAAAGTACAATGTAGTTGCGTCCCATAAACCTTGCTGCAAAGGCATTCAGCACTCCACCCGATTGCATGATATAGATGTTGGGAACCCTTTTCAACCCTAACAATGCTGATTGTTTAACAGCAATTTGATAGATATCCGTAAATTGATTGATGCTCAATTTAATGGCATTGCCTTTTAAATTCCCAATCATCAATCCTAACTGAAAGAAAATAAATACAATAATTAGGAGTATATAAACATAAATGGTATAAACGGTCATCAATTGTGGGCCCGTAACCTTTAAGGACAATAGTATCAGCGTTACCAACAAGTAATACAAGCCCAGACTGGCAAACAATCTAATATAAAAATACACGTTCTCTTTGCTGTTAACGTGGTAATTTACTTTTGAATCCATTGATTATAAGTTTATTGGTTTATTTTTTAAATTGAAATTAAAGTTTATTTTTGTGAGATTTATAGCGGTCGTCAGTTAACCATCGTAATAAATAAAAAGGTTTGTGATCATGATTTAAGTTGTATCATTTGGTTTATAATTTAGGTGAGCAAGCTAATAAAATTCTTATTAAATCCCTCACGTTCTTGGCTACAAACGTAACTATTTAGGTATTTTAATATATTGACATACAATTACATAGCACATAATTGCATAATATTGGTGACAAAGTTTTTATTGTTTAAAACTCTGATATTAAATATTTTATGAAATCATGTATGACTACTTTGGAATATTTGTGCTTTTATAATTATCAAATAATGAATAAGTTAGGGTACCTAAATAGTTACGGATTTTTACCGAAAAGTACAACAATCGATTCTCTTAAAGTTAATTCATGTTTTCTGCATAGCTCAATTAATTCTAAATTTGACTTTTGCCCACAGTTCTTTAGTTTCAAAAAATCGTCATTTGCCCAAAAATAGATAATAATTGATTGCAGGTCATTTATTTTGTTTTCAACACATATTTTCAGAGATCTTGTGCTTAAATTTTCGACTTTTTTTAAATCGCTTGTGTGAAAATCAAAATAATTTGCCTTTTTGAATAATTTTACAAAAATTCCATCTATGTCTGAAAAAATAAGTATCTTATCAATTATTTCATTGAATAAATTCACAAAATCATGAATCTCAAATTTTGTATTTATACTCACATTTCGAATACTTATTTTTCCACCATGCATATTCGAGAGAATGAATTTTACCTCTTTTATTCCGATATCAGAGTCCATGTAGGTTTTTAATGCATTTGAACTCCTGTCTGATAATGCACTAAACCGGTATCGTACTATACAATTAAACAAAGCCAATTGTTTTACCGGTAATACATCAATTTTATTGATTGATGAATTATTTAAAATAGGATTGATGATAGAGTTTCCATATTTTTCGCACAATCCTTCCAATTCATTAACCGATTGACTTACACAATTACGCATACGTTTAAATTTTTTCGTTTCTATATAAAAGTAGCGTAGGATTTTCTCTAAATTGTTTAAATGATATCTTTTGCAGGTATTTATTGTTCTTACACTTAATCCTTCAAGTTGAGCTAATTTAAACAAATTGTAATTTGGAATTTCCAACTCTTTTTCAGATTTAGTGGATGCCTTTTCAGGGACTTATTATAATTCATCCAAAATAGGGTTTTCTTTTTTTAGAATCATCTCCATTTACGATTGCTTCCGGTAAATCAATTTCTCCTATTTCATCATAACGAATGTTTGTGTTTTCAATTATAGGGTTCATCATATTTGAATTAATCTCTACATTAATTTCTGTTAAAGATTCATTAATGGATTCTATTTTGAATTGATTCGACAGGTATTTTTCACAAATGGATGTAAGTATTTGATTCGAAGCAGTATTTCCCTTCTTTAGGTTTAGAAAATTACCATTTTTCAAATAATATTGAATGATCTTTCCTAAATCCAATAGTCCGTTTTGACCGCAGATGGCAACTGTATTTTTATCTACATCCTCTAAAGTAGATAGAGTTTTTAGATTGATTTGGTTAAAATGCATCTTCATTTTATGCCTGGTAGTTCGTTTATTAAAGGGGGTAAAAGCTATGAATTTTTGATACTATTCATTTATGTAACTCCACCCTACGCATGTAGACAGATATTTAATAACTCACCTTACGCAAGAACACATAAGAAAAAGGAACACATATAAAACTGATCGAACTGATTACACTGATCTTTAAAAATTTCTGAGAAGTGTATAAATTTATCCCGTTTTTAGTATAATTCAACAAATGGGCAAGAATTCATAAACCCTTCCCTACTTTCAAAGTTGCCGAGGTATTGAACTTCACGTGCAGTAATTAATGAGGGGGGGGGGGTGAAAAAAGTGAAATTCAGAGACTTCGATGGCAATAAGTTTATTAAAACCATTTTCTCCTTCTGAAATACACCAACAGGCCTGAAACGATGAGGATTACCAGTATCCAGAAATACAGGTATCCGTATTTGAAATGCAATTCGGGGAAAACATCAAAATTCATACCGTAAACACCTGCCAAAAAGGTAAGTGGAATGAAGAAAGCAGAGAATACAGTGAGCACTTTCATGATTTCGTTGGCATTGGTGTCCAGGTTGGCATGGTAAATTATCATCTGATCGTTCAACATCGTCTGGTAGATTTCAATTGTTTCCGTACCCTGTGTAACTAAATCACTGAGGTCGCGAAAGTACTTTAGGTTTTCTTCGTCAATAAAACCCGATTCATTTTCAATCAGGTGAAGGACAATTTCTTTCACAGGTCGTATGTTTTTGCGAAGAAAATTGATTTCATTTTTATATTTATACATTTTCTGCATCAACCCTTTTTGATGTTTGGGGGCAAAAATGTAAGGTTCGTTTTTCTCTATAAAATCGCCCAGTATTTCAATGTTAATCAGGTAGCTATCAACAATGGCATCCAACAAAACGTAGGTCAGATAATCGGCGCTTTTTCGTCTGACTCTACCTTTTCCTTTTCTGATCCGGTCTCTTATCAGATCAAAATGGCCTCCCACCCTTTCCTGAAGGGTAATAAGATAAGAATCGTCCAGAATAAAAGTAATTTGTTCGGAAGTGAGTTTTTTATTTTTTTCATCGTAATCCAGCAGCTTTAAAATCACCACCATAAGATCATCGGTTTCAGTCACTTTTGGACGCTGTCCCGTGTCGAGCATGTCTTCAAGCAAAAGGTCGTGAATAACAAACAGTTCGCCTAATTTCTGAATTATTTTAGCATCGTGCAACCCATAAATATTAATCCATGTCACTGTGTCGTCAGCGATATAGGGAAGGCACTCATCCAGGGTTTCTGGTTCTTTTTCAACAATTTCATCTTGCGTGTAATGAATAAGACGCAGCCTTGTGCGATCAATTTTCTGTGTTCCCAAGTGAATTAGTGCACCCGGCATTTTTCCGGTAGATTGCTTCCGGTCATTGATAAATCGAGCCATTCATACTATTTTGATGATACAACAATCAAAAGTAATCTTTATTCTGAGCGGACAGCTTTTATTCTGTTAATGTTCATGGTTGGATGGTTGAATAATTTAATATTAATCATCCAACCATCCAATCGCACTCACGTTATTATTCCCCATACCGGTCGGGAACGAAATTCAGATTTAAAATCGGAGGCCTGGCATAAGACGGATGTTGTTTACGGGCAGAAAGGACAATGGTTTTATGAGGAAGCGTTTCATAAGGAACCTGGCTCAGAATATGGCTAATACAGTTAAGGCGCGCCAGCTTTTTATGGTCGGCAGGAACCACATACCAAGGTGATTGTTTGGTATCGGTTTGTTTAAACATCTCATCCTGTGCGATGGAATATTCCACCCATTTCTCACGCGAGGCAATATCCATGGGGCTTAACTTCCAGCTCTTTGTGGGATCGTTGATTCGATCCTGAAACCGGTTCTCCTGTTCTTCGTCTGAAACGGAAAAGTAATATTTGATTAAAATGATTCCCGAGCGCTTCAACATTAATTCAAACTGCGGACAACTTTCGAAGAACTCGTGGTACTGTTCATCGGTGCAAAATCCCATCACATGTTCAACTCCCGCGCGGTTATACCAGCTTCTGTCAAACAGGACGATCTCGCCCGCTGAAGGCAGTTGAGCCGCATAGCGTTGAAAGTACCATTGCGATTTTTCTTTGTCAGTTGGAGTTGCCAAGGCAGCAATCCGGCAGATTCGAGGATTGAGTGGCGCGGAAATCCGCTTGATCACTCCTCCTTTTCCAGCGGCATCACGCCCTTCAAACAAGACCACCACTTTAAGTTTTTTAAATACTACCCATTCCTGAAGTTTGATTAATTCAAACTCCAGCTTCTCCAGCTCTTTGAAATATCTTTTCTTTGTTATCGATTTGTTGTGGCCTTTCATTTCTGGTTCAACCTGTTGAAGATTATTATCTTCCTGTTGTGAATGATGTTTTTCTGAATTGTTGTCCATGGTGATGATTTATAAAATTGAGTTTTGAATTAACATTGAAATTTACGAAACATCTGGCAGTAAATCAAATTAATAATGATTAAGAATTTCATCTTTTCAATAGAGATAGAATCCTTAATCATCATTGCGAACACTTTATCTCATTTATCGTTACATTTGCAGCCAAATAGTTTGATTTTGGAGCGGAAAGAATTTAGGAAGCTTTTCAGAAAGCATGAATTACTCAGCGAGTTGAGCCTGTTGCTGAATACCCCGGGTGAAAAGATTCACCTTTCAGGACTCGTTGGCTCTTCACGAAGCATTCTGGTTTGTTTACTTTCCGAAGAAATACAGAAAACATTTGTTATTTGCCTGAACGACAAGGAAGAGGCGGCCTACTTTTATGATGATCTGATTACTCTGGCTACCGAGGTTCCGGTTTTGCTCTTTCCTTCGTCTTATAAACGATCAGCGCATTACGAAACCATCGAACAGGAGAACATCATCCTTAGAACCGAGGTACTCAATAAGTTAAAAGACGGGAACCCCCTTATCGTGGTCACTTATCCTGATGCTTTGGTTGAGAAAGTAATTTCCGGAGAGGGACTGGCAGCCAATACTTTCCAGGTGTCAAAAGGTGATAAGTTGTCCCTCGAATTTATCAATGAAGTGCTGTTTGAGTATGGGTTCGAACGCGTTGACTTCGTGTATGAACCCGGCCAGTTTTCCATTCGCGGTGGTATTGTCGATATTTATTCATTTTCGAATGAAGATCCCTACCGCATTGACTTCTTTGGCGATGAAGTAGATTCGATCCGCAGTTTTGATATCGACAATCAGATATCTAAAGAAGCCCTTACTCATATCAGCATCATTCCCAATATTCATGAAGATTTAAATGGAGAGGAACGCATCAGCTTCCTGAATTTTATTCCTGCTGACACTCTCCTTTTCCTGAATGACATTCAACTGATTAAGGATCAGATGGAATTTAATTTTATACAAACAATCGAAAAGGCTGAAACCGAAGAGCAACGCAAGGCATGGTTTGCCAAACTACTTTCAGGAGAAGTATTTTCCAAAGAAATAAAACGCTTTACTTGTGCCGAGTTTGGACAGAAACATTTCTTCGGCCATTCTAAAACAATGACTTTTCAAACTACACACCAGCCTGTGTTTCACAAGAACTTTGATATGCTGGCTGAAAACCTGATCGACTATCAGAACTTCGGCTTCACCAATTATATTCTTTCGGGCAATGTTTCGCAAACCGATCGCCTGCAGGCTATTTTTGACGATAAAGGATTGGATGTTAAGTTCCGACCCATCAACTTTACCCTACATGAAGGATTTATCGACCGCGACCTGAAGATTTGCTGCTATACCGATCATCAGATTTTCGAACGCTATCATCGTTTCGAGATTAAAACGCGCAAGGCCGAACGCGATAGTATTTCTTTAAAAGAACTGAACAAACTTCACCAGGGCGATTACGTGGTGCACATTGATCATGGCATCGGTAAATTTGTTGGTCTGGTAAAAACTGAGGTTGATGGAAAGCTTCAGGAGGCCATCAGGCTTACCTACCGCGACAATGATGTACTTCTGGTGAGTATTCAAAATCTGCACCGGATCTCCAAATTCAAAGGCAAGGAAGGCACCGAACCTACTATCAGTAAGCTGGGGAGCGGGGCGTGGCAGAAGCTGAAAGACCGTACCAAGGTGAAGGTGAAAGACATTGCCAAAGAACTCATCGAGTTATATGCAGCCCGTCGCCAGGAACGTGGTTTTGCATTTTCGCCCGATTCATATCTTCAGACCGAACTGGAAGCCTCCTTTATTTATGAAGATACGCCCGACCAACTCAAATCGACCATTGCCGTAAAGGAAGACATGGAAAAGGAAATACCCATGGATCGCCTGGTTTGTGGTGATGTGGGTTTCGGGAAAACTGAGATCGCTATCCGGGCTGCCTTTAAAGCGGTGGCCGACAGCAAACAGGTGGCAGTATTGGTTCCAACAACTATACTGGCCCTTCAGCATTTCAAGACCTTTTCTGAACGCCTAAATGATTTCCCGGCAAGGGTTGAATACATCAGCCGATTGCGCAAACCCGCTGATGTGAAACAGGTAATTGCTGACACCAAAGCCGGCAAGGTGGATATACTTATTGGAACCCACAAATTAGTGGGCAAAGAAGTGGCTTTTAAAGACTTGGGACTGTTAATCGTGGATGAGGAACAGAAATTTGGTGTTTCGGTGAAAGAAAAACTGAAGCAGATAAAGTTAAATGTCGATACACTTACCCTCACTGCCACTCCCATCCCCAGAACGCTACAATTTTCGATGATGGGAGCCCGCGATTTATCGATTATACAAACAGCACCACCCAACCGTTACCCCATTGCCACTGAGCTGCATGGATTTAGTGAAGAAATTATCAGAGATGCCATTCAATATGAGATGGCGCGTGAAGGCCAGGTGTTTTTTATCCACAACCGGGTGTCGAATATCTATGAAGTAGAAACAATTATCCGCAAATTAGTACCCGGAGTGCGCACTGTGGTTGGTCACGGGCAAATGGAGGGGCAAAAACTTGAAAAGCTGATGATGGATTTTATCAACGGCCAATTCGATGTATTGATTGCCACTACCATCATCGAGTCTGGATTGGATATCCCCAATGCCAATACCATTATCATCAATCATGCTGAGAACTTTGGCCTGAGCGATTTGCACCAGTTGCGCGGAAGGGTTGGCCGGTCGAACAAAAAAGCGTTCTGTTACCTGCTCGCACCTCCGCTTTCAACGCTCTCATCTGAAGCAAGCAGGCGCTTACGGGCCATTGAAGAATTCTCGGAACTGGGAAGCGGGTTCAACATTGCCATGCAGGATTTGGATATCCGTGGTGCCGGTAATCTTTTGGGCGCCGAGCAAAGTGGCTTTATTGCCGACATCGGGTTCGAAACCTATCACAGGATACTGAATGAAGCCATTCAGGAATTGAAACAAACTGAGTTTAAAGAGATCTTCAAAGATGAAAAAGAAGATACCTCACGCGCTTTCCTGAATATGAAATTTGGCAGCGACTGCCAGATTGATACCGATATGCAATTGCTGTTTCCGGATAATTACATACAGAGTACTTCAGAACGCATGTTGCTTTACCGAGAACTCGACAACCTAGAAAACGAAGAAGCTTTGGTAAAATTCGAAGCAGGATTGATTGACCGTTTTGGTAAATTACCCCCTGAAAGTCTGGAACTCATTGAAGTAGTTCGCCTGCGCCGTGCAGCCGTTGAGCTTGGAATGGAGAAAATTATTCTCAAACACTCTAAAATGGTTTGCCAGTTTATTTCCAATCCGCAATCTGCTTATTACCAATCACCTGTATTTGGCAAGGTACTTCAATTCATACAAACCCATCAACAAATCTGCCGGATGAAAGAAGGAAACAACCGGCTCTCACTTACTTTCGAAAAAGTGAAAAGTGTTAAAAAGGCCAAAGAGATGTTGGAAGGGGTTGTAGGAGGATAAAAAAATCTGCTGTATTTAATCCTGTCAGCTTTTGGAAATCTGACAGGATTGGGGAGTCTTCTATTTTTTCAATGGATTGATCACACCCAGCCTACTTACCTTTCGTATAATTCCTTTTGAGTCGAAATTCAGTCGATCCAGGCATAACTGACGCAGCACATAGCTTTCCTTTTGAGGGAAGATCCGGTGATAGAGTATATAATCCTGGCCCCTTACTGTGAATATGCAATGATGGCCCGGACCGTAAGTCAGGCTGTCCGCCGAAGTTTCCAGAATCGGGCCCCGAGTACTTGAATTGGCGTTAACTTCGTGTATATTCATGCTGATAATCAAAGATTTGAAGCAGTATTCCCTGGTGGTTTAACAGTTGTAGAATAAGCAATATCGATTTCAAATCCTACAAAATGATTCATCCCAGTATCTTTTCCTATCTGGAGTGCGAACTAATTACCTGGAGTTACTTCTTAATAATCAATTGTTTACAAAACAGATTGCACGAAGTTAACGCCAATTTGAAGACTCGGGGTCAGTTAAATCAGTGTTCCCCTTTTTATTTTTTATTATTTATCCGTGTTCTTACCTAAGGTGAGTTACTAAATAATGATACAAACTACATCGAAAGAAAAACTATCAGGGAATAAATATCAACGATCTGACTTTCATAAAATTTCAGGGTATAAATTTGAAGACAAATTAATAATTGTATATTTGACGCTTTAAACTAAATTATAGCCAAACTATTATAAAATACCTGTTCCTGATCCTTATACACAATAGAATGATAAATAATCAAATAAATAAGTCATTTAAGGCACCCAATCATTATGGTACTATAATTATCATTTATGTACCGGGTTTGCGGATGCCATCCTGAAATAAAAATATGGGACCTATGAATAATTTGCCCTAATTATATATACTTTTGAAAAATAAATATAATTTTAACTTAAGCTTTTGTACAGAGAACAACCTCAAACTGAACAACAGTTGGTTTCCTTATTGCAAGGCGGTTCACCGTTTGCATTCGAACGCTTGTTTGAAAATTACAGCCAGAAATTGTACCGGTTTTCTTTGTCTTACCTGAAATCGGAAACCGAAGCTGAAGAGATTGTTCAGGATGTATTCATGAAATTATGGGAGAACCGCCATTACCTTAGGAGCGACACTTCTTTTCAATCCTATTTGTTTACAATCGCTTTTAATGCCATCCGAAAACATTTTAACAAAAAGTCCAGGGACGAAAAATACGCTGCAAGCATACTGGAATATCTGGCTTCAGAAAATGCTTCCATCGAAACCAATCCCGATTATGAGTTACTTGTAACAAAACTGGAACAACTCATCGGGCAGATGCCTGACAGGAGAAAGGAAATTTTCATGAAACGCAAAAAAGAGGGAATGTCGGTCCGTGATATTGCCTTGACTATGGACATTTCACCAAAAACGGTTGAAAACCAGATCACCGAAGCTATGAATTTCCTAAAAAAGAAATTTCAAAAAGACAGTACTCTGGGCATGGTATTCCTGTGCATTTTTCAGTACTAAAAAAATATTTCACTTTCGAATAGGGGTTTTTTCCGTTTCCAGATATAACAGTCACACATTAGATATCAGGTGGTGGACAGAACTGCTATGAAAGAACAAATTGATTATAAAATACTGAAAAACTTTGCCAGCGGTCACTATTCGCTGAAAGATTTTACACAAGTCAGCCGCTGGTTTAAAGACCCGGGCAGCGAAGCCGAATTAAAAATTACCATTGAGCAACACTGGAATGAATTCCCGATAGAAATCGTTGAGGGAGAAAAAGATTTAAGTTCGGTGCTCAACTTGCTCAAACATAAGATTGCCTCCGAGAAACCATCTGTAAATTTGAAGATCAAATTTCAAAGGTTCTATACACAGGCAGCTGCCATCCTGCTGTTGCCCTTACTTCTTTACAGTATTTACTCAACTTTCCTTGCCACCTCTTCCTCAGACAATTCGTCTTTAGTTGAAATCTATTCACCACAGGGCGCCCGGACTCATTTTCAATTGCCTGATGGGACCAAAGGATGGCTCAACAGTGGTTCCACATTGAAATATGCCACCAACTTCTTGGGCAATAGAAAGGTTCAACTTTCAGGCGAAGCATGGTTTGAGGTCATTCACAACAAAGACAAGCCCTTCGTGGTTAGCACACCGGCATTGGATGTTCAGGTACTGGGTACCAAATTCAATGTAGCAGCTTTTCTGAATGAAAAAGTCACCGAGGTGGTTCTTCAGGAAGGGAAAGTACAAGTGGATGGCACTGACAAGAAGTTCACAGCTGAACTGAAACCCAATGAAAGGTTTATTTACGATGCGCTTCTGAAAACCAGTACCATTCAAAACGTCAATGCCGATCAGTTCAGTGCCTGGAAAGATGGGTTACTAGTATTCAGGAATGAACCATTGTCGGAAGTATTGAATCGAATTGGCCGCTGGTACAACGTGGAGATTGTCATGACTGATCCCATGCTTCAAAAATTCAGGTACCGTGCCACGTTCCAGGAGGAACAAATTGAAGAAGTTATCCGCCTGATTTCGCTGACAGCCCCTATCGAATATAGCTTCAACAATCGTAAAGTGGATGATAAAGGTACCTTCAAAAAGAGAAGCATTATCATCCGGAGAAAAGCAAATTAACTATTCATCAGAAATTAACGATACGAGCATAAAAAAAATCAGGAAAGTATTACAAGTACTTCCCTGATAAAAAGAGTAGATCAATAAACGGTTAAATTTTAATTAAACTACACATGTAAAACTATGAAAAAAAATCGAGAACTCGGGGTATGGGACAGCTATACCCTAAAAAAATGCCTAAAGATGATGAAATGGAGCGTATTTTTCTTTTTCCTTGGTATTGTCCAGGTTTTGGCAGTGGATGGTTATTCACAGCAAACAAAACTAACACTTAAATTCAACCAGGCAGTTCTGGAAGACGTATTGAATGAGATTGAGAATAAAAGTGAATTTTATTTTCTTTACAACCAGGATTTTGTGAATACAAAAAAAACGGTTAATCTAAATGTTAAAGATGGGAAGATTGATGAAGTATTGAATGCTTTGTTTCAGGACACTGAAATCAACTACACCATCAGCGACCGCCAGATAGTGCTAACGAATTCAGAAAATAAGTCTGGAATAGATGGAAGTTCCGGACAGCAAAAACCGGTTTCAGGAAAAGTGACCGACTCGTCAGGAGCATCACTACCCGGTGTATCGGTGGTTGTAAAAGGAACCACCAATGGCACGATCACCGATAACAGCGGGAGTTACTCGCTTTCCAATGTTCCTGAAAATGCAACCCTGCAATTTTCTTTCATCGGGATGAAAATGCAGGAAGTTGTTGTCGGAAACAAGATTACCTTCAATTTGGTTATGGAAGAAAGCTCCATTGGCCTTGAAGAAGTAGTGGCCGTGGGATATGGAACCCGTTCGAAACGTGATGTTACCACGGCGATTTCAACATTGACCTCCGACAAGATCGCAAAAGTAGTACCTTCTTCACCTGAACTGCTTATGCAGGGACAGATGTCAGGGGTACAGGTGATTGGAAATCAAGGAAATCCCAATGCACGTCCAACAGTGCGCATCCGCGGGACTAATACGTTTGG
>Ga0123337_10004847_pt1 | contig 13494 bp, 7 predicted proteins | sample frozenSSSSmetaG_FD_89792 | JGI IMG/M metagenome (GOLD analysis project Ga0123337, IMG submission 89792) | Glacier valley bacterial and archeal communities from Borup Fiord, Nunavut, Canada, to study Microbial Dark Matter (Phase II) -... | ecosystem: Environmental > Aquatic > Freshwater > Ice >... | reverse complement strand
TCAGGTACACATATTGCCCGCCTGCCTTTGGAAACATCGCACTCATTTCACCATAACTGAGGGCGGCGGTAACCGTCATAAATCCTGTAATGAGCCATACTATAATAAGCCAGCCTGCGCTGCCTACATTACGGGTTATATCGGCACTTACTATAAAGATGCCAGATCCAATCATTGATCCGGCTACAATCATCGTAGCGTCCAGTAATTTTAAAGAAGGCTTAAACTGTGTGTTTGATTCCATTGATTCTGCTGTGTTTTTTATGAGTGGTTGATGTGGTGTTTAAATTGATTTTTTAGAATTAGATGAAGCGTTCGTAATGAGGTACAGTTAGCGGCCTCGAATAAAAAGTGATAGAAAATTTCAACATGATCCGTTAAGAAATCAAGGCTGTTTGAGCCGGGCATATGCTTTAAATCATTGAACTGCTTTCGGCGGGTTCCTTGATTTTAGAATCATGTTGAAGTTTTCAGCCTTTTTATTCGCAGCCTTGATTTTTTTTGTTTCTTTTTTTTATCAAGAAAAAAAGAAATGAAGTCTAACCTATTCTCAGCTTAGGTTTGCGAATGTTATACCTACTCCTATGTTTTTTTTTGCGTCCGATATTTATGCGGACTAGGTAAAATTGTCAATGGCTTTTTTTGAAAGCAGGTTAATATTATTAATTGGATTTTCCTTTCACCACTGTATTTCCTGCATGAAGTAGTTGATGGTAAAGAATTGGCGTTGCAACATCTGTTCTGCAGGATTTACCGTTTAAAGATATCGCTGAACTGGAGCTCCAACATTTGCAGATATAAACCAATTGTGCTTTTTATTTAACATTTAATGTAATGGAGACAGTCATTATAATATTAAAAGCAATGTTTAAACAACAAAGAGATTTTGTGCAATGCCTTTCATCAAAAATAGTTGCGAGTTTTTTTAATGCGGGCTGTAAATACGAAGCTGTTATAGGGACGTACAATGCCTTCATACCCTTACTTTGTAAATTGGTTAAAATATGTTTAAACCATGTTAAAATCCTTAGTTACAGAGCCCTGTATTGAAATTAAATTTACTTGTCAATATGACAAAAATTTAAAAACTCGCTTATGAAGAAAGTTATTGGGTTTTTTATGTATTTCTCTTTGCTGCTGATGAATACGGCGCAGGCCAGGTTTGAGAAGGGAGAAAATTCTAAACTCCCACCCAAAATAGTTACCGGTGCCATAACGGATGCAAAGTCCGGTGAACCTTTACCGGGGGCAACAATTGCAGTGCAGAATACCTCCACGGTTACAACGGCAGATGCGAATGGTAAATTCAGTATTACTGTACCAGCTGATAATGCAGTGTTGGTAGTTAGTTTTGTTGGTTACGCTTCCATCTCCGTAAACGTAAAAGGGCAGAACACGATTGCTGTAAAACTGAATAAGAATACTGAGGTCAATAACTTAAACGAAGTGGTAGTAATAGGATATGGTACGCAGAAGAAAAGTGATATCACCAGTGCGGTGGCGAGTGTAAAACAGGAAAGTTTTGTGAAAGGCTTTGTGAGGGATGCAGGCCAGTTGATACAGGGTAAGGTGGCCGGCTTAACGGTATCCACTTCCTCCGGCGCTCCCAATGCCGGTACCCAAATACAGTTGCGTGGTATCACCACCCTTAACTCATCTACTTCACCACTGGTGTTGATTGATGGGATACCCGGGTCGCTTAATTCAGTTGCGCCGGAAGATATAGAATCCATTGACGTTTTGAAAGATGGTTCCGCTGCCGCTATTTACGGTACAAGGGGTACCAATGGTGTAATATTAATTACTACCCGCAAACTGCGGGGAGAAGCTCCTTCCTCCGTTGAGTACAGTGCCTACATGAGCGGGCAATCGATCGCAAGGCGTCCGCAGTTTTTAAATGCGGAGCAATTCAGGGGATACAGCAAACAGGGATTTCCTTTTATTGATTATGGGCTCAATACAGATTGGTTCAAAACAATTTCCCATAATATGCCCCTGAGCCATACCCAGAACCTTACCTTCCAGGGAGGAAACAGAACAACCAATTATACCGCTTCGGCAAACTATCGTGGTTGGGAAGGCATGTTTCTAAAATCTGTCAATCGCCAGCTTACACTAAGGGCTGATGTAAACCATAGTATGCTAAGCGGAAAAGTAAAAGTAAACCTGAATGCGATCACCAGGTCGAGGAATGATGATGGTGGTTTCAACAATTATGTATACCGCCAGTCGGTGATCAGGAACCCTACGGATAGTATCAGGGATTATAAAGGTGACTGGAAAGAAAGAAATATTTATTTCTACGATAATCCGTTGGCCTATATAATGGAAACTACCGCAAGGAATGAAGTACAGGAAACCCGTTTATCCGGTAACATCACCGCCAATGTTTTCCGTGGTATGAATTTAAAATTACAGGTGGCCAATGTAAAACAATCGTCGCTTAGTGGGTTTGCTGAAACTAAAAAGCACGTGTCCACCACCAAGAATGGCAGGAACGGAAATGCTTCGAGAGGTACCAGCTTTGATGTAGACAACCTGCTTGAATTTACCGGCGATTACAGCCGCAGTTTTGGACAACACAGGCTGACCGTATTGGGTGGTTACAGTTACCAGGATCAGAAATCAGAGAATTTTTCTGCATCTAACTGGGACTTTCCAACAGATGAATATTCCTATAACAGGCTGGAGGCCGGTAATGCGCTTGGACGTGGCGAGGCGAGTATGAATAGCTTTGCTACTTCCAGTAAACTGATTGGTTTCTTTGGAAGAATGAACTACAATTTCGCCGACCGCTATATTCTTTCTGCGAGTGTCCGGAGCGAAGGCTCCTCTAAATTTGGAGAGAATAATAAGTGGGGCACATTCCCAGCGGTATCTGTAGGGTGGCGTGTGAAGAATGAAAGCTTTCTAAAGAATGTAGAGTTCGTGAACGACCTTAAAATACGTGCAGGTTTTGGTGTTACCGGTATTGCGCCTTCAGCATCTTATTTGTCGCTTACCAGTTTGAATTACGGCACCCGTTTCCTCAGCAATGGCGTATGGATTCAATCACTTTCTCCGGTACGAAATCCCAATGCCGATCTACGCTGGGAGAAGAAAGAGGAATATAATTTCGGGCTTGATTTTACCATCTTAAAAAATAAGATCAATGCATCAGTTGATTTGTATAAGAGAACTACCCGTGATATGTTGTACAACTACAATGTTCCAGTGCCACCTAATTTATTTGGAAGTATACTGGCCAATGTGGGTGTGATGGAAAATAAGGGAGTGGAAGTATTGGTGAACTATAATGCTATCCAGCGGAAAGATTTCCAATGGCAAACCAGTGTGAACTTTTCTACCAATGCTAACAGACTGGTATCGCTTTCCAACAACAACTATAGAACAACCAGTAATTTCTTTACCGCCGGTGGTACCGGTGAACCGGTGCAGGATGTTACCCATAGAATTGATATTGGGGGCACCATCGGAAACTTCTGGGGTTACAAATCCATCGATATTGATGCAAATGGTTTATGGATAATTGAAGGAGCTGATGGCAAAGCAAAACCCTATGCACAGGCAAAGATTGAAGACAAGAAAATTCTCGGAAATGGATTGCCAAAATATTACCTCGGGCTGAATAATAATTTCCGCTACAAAAATTTCGACCTTAGTATCCTGATGCGTGGTGCATTTGGTTACCAGATCCTTAATTTTCAGCGTATGTTCTACGAGAATTCGCAGCCACAGATTTTGGGTAATTATAATGTGCTGGCTTCGGCATTTGATAAAGTGTATGGTAAAACCGAATTAAAAAATTCACAGGCTTACGTGAGCTATTATATTGAAAATGGAGATTATTTGAAAGTGGATAATATTACCCTCGGCTATAACCTGCCGGTCCATAAAAACAAAGTTTTCAAAGGTGTCCGTTTGTTTGTATCCGGGTTAAATACCATTACTATCAGCGGTTATAAAGGAATTGATCCCGAGGTAAGCAGGAATGGTCTGGCCCCGGGTAATGATGAAAGGGATAAATATCCAACCACCCGCACTTTCACTTTTGGGACAGTCGTTAATTTTTAATCTTTTAAAGTAACTGTGATGAAAAAATATTTCAACAATAAAAAATACTTCCTGCTGGTAATTGCCGGTGGAATGTTAGTAAGCGGATGCACCAAACTGGATGAAGATGTTTACTCCGAATTATTGGCCTCCAATTTTGAAGCTACCGCTAAAGATGTGCCATCACTGATTGCACCGGTGTACACCAATTTACGCGGCATGGTTGCCAGTTGGCAGGGTTATTTTGATGTGCAGGAAGAAGCAGCAGACGCTATTGTAACCCCGGCACGCCCTAATGGATGGGTGGATGGCGGTACCTACCAGCGCATGCACCTACATACCTGGACACCTACCCAGGGACAGCCAAACGGCCTGTATGCCAATAGTTACCGTGGCATTAACAATGCCAACCGGGTCATTTTCCAGATTGAGTCGGGAGAGATACCTGTACCCACCGGGAAAGAGGCAATCATTGCTGAGTTGAAAACAGCCCGGGCTTATTATTATTCAGTGTTGCTCGATAATCATGGCAATGTTCCTATTGTGACCGACTTTAAAGATACCAGTCTTCCAAAGCAAAGTACACGCCAGCAGGTATATGATTTTGTAGTGAAGGAACTAACTACCAATATTCCATTGTTGACAGAAACTGTAGATAAAATTACCTATGGCCGATTTACCAAATGGGCTGGTAAAGCTGTATTGGCAAGGGTTTACCTGAATGCGGAAGTATATACCGGCGTTGCCCAATGGGATAAATGCATCAAAGAATGCGACGATATTATCACCCAGGCTACCACTAAAGGAACCTATGCATTAGCTACCCGATATAAAGATAATTTTACGGCTACCAACGAAACATGTAAAGAACTGATCTTTACCGTGCCGTATGATGAGATCTTCGCAACGGAAAGTAATATACACATGAAAACTTTGGATCCGTTAATGCAACTCGTATACCCGATGCAGGTACAGCCATGGGGTGGTAATTGTGCCGTTCCGCAGTTCATTGACACCTACGATCCGGATGATCAGCGTTTGAAAGATACCTGGATCATGGGGGCGCAATTAAATGCAACCACCGGCGCGGTAGTAATTAACTATGTGAAGACCGTTAAAAGTTTGACTCAAAGCGCTTCTAACGAGGGGTTTCGTATTGGTAAATTTGAAATCAAAAATGGCCAGCGTGGAGGTTCCAGTGTAGACTTTCCGTTATACCGTTATGCAGATGTGCTGATGATGAAAGCGGAATCATTATTACGTACCGGAAAGGCGGATGAGGCAGCCGTAATTGTTACCCAGGTAAGGCAACGTAATTTTCTGGCCAATCCCGCCAAGGCAACCGTGACGGGCACACAGTTGATGGCAGGTAGTTCTTATCAATATGGAGAATGGTCCAACGGCGCAGTTATAAATCCACAAGGGGGAGCAGATATCGTGTATGGAAGAATGCTGGATGAACTTGGATGGGAATTTGCTGCAGAAGCTAAACGCCGGCAGGACATTATTCGCTTTGGAGTATTTACAAATAAAAAATGGTTTGGGCATTTAACATCCAGCATCAATAAAATTATATTTCCGATTCCGCAGAATTCTATGTTGACCAATGCAAATTTGAAACAGAATACCGGCTATTGATTTTTTGAATGAGCAGTTTTTTAGGTAATAATGAAGCAGGGCCTGCTGAATTTTCTGCAGGCCCGCTTTTATGATGTCGTTTGTTACTTTTATGATGTCAGTTGTTAATAAATGTTATTATGGGGAAAACCACAATTAATAAAAAATCGTACTGCTGCATCATACTGTTGGTAATGCTTACGGGCAACGGAGTATGGGCGCAACAAAATAAGGCCTTTACCCGTGCAGATACCTTGAGGGGGAGTATCACACCGGAAAGAAACTGGTGGAATGTACTTCGGTATGATCTGTTTGTTCAGCCGGATTATGTCGACAAAACCATTCGTGGTATCAGCCAGGTAACTTTTAAAACGACTAAAAGCAACAAAGACCTGCGGATGCAGATTGATCTGAAAGATCCACTCGAAATCGACAGTGTTTTATCGGAAAAGGGTGGTAAGCTTTCCTTTACTAAGGAAGGTTCTGTTTGGTATGTACAGGTCCCTTTACAAAAGATAAATTCCACGTCAAAAATAAATATTCACTACAAGGGAAAAGTACGTGAAGCCATACGTGCCCCCTGGGATGGCGGTTGGACATTTACCAAAGATTCATTAGGTAGGCCATGGATGACCGTAACCTGCCAGGGGGCAGCCGGTGCATCCATCTGGTATCCCTGTAAAGATCACCAAAGCGACGAGCCTGATAATGGCGCCTCGCTCACCATGCGTGTGCCGGACTCACTGGTGGCGGTTGCCAATGGCAGGTTGGCTTCAACTACTCCATACGGCGATGGTACCACGAGTTATCGTTGGGAAGTAGTGAACCCGATCAATAATTACAATCTCATTCCGTATATCGGCAAGTATGTGCATTTTAACGGAAAGTACAATGGCGAAAAAGGTGCATTGGATCTTGACTATTGGGTGCTGGATTACAATGAAGCCAAAGCAAAAAATTATCTACCCGTGGAAGTGGTGAACATGTTGAAAGGCCTGGAACATTGGTTTGGCCCTTATCCGTTTTACGAGGATGGATACAAACTGGTAGATGTGCCCCATACGGGAATGGAACACCAGAGTGCGGTGGCTTATGGCAACCTGTACAAACCCGGTTACCTGGGCAGGGATGGTTCAGGAACAGGGTGGGGAATGAAATGGGATTTTATTGTGATTCATGAAAGCGGGCATGAGTGGTTTGGCAACAATATTACCAGCAACGATCTCGCTGATATGTGGGTACATGAAGGGTTTACCAATTACAGTGAAACCTTGTTTGTCGATTATATTTTCGGTCAGCAGGCGGGTAACGAATACAATGCAGGTACCCGTCGTGGTATCCGGAACGACCGTCCTATTATTCCGGTGTATGGTGTAAATAGCCAGGGTAGTGGTGATATGTATCCGAAATCAGGCAATATGCTGCACGCTATCCGCCATAGCATGAACGATGATGAACGGTTTCGCAAAATTCTGCGTGGCCTGAACAAGGAGTTCTATCATCAATCGGTGAATTCATCACAGGTAGAAACCTATCTGTCAAAACAGGCAGGGTTTAATTATCAGCCGGTATTTGATCAATACCTTCGCACCACCCAGATTCCCCGTTTTGAATATAAGATTAATGCGGCAAAACGATCGGTCACCTACCGGTATGCAAATTGTGTGGATGGGTTTAACCTGCCGATCGTGTTAAAAGAAGGCGATGTGAAAATAAAATTGCTGCCAACCAATAACTGGTCAACGGTGCAACTTAATCAACAACAACTGTCGCTACTCTCGGACGAGGCTATCCGGAAAATGTATTACCTCGAAACGGTGTTACAGTAATTCAATAAATGATGTTATTTATTACAGGATTTTAAACTGCATCAAACAGTGAAAATATTCTGTAAACTGGTGTTCACCACTTCGTGGATTTCAATATTTTCTTATTAACTTTTAAATAAACGAAATGAAAAAAATCAGGTTAATGGTTGGCGGCTTGTCTGCCATATTAGCTACCTTTTCTGCTTTGCCAACTGCAGCTCAAAATACACAACCACTTACCACCCGCCCCAACCTGGCTATTGTTGCCACGCCTGTTTCATCCATGCGGGGCGGGGGTGGCATGAATGGACTGAACGATGGATTGGCGCCTGTAAATACCGGCGGCCGGGGCGGCGGTGGTAATAACCGGGCGGTGCAGCCCCGGCAAAATATCTGGGTGCAGTACGAATGGTCGCAACCCGTAAGCACCAAGGAAATTGCTTTGTTCTGGTGGGATTATAATAAGAATGTTCGCTTGCCGGAGGCTTACCGCATTCTATATTGGAACGGTAATAGTTTTGTGCCGGTTCAAAATTTAAACGGATTGGGAAAACAAACAAACCAGTTGAACAGCAACAGTTTTGATGAAATAAAAACCACCAAATTAAGGTTGGAACTGGATTCCGCCGACAGAGGCCTTTCCACCTTGCTGGAATGGGTGGTGTATAAAACAGACAATTCAGTTGATCCGCCACCAATAGTAAGTGCTGGTGGAGATCGTGATGTAATGCTGAATGGTAAAACCTATCTCGCCGGTTCTGTAAAGGCAGTAACCCCCGTTTCAAAAATTGTATGGAAAAAAGTATCTGGCCCTGGTACGGTTCAGTTTGTGGGCGGCAATAATCTAAAAGGTACAGCTACCTTTTCGGCCCCCGGCGATTATACATTGGCCATGAGTGTAAATGAAGGTGCCCTTGAAAAAAGTGCAACCCTGAATGTGAAAGTACACCAGCCACCAACCGGAAAGCGATTGGATGTGGTGTACACCAAGCGGTATAAAATTGATAACCCACTCTGGAACGATCGGGCAAAAGCCATGATCACCAACTGGATTCCATATTGTATTGATCAGAATGAACGTACCGATCTGACCATTGGCCAGGGTGGTATTGATAATTTTATTGAAGCGGGCAAAGCCAATCGTGGGGAATCTTTTGCCAAACACAAAGGATATGTTTTTTCCAATGCCTGGGTTCATCAAACGGTGGAATCTATTTGCATCGCCCTCATGGTAGATCCACAGGGGGATAAAGAGATGATTGCGGCCCAGCGAAAGATGAAAATAACACTGGAGAAGTGGATTCCAATCATACTGGCTGCGCAGGAACCCGATGGGTATTTGCAAACGGCCTATACACTCAGGGATACTGCCCGCTGGAAAGAAAAGTGGGCGGTGCGTAACCGGGGCGATCATGAAGGATATGTGTCTGGTTATTTTATTGAATCAGCCATCAATCACTACACCCTTACAGAAGGTAAAGACAAGCGGTTGTATGATGCCGCAAAAAAGCTGGCAGACTGTTGGGTGAAAAATATCGGTCCCAATAAAAAAGAATGGTATGATGGCCACCAGGAAATGGAACAGGCACTCGTTCGTTTTGGCCGTTTCGTAAATGATATGGAAGGTGGAGGTAGGGGCGACAGTTATGTGTCGCTGGCAAAATTTTTACTTGATAGCCGCAAGAACGGATCTGAGTATGATCAAAGCCATGTGCCGGTGCAGGAACAATATGAGGCGGTAGGTCATGCGGTACGTGCAACTTATAATTATTCGGCCATGGCTGATGTAGCTGCAGAAACCGGTGATGTGGATTATCAAAGTGCAGTGATGTCTTTGTGGAATAACCTGACTAACAAGAAATATTATTTCACCGGGGGAATTGGCAGCGGCGAAACCTCTGAAGGTTTTGGCGGCAACTATTCGCTGCGTAACAATGCCTATTGCGAGTCCTGTTCAAGCGCAGGTCTTATTTTCTTTCAATATAAAATGAACCTGGCATACCACGATGCACGTTATGCTGATTTGTATGAAGAAACCATGTACAATGCTTTATTAGGTTCGCTCGACCTGGATGGTAAGAATTTTTATTACACCAATCCATTGGCTTCATCCAATGGCCGTGATCCATGGCATGTATGTCCGTGCTGTGTTGGAAATATACCCCGTACCTTGTTGATGTTGCCCACCTGGACCTACGTAACCGGCGAAAAATCGATGTATGTAAACCTCTATATTGGCAGCACCATTAATGTAGAAAGGGTTGCAGGTACAGATGTACAAATGATTCAAAAAACAGATTATCCATGGAAGGGAAATGTAGCCATCACTGTAAACCCCAAGGTGTCAAAAGAGTTTACAGTATATGTTCGGATACCTAACCGTACCACCAGCGAATTGTACAAACCTGATAAAGAAGTGAATGGTTTAAAATGGTTGAAGGTGAATGGACAGTTAGTGAAAATTGTTGCTGATAAAGGGTATGCAGTGATTAAACGTACCTGGAAAAAAGGCGATAAAATAGAACTGGAAATGCCCATGGAAGTACAAAAGTTTACTGCTGATGAAAGAATTGAAGCCAACAAGGGAAGGGTAGCATTACGCTACGGTCCACTGGTATACAATGTGGAGAAAGCCGATAAGCAGGAAATAGACAAGCCAATCGGGAAAACTCCCTTATCAACCGAGTGGAACAAAGATTTGCTGAGAGGCGTAATGGTTATTAAAGGTACCTGGGCGGATGGTACCCCCATGATTGCCATACCGAATTACGTACGTAATAACCGGATTATAAAACCAGCTACCACTGTGCTGGCGCCAACCACAACGCCAACACAGGCAGCCGAACCACCGCAACGGATTGACAGAACGCCAAGTTCCATTGTTTGGATAAAGACCGAATAGATAAATAATTGATTGGAGAAAACGTCGTCCCGTAATATTCGGGACGACGTTTTTATTAAGCGCACATTCAAATTGGCTCGTGAAAGATATTGAAAAAAAATACCCTTCGCTTTCGTTGCCTTTGTAGCATAAACCGCTTTGCATGTTAATCCTCATTGAACGAAATACTTATTACAAAATATTTAAGCTTGAATCCTGATCTGCTATCCCACAACTTTTTAATCATGTACGCTTTTTCCACCTGGTCGGCTTTGAAGTATCTTCTGAATGCGTTTTCAGTTTTATGTCCGCTGATTGCCATGATCAAATTTGTTGGCGTGCCATCCAGAAATTCATTGGTGCAAAATGAACGGCGGCAGGTGTGCGACATTATCCATGCGTATTTTGGTCTTGTCTCTTCTATTATTTTATTGCCATGCTTATGGGTGATCTTAATCAATTCATCAATACCCGCAAGTCTTACTACCTCCTTAATGTAATAATTGAAATTGGGATTACTTACCTGAGGCATTAGCATGTTATATTTTTCGATCAGGATTTTCTTAGCGTCAATTCTTAAAGGCACCACCACTGTTGATAAGGTTTTTGTTTGATTCACATGCAACATACCGCCTCTAACTTCTTCGGGTTTGATATCTGAATAATCGCTAAATCTAAATCCGGTTAAGCAACCTAATACAAACAAATCCCGGTATTTTTCAAGATTTGCATTTGCAGAAAGATCGAGGTGATAGATCACTGATATTTCCCGCCAGCTGAGGTAAACTGCATCTACTTCTTCCTCCATTACCTTATATGCACCTAAGTCTATAAAGAGAATTACTTTTTTTCGCATCCGGTCTTTTAGAAAGTATTTAAGGTGCTTAATCGTTTTGCCAAGGCTGTTTATTATGAGTCCTTTGATAACTTCCTTTCTTCTTGATTGAACAATGTCGTAGGTGAGAAACCTGACAAAACCCTCATAAAAATTCATACCAAACGAATCAAAAGTTATCGTTTTTTCTGAAGCATTCAAAGCTTTTTAAATGTGCTTTCATAGCATTCATTACGTTGATGGTACAGCGCTTCACAATACTTCTCTTACTCTCTACATAGTCATCGATATTCCAATAGACGTCCAAGTTTTTTTCTGCGTCAGACATTTGTTCGAGTTTCCAATTATTATTTAAATGGAAGTTGTCACTTATAAACTTCATTGGGCAAGTGTCCCTTTGCTTAAGGTCATAGGTTACCATGTCTTCAGCCTTCCGTAACTTTTCAGTAATGCTAGTATCAAGTGTCTGAACGTCGCCATAAACTAAGGGTAAGTCTTTGGAGATTCTTCCCGTTTTTCTATTCCAGTACTTAAGCGGTATTCCTATTCCGGTGCTCAGAACAACACGCTGTTCCGCAGAATAACAATACTGCAATGAGATTAAGGTAGTGCACCTTGCAGTCAAGATAAGTAAAGTGTAGTAAAGTTGAGAAGTGGTAATTTATAGACTCAAATATTCCGTCCGGTCCAAATGTTATTTACTTTTCAGTCTTAGGTTCTACTTTTTTGAAATCATCAAGTACCTTTGAAAATTCCTTCTTCTGATTATTTTCAAATCCTGCCAAATAATTTTCTGTAGTCTTCAAACTTGCATGTCCAAGGGCTTCTTTGATGTAATGTGGTGATACACCGGCATTTTTCATCAGGGTAGATGCGGAGTGACGACATTCCATTGTTTTTACCTTCTTATCAATCTTAGCCTTGTCGCTCACCTTTACCATGTTTTTATTGATAAAGCGGGTGAAATTTTGTTTGATCTCAAACTGTCTGATAGGGGATAGTCCGTTAGATAAAATTGGAAATATATAATTTTCCGGATCCTTATCTTTATTGCCCCATCGGTCAATGATATCCAACATATCTTGATTAATAAAGCAGGAAATAATAATTGGTTCACCTCCCCGGTTAGTTAATTCGGTTTTAGCTCGTTCAAATACCAGGAACTCGCCTTTAATATTTTTGTATTTAAGACTAATAATATCTTTCACATTCATTCCATTTCCATAAAAGCTAAAAAACCAAAAATCCTTTGCCTTTTGTTGATTCTCTATTTCTATTTCAGAATAATATAATTTGGAAATACTTTCTTTATTCAACGCCTTTTTTATATTTCGCCCCATAGGAATAATATATCGTCTTTTACCAAAGGGATAGTCTTCCCTTTTCATAAGTTTGTTTTCAATTGCTTCATTCAGTACTGCCCGAATACAACGGGTATACATACTGACAGTAGTTTTGGAATTTCCCTTTTCATTAGTCATCCAGCCCTCGTATTCTTTTAGGAATCGGGGAGTGATTTCGGATAACCTTACATTGCCTCTGAAACTTTTGAGGGAATTGTAACTGGTTTGGTAATTATCAGCCGTACCAATTCGAGCCTGGTATAGAAGGCTCTTAATAATTGAATAAAATATTTGTGAAATAAAATCGGGCCCGGGAGATATCTTTTTAAAAATTCGGAATTTTTTACTCCATTCAGCTGGGATATCGTCAATAATATTTTGCTTGATTGGCTCTGTTTTTACTGGCTTTGTTTTTTTTCTAAAATATTCATTTTCCAAAATGAATATTTTAGAAAATTGCTCAAAATCAAAAGGGTAAATTTTATTTGCAGTGATCTTTGCCTGTAACTCGACGGCTACAATATTTTCTCTGATTTTAGAAAGAGCGTCACTTACCCTTTTTGCTTCTAATTTTCCAAAGTCAACTTTTGTGAGATCATAAATAAGGGGATATCAAACAGCCTTACCTTGATAATAAACTCTTAATTTAAGCGGATACAAGCCCTCTTTTTTTTCTCTGCGTGTATCAAGCATAACCGATACCTGTATTTCCATAATTGTAGATTTTCTTTCTTCACATTTCGATCTTCAGGATTTGCACAAATATTTGCACAAAAACGACTACTAAACTACATTCTAAACAGTAAAGCAAATTTAAAATTAAAATACAATTGTTTACTTTTCAATGGCTTAAGTAGATATCAACAAAGCTGGCTTAAAGGAGGTTAGATGGGATAAAATACATCATTTATTTTTTACTTCAGCGTACTAAAATGAATTCACTTTGGTGGATTTTAT
>Ga0123337_10004846_pt1 | contig 13495 bp, 11 predicted proteins | sample frozenSSSSmetaG_FD_89792 | JGI IMG/M metagenome (GOLD analysis project Ga0123337, IMG submission 89792) | Glacier valley bacterial and archeal communities from Borup Fiord, Nunavut, Canada, to study Microbial Dark Matter (Phase II) -... | ecosystem: Environmental > Aquatic > Freshwater > Ice >... | reverse complement strand
GTTTCACCCTCACCCAGCGGCAGCGGCTCGCCGCCGAGGCCTTCGTGCACACCGCGTCGTACGACGTCGCCGTGGCCAGCTGGATGGGGAGCGTCCTCACCGACACCAGCGACGGCACCGGGTTCCCGGCCTGGACCGGCGCCACCTGGCAGCGGCAGGCGGTGCTGCGCTACGGCGAGAACCCCCACCAGCGGGCGGCGCTCTACCGCGGGTGGCGGCCCGGCATCGCCTCGGCCGAGCAGCTGCACGGCAAGGAGATGTCCTACAACAACTACGCCGACGCCGACGCGGCCGTGCGCGCCGCTCACGACCACGGCGACCGCCCGACGGTCGCGATCGTCAAGCACGCCAACCCCTGCGGCATCGCGGTCGGTGACGACGTGGCCGATGCCTACACCAAGGCCCACGCCTGTGACCCGGTCTCGGCCTACGGGGGCATCATCGCCACCAACAAAACCGTTACCCTCGCCATGGCCCGGGCCGCTCAGGACGTCTTCACCGAGGTCATCGTCGCCCCCGACTTCGAGCCTGCGGCGCTGGAGCTGTTGCAGGAGAAGAAGAACCGCCGCCTGCTGCGCCTGCCCGCCGGTATGGAGAGCCAGCGTGACCCTGTCGAGCTGCGCCCCATCAGTGGCGGCATCCTCGTGCAGACGGCTGACCGCATCGACGGCGTGACCGACGACGGTGGCGACGACCCGACGCGTTGGCGTCTGGTCAGTGGAAAGGCCGCCGACGAGGTGCTCTTCGCCGACCTCGCCTTCGCCTGGCGCTCGGTGCGCGCGGTGAAGTCCAACGCCATCCTGCTCGCCAGGGACGGTGCCTCGGTGGGTGTCGGGATGGGACAGGTCAACCGGGTCGACTCCTGCCGGCTCGCCGTGTCGCGGGCCGGAGCCGACCGCGCCACCGGGTCGGTGGCCGCCTCCGACGCCTTCTTCCCCTTCCCCGACGGGCTCGAGATCCTGCTCGAGGCGGGGGTGCGAGCCGTCGTCGCCCCCGGCGGTTCGATCCGCGACGACGCCGTCATCGCGGCCGCGGCGGCAGCCGGGGTGACGATGTACTTCACCGGCACGCGCCACTTCTTCCACTGACCTCGCCGCTGCTCGCGCGGCGTGCGAGGGAACCCCGGGGCCATGGAAGGATGACGTCGTGACGGCGCAGATCCTCGACGGCAAGGCCACTCTGGCGACCATGAAGCAGGAGCTGCGCGCACGCATGGCCCGACTGGCCGAGGCGGGGGTGGTGCCCGGCCTCGGCACCGTGCTCGTCGGCGACGACCCCGGCAGCGCGTGGTACGTCAGGGCCAAGCACAGGGACTGCGCCGAGATCGGTGTCACGAGCATCCGTCGTGACCTGCCCGCCACCGCAACCCAGGCGCAGGTCGAGGCGGTCATCGACGAGCTCAACGCCGACCCGTCCTGCACGGGGTTCCTCGTGCAGCAGCCCACCGGTCTGGACGAGCTGGCCCTGCTGTCCCGGGTCGACCCGGCCAAGGACGTCGACGGTCTGCACCCCACCAACCTCGGCTGGCTCGTCCTCGGCAAGGAGGGGCCGCTGCCCTGCACCCCGATGGGGTGCCTCGAGCTGCTGCGCCGGTACGACGTGCCGGTGGCCGGGGCCGACGTCGTCGTCATCGGCCGCGGTCTGACCGTCGGTCGCCCACTGGGGCTCATCCTCACCCGCCGCTCCGAGAACGCCACGGTCACCCTGTGCCACACCGGAACCCGTGACCTGCCGGCCCAGGTGCGCCGGGCCGACATCGTCATCGCCGCGGCCGGCGTGCCCGACATCGTGACGGCCGACATGGTCAAGCCCGGGTCAGCCGTCCTCGACGTGGGGGTCTCCCGGGTCGACGGGGCCGTGGCCGGTGACGTCGCCGTTGACGTGGCGGAGGTGGCCGGGTGGATCAGCCCGAACCCCGGCGGGGTGGGCCCGATGACGCGGGCCCTGCTGCTGCGCAACGTCGTCCTCGCCGCCGAGAGGCGGGCCGGGCTCGCGTGAGCAGGTGGCGCACCCTCGCGGGCCTCGGGCCGTGGTGGGCCGTGGCTCTCGTGGTCGCGGCCGGTCTCGCCGCGGTCGTGACCGGCCACATCCGCGCGGGGGGCTACACCATGGCGGGAGGGGCCGCACTGGCGGCCGTGCTGAGGTTGGTGCTGTCATCACCGCGCAGTGGAGGCCTCGTGGTGCGGTCGCGGGCGCTCGACGTCGTCATGCTGCTGGTCGTCGGGAGTGCCCTGGTCGTCACCTTCACCATGGTGCGGATCCCGCCCGTCCGCTGACCACGTCGGGACACGCCCAGGCCCCGCTCCGACCGCAGATGGCAGTCGAGCGGCCCGCGCTTCTGTCTGCAGGTGACCAGAAACCGTGTGGGACCCCGGTCGTGACGTGTGCTCAGCCCAGGAGGCCGAGACCCTTGACGGCCTCGCGCTCCTCCTCGAGCTCCTTGACGGTGGCGTCGATGCGGGCTCGGGAGAAGTCGTCGATCTCGAGTCCCTGCACGATGCTCCAGCGACCGTCCGTGACGGTGACGGGGAAGGAGGAGACCAGGCCCTCGGGCACGCCGTACGAGCCGTCGGAGAGGACCGCCATCGAGGTCCAGTCACCCTCGGCCGTGCCCTCGACCCAGGTGCGGGCGTGGTCGATCGTGGCCGATGCGGCGGAGGCGGCGGAGGAGGCGCCACGCGCAGCGATGATGGCGGCGCCGCGCTTGGCGACGGTCGGGATGAAGTCGTTCTCGAGCCAGGCCTGGTCGCCTACGGCCTCGGCGGCGTTGCGGCCTCCGACCTCGGCGTGGAAGAGGTCGGGGTACTGCGTCGCCGAGTGGTTGCCCCAGATCGTCATCTTGCGGACCTCGGTGACCGGGACGCCGAGCTTGGCGGCCAGCTGGCCCGTCGCGCGGTTGTGGTCGAGGCGAGTGAGGGCAGCGAACCGCTCGGAGGGGATGCCGCTCGCGTTGCTCAGGGCGATGAGCGCGTTGGTGTTGGCCGGGTTGCCGGTGACGGTCACGCGGACGTCGTCGGCGGCGACCTCAGCCAGGGCCTTGCCCTGCGGGGCGAAGATGCCGCCGTTGGCCTCCAGGAGGTCGCCGCGCTCCATACCGGGGCCACGGGGGCGGGCGCCGACGAGCAGGGCGTGGTTGACCCCGTCGAAGACCTTCGACGGGTCGTCGCCGATCTCGATCTTGGCGAGGGTCGGGAAGGCGCAGTCGGTGAGCTCCATCACGACGCCCTCGAGGGCCTTGAGGGCCGGGGTGATCTCCAGCAGTCGCAGCTCGACCGGGGTGTCCGGGCCGAGGAGGTCACCGCAGGCGATACGGAAGAGGAGGCTGTAGCCGATCTGGCCGGCGGCGCCGGTGACGGCGACCTTGACGGGTGTGGTGCTCACGGGGATGGGACCTTTCGCACGGGCTGGGGGACCGGCTCGCGCCGGTGCGCATCGGGAACGTTTTCGACGCTATCAGCCGCATAGCGAGCTACTGCCGCCGCGGGTGTGGGGATCAGTCACGCGGGCCGGCGGTCGGGCCGCCGGCGGCACCCAGGGCCGGGCCGCCACCGACGTCGACGTTGCTGCGGTCGATGCCCGTGATCGCCTCGAACGACCAACCGGCGAGAACCGCTCCCACGACCGGTGCCACCCAGAAGACCCACAGCTGGCCCGGGGCCCCGTCGCCGTTGAAGAAGGCGACAGCGGTCGAGCGCGCGGGGTTCACGCCCGTGCGCGACAGCGGGATCGAGACGAGGTGGATGACGACATAGGCGAAACCGATGGCGATCGGCTCGAAACCACTGGGGGAGTAAGAGGTGGTTGCGCCGAGGACCACGATCACGAGGAGGGCCGTCAGCAGGATCTCGGCCAGCAGGACGGCCCCCAGGCCGGCGCCCAGGGGGGAGTGGTCGCCGAAGCCGTTGGCGTCGAGGCGCCCCGTGGCCTGCGCGCTGCCGAGGACGCTGCGGGCCATACCCCACACCACCGCCCCGGCGAGGAGGCCTCCGACGACCTGGGCCACGACGTAGAGGACGACCTCGCGCACGACGTCGAAGCGCCGGGCCGCCCAGAGACCGAGGGTCACCGCGGGGTTGAAGTGGCCCCCGGAGACGCTGCCCACGGCATACGCCGCGGCGACGAACGCGAGACCGAAGGCGAGTGCGACGCCGAGGTTGCCCACCCCGACCTGCGCCGCCGCCGGGTCGGTGAGGCCACCGGGGTCGCTCTGGCGCAGCCCGAAGACGGCGGTGCCGACTCCGGCGAAAACGAGGAAGAAGCTGCCGACAGCCTCGGCGCCGAGGCGCTTGCCCAGTGGGCGGACGACCGGGTGGACGAGGGTGTGACCGGACGTCGTCGTCGCGGTGTCCGTAGGGGGCGCGAGGCTCATGCCGGGAGGCTATCGCCAGTTGCGGCAGTGAGGGTCGTCACGGCCTGACCCGGCTCGGTACGGCACCGCCAACTATCTTGACGTCAAGATAGACGGTAGGCTGAAACCAGGCCGTCGGCGCCCTGAGCGGGCGCCGCCACCACCCGAGTCCGCGCGAGAGCAGGAGCGACACATTCCCATGAGCACGATCATCTACACGCTCACCGACGAGGCGCCGTTGCTGGCGACCTACTCCTTCCTGCCGGTCATCGACGCGTATGCCGCGGCCGCCGGCGTCGAGGTCGAGACCCGTGACATCTCGCTCGCAGGACGCATCGTCGCCACCTTCTCCGACCTCCTGCCGGTGGAGCAGCGACAGTCGGACGCGCTCGCCGAGCTCGGCCAGCTGGCGACCGGGCCCGAGGCCAACATCATCAAGCTGCCCAACGTCTCGGCCTCGACCCCCCAGCTCAAGGCCGCCATCGCCGAGCTGCAGTCGCAGGGCATCGCCCTGCCCGACTACCCCGACGAGCCGGGCACCGACCAGGAGCGCGACGTGCGGGCCCGCTACGAGAAGGTCAAGGGCTCGGCGGTCAACCCCGTGCTGCGCGAAGGCAACTCCGACCGCAGGGCGCCGGCCTCGGTCAAGGGCTACGCCCGCAAGCACCCCCACTCCATGGGCGCGTGGAGCCCCGGCTCCAGGACCAACGTGGCGACCATGAGCGCCGACGACTTCGCGTCCAGCGAGCAGTCGGTCACCGTCGCCCAGGACGACACCCTGTCCATCCGCTTCGTCGCCGCGGATGGCACCAGCACCTCGCTACGGGCGGACCTGCCGGTCCTGCAGGGTGAGATCGTCGACGCGACGGTCATGCGCGCTGCGGCGCTCGACGGGTTCCTCGTCCAGCAGGTGGCCCGGGCCAAGGCCGAGGGAGTGCTCTTCTCGGTGCACCTCAAGGCCACGATGATGAAGGTCTCCGACCCGATCATCTTCGGCCACGTCGTGCGCGTCTACTTCGCCGACGTCTTCGCCCGGTACGGCGCCGAGCTGGTCGGTGCGGGCCTCGACGGCAGCAACGGCCTCGGTGTCATCCTCGCGGGCCTCGACGGTCTCGAGCACGGGGCCGAGATCAAGGCGGCCTTCGACCGCGGCCTCGCCGAGGGCCCCGCCCTCGCGATGGTCAACTCTGACAAGGGGATCACCAACCTGCACGTGCCGAGCGACGTCATCGTCGACGCCTCGATGCCGGCCATGATCCGCACCTCGGGCCACATGTACGGTCCGGACGGGGCCGAGGCCGACACGCTGGCGGTGCTGCCCGACTCGTCCTACGCCGGTGTCTACCAGGTCGTCATCGACGACTGCCGTGCTCACGGTGCCCTCGACCCCACGACGATGGGCTCGGTGCCCAACGTCGGTCTCATGGCCCAGAAGGCGGAGGAGTACGGCTCGCACGACAAGACCTTCGAGATCACCGCCCCCGGTCGGGTCGAGGTCGTCGACACGGCCGGCACCGTGCTGCTGACCCACGACGTGCAGGCGGGCGACATCTGGCGCGCCTGCCAGACCAAGGACGCCCCGGTGCGTGACTGGGTCAAGCTGGCCGTCGCCCGGGCCCGCGACTCGCAGACCCCGGCGATCTTCTGGCTCGACCCGGCGCGGGCTCACGACGCGCAGGTCATCGCCAAGGTGAACGCCTACCTGCCGGAGCACGACACCCAGGGTCTCGACATCGGCATCCAGACCCCGATGAAGGCGACGGCCACGTCGTTGGAGCGGATCCGCCGCGGCGAGGACACGATCTCGGTCACCGGCAACGTGCTGCGTGACTACCTCACCGACCTCTTCCCGATCCTCGAGCTCGGCACCAGCGCCAAGATGCTCTCTATCGTGCCGCTGATGAACGGCGGTGGCCTCTTCGAGACCGGTGCCGGCGGGTCGGCGCCGAAGCACGTGCAACAGCTGGTCGAGCAGGACTACCTTCGGTGGGACAGCCTGGGCGAGTTCCTCGCTCTCGCAGCGAGTCTCGACTTCCTCGGTATCACCGAGGCCAACGACCGCGCCCGTCTGCTCGGGGCTGCGCTCGACCGGGCGACGGCGACCTTCCTCGACGAGAACCGTTCGCCCGGGCGCAAGCTGGGCACCATCGACAACCGTGGCAGCCACTTCTACCTCGCGCTCTACTGGGCGCAGGAGCTGGCCGGGCAGGACGAGGACGCGGCGCTCGCTGCCGCGTTCACCGAGGTGGCCGCCGTCCTGGCCACGCAGGAGGACACCATCGTCGGTGACCTGCTCGCCGTGCAGGGCCACCCCGCCGACATCGGCGGCTACTACCGGCCCGACCCGGTCAAGACCGTCGCGGTGATGCGCCCGTCAGCGGCCTTCAACGACGCGCTCGCTGCGTTGAAGACGAGGGCCGGCACGCTCTGACCGGGGCCGAGTCATTCCTCTCGGTTGCTGTCGACATGCCGTACCTGCCTGACGGCGCGGGGCCGTCGATCGAGCGGGACGCTCGAAGCCAGACTGTAGTTCGAGGGGGTTTGATCCACTTTACGAACTACCTTCGGTATGGGTAGACGTCGCAGTGTTTACGCAGTAAAGTCCAGTTTGCCACCCACGAACGGGAGAAACTGGACAATAAATATCAGGTTCACGAGACTCACGGTCACCGTCGCCGCGCTCGTCGTCGCGCTGACCACCACCCTGACCAACGCAGGGTCTGCCTCTGCCGTCCCGGGCACGCCGGGCACCTACACCAGCGCGGGCCCGACGAGGGTTCTGGACACCCGGGCAGGGACGGGCGCGCCCACCGCCAAGATCGCCGCGGGCGCCACGCTCGTCTTCGACGCCTCAGCGGGACTCGGGGTCCCGGTCTCGGCCGTCGCCCTCAACATCACCGTGGTCGACCCCACCGTCGCCGGCTACGTCACGGTCTGGGCATCCGGCACCACACGGGTCACCACCTCGACGGTCAACTTCGTATCCGGCCGGGTCACGGCGAACGCGACCATCGTCCGCCCCGCGGCCGACGGCGCAGTCAGCGTCTAAAACGGATCCGCGAACCCGATCGACCTCCTCGCCGACCGCACCGGCGCGTGGAGCGGTGGCGGGACAGTCGACCCCGCTACCGCCGGTGCCCTGAACGCACTGCCCTCGGCCCGTCTGGTCGATACCCGCGTCACCGGCGGGCCGCTCGCCGCCCTGGCCGCCCGCAAGGTCTCCGTGCTCGGTCGCGGCGGGGTACGTGCCTCCAACGTCTCGTCCGTGGCCGTCAACCTCACGGCGGTCTCTCCAGCGGCGTCGGGTTACCTCACCGTCGGCGCCGAGGTCCCCCAGCCCACTGCCCGCACCTCGAGTGTGAACTTCCCGGCCCGGCAGAACCGTGCCAACCTCGCCCTGGTACCGGTCAACCCCGACGGCACGATCACCGTGGTCAACTACTCCGGCGGATCCACCCAGATCCTCGTCGACGTGCTCGGCTACTTCAACGACGGGACGCCGTCGGCCGCGGGGTCCTTCCTGCCCAGCACGTCATTCCGCGCGGTCGACACGCGGACGACCGCTTCGGCCCTGCCGGCGCTCACCACCCGGAGGCTGGCGGTCCTGCCCAGTGACGGGACGGCCTCCTTCTTCCAGGCGCTTGCGGTCAACATCACCGCGGTGACGCCGCAGTCCAGCGGCTACCTCACCGCGTGGGACGGCAACGGAGGCCTCCCCTCGACGTCGAACAACAACTTCTCCGCCGGTGTGACCTCCGCCAGCTCCACGATCGTGCCGGTCAACCCGGACGGCACCGTGACGATCTACAACGGGTCGTACGGCAACCTCGACGTCATCATCGACATCAACGGGTTCGTCCTGGCCGACCTCACGCCCACCGTGGCTTCGCAGGCGGCCGTCAAGCGCGCAGTCGCCTCGGCCCGACAGTTCGGCGCCGCTCACCACTAGACCGCGGCCCACCCCTACCGGAGGCTGTGGTCGCCCTGACCACGCCTCGTCATCCGCTCGAGCACGCCAGGAGACACCCATGTACGAAGCCCCTCGTCGAGGATTCCTGAAGGTCGCCGGCGCCGGCGTTGCCGCCGCCGGCGCGGCGGTCGCCACCGCCTCGGCGGCCTCTGCCTCCACGCCCCTTCGGGTCCCGTCCGACGCCAGCGGTGCGCTGGTCGCCTACATCACCGACGTGCACGGGGGAGAGATCTCCGTGATGGTCGAGGGTCGCGAGGTGGTCATCACCGACCACGACCTCGTCGCCCGGCTGGCCCGCGCCATCCACGCGCGCGTCGGTCACAACGTCATCTGACCGGTCCCTCTCCCCTGCACGCGAAAGGCCACAACCCGCATGTCCTCACACCGCGAAGCCCCAGAGATCTCGAAGGACCCGGCCGCCGACAACACCGACGTCTACGCCTTCGTCGACGCCACCGACCCCACCAAGGTCAACCTCATCGCCAACTTCAACCCGTTCGAGATTCCTTACGGCGGACCGAACTTCAGTGAGTTCGCCGACGACGTCCTCTACACGATCAACATCTCGAACTCCGGCACGTCGCAAGCCGACATCAGCTACCAGTTCCGGTTCACGACGACGATCCGCAACCCCAACACCTTCCTCTACAACACCGGCCCGATCACCAGCATCACGGACACCACTTGGAACCGACCCCAGACCTTCTCGGTCACCAAGGTCGTCCGCGCGTCCACCGGGGCCCTGACCTCCACGGTCCTCGGGACCGGCCTGCTCGTGCCGCCCTGCAACGTCGGGCGGCGCAGCACCCCGAACTACCAGGCCACCTTCGGGGCGGCCGCCGTGCAGCCCCTCGGCACGGGCCGCAAGGTCTTCGCCGGTCCCCGGTCGGACCCGTTCTGGGTCGACCTCGGCAGCGTCTTCGACCTCGCCGGGCTGCGCCCGCTGAACAACGCCCACCTGATCCCGTTGCCGGTGATGGCCGGAATGAACGGCCTGCAGGGGCTGAACGTGCACACCATCGCCCTCCAGGTGCCGAAGACCGACCTGACCGCGGGCGGAGCAGTTCCCACCAGCCCGACCTCGTCGTCGTCGGTCATCGGGGTCTGGTCGAGCACCTTCCGCACCCGCGGACGGCTCTTCGACTCGACGACGGCGAAGTACAAGCCCTTCGGCGACAACGTGCAGATCTCGCGACTCGGCAACCCCCTGTTCAACGAGGTCCTCAACCCGATGTCGGTCAAGGACAAGTGGAACTCGCTGCCCCCCAGTGCCGACTCCGCCTACGCGAGCCACGTCGACTCACCCGAGCTGGCCGGGCTGCTGCCCGTGCTCTACCCGGGTGCCTTCCCCAACCTGGCCGCCTACAACAAGCCCCGCGCAGACCTCGACGCCATCCTGCTCACGGGCATCCCGGCGGCGGTGCTGGGCGGCGCCTTCACGACCTCCACGGGCCCGGTCAAGGCCGACATGCTGCGGCTCAACCTGGCCGTGGCCCCCACGGCCGTCGGCAGCGAGAACTCCCTGGGGGTCCTCTACGGAGACAACGCCCGCTTCCCCAACGGGCGCCGCCTGATCGACGACGTCGTGACGATCGAGCTGCGGGCCATCGCCGGTCTTTCCATCCCGTTGGTCGATTCGACCTACACCCCTGACACGATCCTCTCGGGGAACGCCCTGCGCGACGGCACGAGCTACACCAACGCGCCGCTGCTGAACGGCTTCCCGTACGTCGCACCGCCGGCCAGTGGCTACCTCACCACCCCGGGCAACCCCGGGGTGACCGCGAGCCTGAGGGGACGCAAGGGCGTTCGCGGCTGACCTTGGCAGCCTGAGCTCTGCGTCCGCGGACACGGGGGGGTCCCGGCCCGTGTCCGCGGAGGCGGGCACGTGAGGTCCCGGCCTGCGTCCGCGGACGCAGGCCGGGCAGCGCGGGGTCGCCCCTGACAGACTGGTGCCATGAGCGACCACCGCAAGCCCGTGGAGTGCTGGCTCACCGACATGGACGGCGTCCTGGTGCACGAGGAGCGCGCGATCCCCGGCGCGGCCGACTTCATCACCCGCCTCGTCGAGCTGGAGCGGCGCTTCCTCGTGCTCACCAACAACTCGATCTACACCCCGCGAGACCTGCGAGCCCGGTTGGCGCGCAGCGGGATCGACCTCCCTGAGGAGGTGATCTGGACCTCCGCGCTCGCGACTGCGGCGTTTCTCGCCGACCAGCGCCCCGGCGGGTCGGCGTACGTCGTCGGCGAGGCCGGGCTGACGACGGCGCTGCACGACGCGGGCTACACGCTCACCGACCGGGACCCTGACTACGTCGTGCTGGGCGAGACGCGCACCTACTCGTTCGAGGCCATCACGAAGGCCATCCGCCTGGTCGACGCCGGGGCGCGGTTCATCGCCACGAACCCCGACCCCAGCGGCCCGAGCCCGGACGGCCTGATGCCTGCGACCGGGGCGGTCGCCGCACTCATCACCCGCGCCACGGGTCGGGAGCCTTACTACGTCGGCAAGCCCAACCCGCTGATGATGCGCAGTGCCCTCAACCGCATCGACGCCCACTCCGAGACCACGGCGATGATCGGTGACCGCATGGACACCGACGTCGTCAGCGGGCTCGAGGCCGGTCTGCGCACCTTCCTCGTGCTCACCGGGTCGACGACCGCAGAGCAGGTGGAGCGCTTTCCCTACCGGCCCACCCACGTCGTGGACTCCATCGCCGACATCGTGCCCATGGTGGCCGAGCTGGCCGACCCGCACCGCGCCGCATGACCCATCGAGGTGATGCCCCGGTGGGCCACGATGGCGGTGGGCCGGCGACGGACGCCGACGTCGCGGCATACTGGCGCTCGCTGGGCCTGCCGGGGCTGGCCGACATCCACGTGCACTTCCTGCCGTCGTCGATGCTGACCAAGGTGTGGGCGTACTTCGACAGCGCAGAGCGCCACTACGGCCGGGCCTGGCCGGTCCGTTACAAGCTGCCCGAGGACGAGCGGCTCGCCCGCGTGCGGGCGCTCGGCCTGCGGGGCATCCCGTCGCTCACCTACCCCCACAAGCCCGGTATGGCGCGCTGGCTCAACGACTGGTGCACCGACTTCGCCGCCCGGGTGCCCGACGCCGTCCACAGCGCCACCCTCTACCCGGAGGACGACTGCGCCTCATACGTCGCCTCGGCCCTCTCTGCGGGCGCACGCCTGTTCAAGATGCACGTGCAGGTGGGCGTCTTCGCCCCCGACGACCCCCGGCTCGACGGTGCGTGGGCCCTGCTCGAGCAGGCGCAGGTGCCGGTGGTCCTCCATGCCGGCTCGGCGCCCCAGCCGGGGGAGCACACCGGGCCAGCCCCCGTCGCACGGCTGCTGCGCCGCTTCCCGCGGCTCGTCCTCGTCATCGCGCACCTCGGGATGAGCGAGTACCACGCCTTCGCCGATCTGGCCGAGACCCACGAGGGAGTGCACCTCGACACGACCATGGCGGGCACGGACTACGTCGAGGCCTTCGCGCCCATGCCCCCTGGCTACGTGCCGCGGCTGGCCGGACTGCGAGACAAGGTGGTGCTCGGCTCTGACTTCCCCAACATCCCCTACCCCTACGCGCACCAGCTGCAGGCCCTGCACCGTCTCGACCTCGGCGACGACTGGCTCCGTGCGGTGCTGTGGGGCAACGGGTCCCGGCTCATGGGCTTGGACCGGGCTGGATCAGCTGAGGTGGTCGAACCGTTCGTCTCCTGACCGCAGCTCTCCCGTGGTGCACCTCTTGAGCCTTCATCCCGTGGGCCGGTTGGCGACCTCCACGCCGTTGCGTCGCGCGGTTCGTGGAGCACCGCTCGCAGCTGGTCATCGTAGTAGGGCGGGACCCCGGGCCGTTCGTTGGTCGCCAGGCCGGTGACCTCCTGTCGCTGGTGGCGGGTCGATGTGTCTCGCGGGCGCCACCATACCCGCGACAGTCTCACCCATACCGAGCGAATCCGTTCCGACGACGGTTTTGGCCGTACGGCGCACCCCACCTAACGTCAGGGGGTGAGTGACCCCGCGGCCGTCGACGCCCTGCCCCGCCGGTCGAGCAGCCGCACCTCCGGGGTAGGCAGTGGCGTGGTCCTCGCCACCTCGAGCGGGGCGTCGGTGCAGTTCGGGGCAGCCCTCGCTGCGCGGCTGTTCCCGTCCGTCGGCCCCCTCGGCACCGTCGGGTTACGCCTCGCGGCGGCCGGGCTCGTGCTGACCCTCCTCATCCGCCCGTGGCGACGACGGTGGAGCCGGGCCGACCTCGGCGCGGCCGCTGTCCTGGGCCTCGTCTTCGCGGCCATGAACACGTCGCTCTACCTCGCGCTCGACCGGCTACCGATCGCTACCGTGATCACCCTGGAGTTCCTCGGGCCACTCACCCTCGCCATCGTCACCGCCTCAGGGTGGGCGGTGCGGGTCTGGGCGCTGCCCGCCGCGGCCGGGGTGGCCCTGCTCGGCGGCGAGCTGACGGCGCACGACCTGGTCGGCGTGGCGCTGGCGCTCACGGCGGCGACCTGCTGGGCGGCCTACATCGTCGTGAACGGGCGCATCGGGCGCACCGGCACTGGGCTGGCCGGGCTCACCGTCGGCACCTTGGTCGCCGCTCTCATCGTCGTCCCGGTCGGGGTGGTGTCGGCGGGTGCGGAGCTGCTGCACCCCACGGTCCTGGCCACCGGCCTCGCGGTGGGGATCCTGTCGAGCGCCCTGCCCTACAGCTTCGACCTGCTGGCGCTGCGGCGTCTGCCTACCGCCGTGTTCGGGGTGCTCACCAGCCTCAACCCGGGAATGGCTGCGCTGGCCGGGTTGTTCGTGCTGCGCCAGGCCCTGCCGTGGGCCTCCCTCGTCGGCATCGCCCTGGTCACTGTCGCCAGTGCGGGGGTGACGCTCACCCCGCTGGTGCGGCGCGCGGGGCCACGCCCCTGACGGTGGTCAGCCGAGGTCGCGCACGGTGCTCGTGGCGGCGTCGATGACCCGCTCGGGGCCCCGGGTGGTAGACGCACGGGCCGACCTCGTACCCAGCGGAGGGGTGGTCGCGGTCAGGACTCGCGGCCGGCGGCCGGTCCGGCGGTGACGGCGAAGCAGTGGGGCTCGCGCAGGTCTCGGTTCGCGAAGGCGGCGGTCACGGCGGCCGCGACGCTGTCGGCGTCGTCGGCCCCCACCAGGGCGATGGCGGAGCCTCC
>Ga0123337_10004844_pt1 | contig 13499 bp, 6 predicted proteins | sample frozenSSSSmetaG_FD_89792 | JGI IMG/M metagenome (GOLD analysis project Ga0123337, IMG submission 89792) | Glacier valley bacterial and archeal communities from Borup Fiord, Nunavut, Canada, to study Microbial Dark Matter (Phase II) -... | ecosystem: Environmental > Aquatic > Freshwater > Ice >... | reverse complement strand
TTCATGTATAACGTTGAGACTCGCGCGAGACCCCTTCAGCGCAGATCGAGGTGTCACCGAGCGAGGTGGAGAGGACTGTGGTGATTCAAGCTGGGTGTCGTTCTGAACATGATCTCTGAACTGTACGCTAAGATCCGTCGTGTCATTGAAGTCCACTGGAATCATGGTGGGCGCAGGCGCAGTGGAAGACTCTTCGTATGTCTCTTCCCCGTCTGCGAAAGGAGCCTCTGAGTCAATCTCAGCCTCGGAGTCCTCGTCCTCAACCAGGTCAGTTTCGTGCTGGCATGTTTGAGTATCAAGATCGTCTTTTTCTACTTGATCGCCTTCTTGGCCCCAAATTTCGGCTTCGTTCTGACATGTAGATTGCTCTTCTGGTCTTTCCTCTGAGGCATCTTCTAGAATCTCCCATGATTCTTTTTTGATTGTGGAAATCTGCTGCCTTTGTGCAGACGACTCACCAATCATCCTTTTGATATCAAAGTTTCTTCTGGGCGCTTGCTGTGTCTGGGAATCCGATGATGGCCCACGCGATGAGCTGATAACTTCCTTGCTTCCAGTCTGCTGCCAGAACATACCACTCGCGTCATCGTTGGTCATGAATGTGGTATCCACATCCTCTCCTCTCTTCCAAGGACTAGGAATCAGGGTTCGCCTGGGTTTAGAAATTACCTCTCTGGCTCTCTCACGTTGGCGGATTTGCTCGGTTGGTGGGAAAAGATCTTCAGCGGTATGCCGAGAAGTATTCTGAGCGCTTTCTGCCTCAGCTAACCAGATGTCTTCCTCGCCCTCGCTAATGATGCTTTTGTTAGGGCTGCGATCTTTTGCCTTGACCATACCGTTTGTGCTGTACGTCTCATCTTCGTCGTCGCTCTCGATAACAATCACTTGGCTGGTATTTGCATTTTCGATCTGCCGACTGACAGCCTCACGCTCTTTTTGCCAGCGGCGCTCGCGGGCCTCCGCATCCAGAAAGAAAATGCTTCCACAGCTCTTGTTTCCGTCGAATGGTGTTGCACTAATTTGTGCTCTCGATGTATTCTGCGAGGTCAAAACACCATTGTTCTTGCAAGACGTTGTTTTCATTGCTGAAAGGTCATTGTCCCTCGCTGGCGTGCGCTTGACCAAAGTCTCTCCTCTACAGGCAGTGTCAGCTTCCTGCCGGACCTGCTGATCAGCCTCTGGCGCTGTGTCTTGCGCCGAAGAAGAGGACTCTGGAGATACCAGCCTCTGTCTTTTGGCCAGTTCCTCGCCAAATCTCAGTCCTGCTCTAAGTTCACGGCGGGTGCCAGAATCGAATCCGACGAAGAGACTATCGAGCCGGTCCTGAGGCGTGGAAGCACTGCGCCTTCCTAGGTTCATTTCTTTTGGAATCGGTGAAGGTTGCAGGGAAGGTGCTCTGGTCTTGGGCGAGAGCAGACCCTGAAGAGCAATACCTGCTCTTACCACCCGTCCTAGTCGTGGCGGAGTAGATTTCGCACGTTCGTCCAGAACGAGTTGCTTTGCCTTTGGAGCCTGATTTGGCGGTGATGGAAGTGTTGGTGATGATTTGGCAGAAACATGAGGAGTATGGGCTTGGCGCAATGGCGATCGAACAGCAAGATTTGATCTTCGAAGAGTTCGGCGCAGAATTGGTGAAACAGGTGGCGATGATGGCACCGTCGAAGAGAGATCCGACTCGCCTTCTTCAGGGGGGGCCAGGTACGAGGGTATCGGTGTTAGCCGTGGGTTCTTCGCCTGTGATACTTTGGTATGGGAAGGTGATGCCTTGAGTGGCGATAAAGGCGCCAATACTGGGTATGACACTGATCTTGCATGCTCGAGATCGGCCGCGCCATCTTCTCTTACTGATGGCTCTGTATGCCGAGGGTCTGGATTATCTGGGCTTGCCACCAAGTGCCGTGCAGAAGGCAGCGATTCCAGGTCGATCATTGAGAATCCTTCACTCTCAAGTATTGTGTTAAATCCAGCATTGTCTTCTGTTGGGTCACTGGGTGGTCCTTGTGCTTCCATATCATCTTGGACTGAAGCATCAGGGGTGGGATATGTAATTGGGCTCACCCCTGACACATGTAGCCCCTCTTCTTTGGCCGTGGGAACCATTGCGCCAGAACTAGGAGGCTTGTCATTGTCAATAGTATTATCCGCTGCCATCTTGATACTAGCCGCCTTCGCTGGTCGTCCTCGGCTTCGAACAGATATGCGGTTGAAGTCGAGTTCTCTGAGCTCTGGTGATTCTATTGCGTTATCAATGACAGTCTCCAGACTTGCGTCTTGCCCCAAGCCTGTGTCACAACCCTCGTCGCTGATTGGTATCAATAAATCAGTGTCTTGTTCAGCCTTTGCAGCATGAGAAACTGTATCCTGCACGCTGGAAGAACCATCAGTTCCGCCTGCCTTCCTTGGCTTCCGAGTTCCTTGCTTCCTCTTTTGCTTACTTCGCGCCTTTTCAGGGTCATCGAGGAAAGAAGTGTCCATATCCGTGAGGCGGCTGAACTCAGCCCCAGTACTCTTCCGACCACGTCTGGCGGGCGAACCAGGGGCCCTGATTGCACCCCCAGACTGTCTCGACGTACTATTGCTCCTGCCTCTAGGCGCAGAACCTCTCGTGGGTGACGAAGGATCGCGGAGTGGCACCGTGGTAGTCTTTGACATGGTTCTCATCCTAGCAAAACCAGGCTCTTCGGGCTCCGCTTGGATGGTCACTCTAATCTTCCAAGGGCTGAGCAATTGCTCGCTCTGGTAGGGCACTGCAGAGTTGGACGCTTGCATGGATCTCCGGCGTCCCTTTTGAGGGGAGGAAAGTGTTATGTCTTCCAGAACCTTTGTCCTGCGGTTCTTCTTGGGCGAGGGCGAGGCACCCTTGATGGGTGATGACGTGGGGAAGCAGTTTTCATCATTGACAGATAGGGCAAGAGGGTCTGGGGAGCTGAAGAGGTCGTCATCGTCAATTTGTAGGGATGGAGAGCGTGCGAAGCGTGTAGAGGTCGTCATAGTAGCTCGTCAATTGCTGGCATCAACGTGGGAATGCTTTGATTGCTGGATGATTGCCCACCAGCTTAGGAATGTAACATGGCGGTGGAAGTGGCAAACAAGGACTCAATATCAACAAAGACTTCCTCGCACCAAACGCCTAAGATCAAGCGAGTGTCGATAAGGACAAGATTAAGTTGGGGCAAAATACTGCAACTTGCTGTCACTAACTTCTTGCTGTCCAGGCCTGCATCAGTGTTTGTTGACATGCCAAGCGGACAATCGGGGTGCAGCGGGAACTAAATTAGCGCATCTCTAGCGTACTGGGCAAATTTCCTATTGGTGGAGTGTTTCTAACGCCCCAATTCTCTGATTCCTTTGCCATGCATCTTCAGTCGATTGGAGCCGTGTTCAATGATGCCACCAACCTTGTGCATTGAAACAACGACAGAAAATTGTGGCTCGTGACAACACACTAGCATTTCTCAGATGATGGAAAAGTCGTAAGTAGCATGATTGACCGCAGGACCTGTCTTCGGCGAATAGATCCAGTACTGGCTATTCCCCCATTCAGGGTGATTGACTCCATCAATCCAGCCCTGTGTTTCCACGACCACACAGCCATGCTGCTCAATGAACTTCGCACCTCCTCCGTATACGTCTGAGTTTCTCTGTGTTTGACTCGCCTTGACAGGAATGGTCCCATTTTGACCGTTGCAGCTATATATCTGCAGACCTTGCTGGTTGGTGGACACATCCATTCTGATTCCGGTTGTTGTTGACCAAAGTGAGAGGACAGGGAAATTCATGGCTTCGGCACCGGTGCCGTGAGGTCGATCGAGGATGAATGAGGTATCGTAACCTGTGCAGCCATGGCCACAGAGATCAGTGGCGCCCTGCAGGTCTCTGCCGATTGTCTTTGGTGAAGTGAAATCAAGGACCGGGCGTGAAGCCACAGTTCCCAGCGCGCCTGTAGGAACCAGGATATCATCAACCTCGACATAGCGCTTAGAGTATGGCATCCATAAAGTTTGATCGTCCAGGACCGTTGGCGTGGTGAAGGCACCTAGATTCCAGTAGAAATGAGGCACGAGCATGATTGGGGTGGCCTGGTCCAGTGCAATAGACACGGTTCTGACAGTCAGCCGAGGGTTCCTCTCCCCACGTCTACCTGAGATTGCGGAGCTGAGGGCATAGGTTGCGTGTGTGATGACAGAACCTGGGAAACCCTCGAAAGCATCGTCGAAAAGAGTGAAGGTAATGCTTGTATCCGACTGCGACGTCACCGTCCAATTGCGTTGGTCGTAACCTATCCGCCCTCCATGAAGCGTGTCTGCTCCATTGTTCTCATTTGCCGGAATCTCAAAAGTCTTACCGTCAAGAGTAAAGGTCCCATTCTTGATACGATTGCCGTAGCGGCCAACCATAGTCCCGAAGTAAGTATGGTTGGTGGCCGAGTCGGCCGCATATTGCGCTGGATCATCGTAGCCCACGACGATGTCCTGATCAGTCCCAGAACGGTTCAGTACCAGTAGAGATGTGAGGCGTGCTCCATATGGGATGAACGTTGCACTGATGTTTTCTGACGTGAGCGTGTACAATGTAAAGGGTGAAGATGCAGCGGAAGTCGCAATTCCAGAAGAAATGAAGTCTGATGAAGCCTGAACAATCAGGGGACGGATGACAGAGCTCGAAGCAACGAGGGTATTCAATAGATACAGCATCATAACGGTAAAAAGAAGGACAAAGACAGCACTGAGAAGCTTCTTGCGTGGATAGATGCTGGTATAAAAAGTTGCTCGTGGAGAGTGAGTCTCCTTGCGACTAAGAACATCAGCCATTCGATAGCTGGCTCGTAGCACATTAACCCTCTAATTTCAAATGAACTTGCTCTTGCAGAATCCTGGGGCGCTCATGGGGGGAGTCGTACAATAGGCTAGGGATCCTGGACGGCGCAATCGGGCAAGGTGATGTAGCAAGGTTGGACACCGTTTTCGACGCGGCAGCTGCACATGTAATTAATTACATACGAGTTGACACGACAGCTGGAGGTTGATCATGTCGCAGGCCAAAGTGGCGCATACAAATTGCACAACATGGAAAGTTTGGGATGTCTATGTTCAGCTTCCTTCGATTGCTACTGCACTGCTCTATTCATATCTACCAAGTGTACATCCAAATATGTTGGCCAATCAGGAGCCAAAGTACTTCTGGTGTGCGAGGCTGGCTTGAGCGCTTCCTCAACCAATTTTTCGTCCATGAAGCCTGATGGTTCGTTGAAAAGTGCCCTGAGCTTCTCCTGATCTTCTTCCACCTCCTCTTGGATGAGCTGGCTGACAGCTGGAAGCGCCGCACCGTTTCTCGGCTGATAATTGTGCAGCGTGGCATATGGGAGCTGAGGCCGGTTCGCGATGGCGACGTCGCTCAATATGTCTAGACGCGTCTGACCGCCAGTATTTCGGGTGGATCGAGTGACGTGGAAGTTCTGGCTTGCTGTTCTTTCCATGCCTGGCGCTGCTAGACCATCTTCGTCCTCGGGATTGGATTCGTCGCCAGAACCAGATGATTGCCCAAATTCCTGGTCCTTATCTCGCAAGTCTGTGCCATTGGTCTGCGCACCTCCCTTGGAAGTGGAGAAAAAGTGGCGAGTTGCAATATGAGCTTGGTGTGACTGAAGATTGAGTTCCTTCTCTGTGAAAAGAGTATTGATCGAGTAGAGAGGTGCGGTCTGATGCGCCTGTACTTTAGCTCGGGCTCGTTCAGCCGGCGTGGATATGCCATCCCGAAGCGGAGAACCTGGCTCGTCATCCAGCGCTTTCCGCTTTCGTTTATTGACACCTTCCGGTGCCAGACCATTCCCCAATTCCTCCATGTCGATTCTATGCCTGGTGTGTCGAGTCTTTCGATTTGTGTGGCCACCGCTGCCTGGACTTGAGGGATTGGTAATGCTGAACTGACTTGGATGCAAAAGGAGCGTGTTTGTGTCTGCAATGTCAAGCTGCTCCTTTTCTCTCATCAGTCTCTGTTTGCGCGATGAGAGTTGCTGGACAAGACGTTGTCGAAGGGTATCGGCTAGATAGTCACATTCGGTAGCCGCGAGATGCAATCGATAATCGCATTCATGCTTGATCCTGTCAAGTCGTTCCTGGTGTTCATACTGTTGCAACGTAAGCTGCACTGCCCCTAAGGCGAAAAGACAACGAGAACTTACCATCAGTTGTGTGAGCTCAATATCGCGCGCCTCTTTGGTCTGGTTGACCTCTTGAACGAACTCAGAGTACCACTTTCCCGCAAGCGATGACATTTCCGACTGATATGGTGTGCCAGCTGCAGTAACTTCAACTAGATTGGCGATGGCTTCTGGTGAGTCGTCCAATGGCTCGGGGGCATAAGGATCCGCCTGGGTGATCAGGTTCATGTCGTGTTGAAGGGCCACGATCTGTTTGTGGAAATATCCACTGCGATTTTCCTTGAAGTCGTTGCTGAGATCCTGGAACTGCGCCATTTGCTGGTTGCGCTTCCGATCTCGTTTCGAGATCGGCTGAGGAGGGAGGGAGCGTCTATGGACGATGGCGGTGGGCGAAGGCGGAGAAGGAGAATTGAACGCCATTTCACTGATGACTAGAGCAGGATGAGCATCTGGTACAAGGAGTCGAGCACCAGCGCGCAAAAATATGTTGCGTCCGAAATGGTTATTCTGTTCACAAGAGACAATCAGCAGTGAGCACCTCTGCGAGGGCGCATCTGCTTCCTGATTTGCTGACTAAGCTGCAATGGGGATGACGTGCGGGGATTGACGCGCCGAACTTCTGGCATTTGTGCTTTTCAGCAAAACCACATTGCTATTCAGAAAACCATGTCGCTATACAGCTATCTAGACTGTAAGGACAACTATGTAAATGTATGGAATACTGCCAAAGCCTCGAGCTAGTGACTGAAGGTGGAAATAGATGCGAAAAGACGACCGCACTAACTACTATATTTCATAGATGTGGCACATGCATACTTGCCAGCCCCAGGTTCAGGATGCTGATTACTCCCTCGCCCAGGATCAACCCACTCGCCAGAACAATAACCTTTGTTTCGCCTTGTCCTTGATAACTTCTTACCCACCACCAGCTAATCAAGCCACCCACAGTTCGCGCTAATGTGAAGCTTGGCGTGTTATACATGCCAACCGCAACGGCTATACCACCCGGAACGTATGGATACAGGCTTTTTCGCCAGCCTGCTTCCCCTTCTTCCGAAAGATATAACCGCAGCGAAGTTAGAGCCACAAAAGTGGCTCCAGCACCAAGAGCAAATTGCCATGCCATAGGAGGTAAGCCTTGGCCGGTGACCAGCCGAGCGGTGAAGATCCAAACGTATGCCGTTGGTACCTGAAACATCTCTCCAGGCACCTTGTATACCGACACATAGAGTTTGTAGACAGCTGCAGAAACTATTGCACCAACGACGCTTCCAATGATTTGGCCATAGAATTGCGCCTTGGGGCTTGCGCCGATGAGATGGCCTGCCTTGAGATCCTGCATCATGTCGCCTGCCTGAAGCGCACCACTTTCAGAAACTGCTCCTGCAATGAGGTTGATGATGATGGCGTGATCATGGTGGTCCGACGACTTCGGAGGCACCACAAGCGCAAAGACCAGCTGAGTGAGCTTGGAGATACCGGAGACTGGATTTAGGTCTGTTTCTCCAAGAGCACGGACTCCCATAATAGACAGAAGGAGGGCGATCACCGTCGAGAGAAGTGTTAGTGGTATTGATATATAGGCACCGAAGGTGATCTGGATACAGAAAATGCAGAAGAGTAGCGTTAGCGGCAGCAATATCAGGACTGTTTGCGTAGAGACGAGGTGATGAGGTGGAACATCATCGGGTACATCTGACGAAGTCTCAGGCCCTGCCACTCCGTAAGAAGATTGCTGTAAGTTTGTAGGCGTTGACGGTTCGCTGGTCCCAATAGCTTCATAAAGGCTGTATGATGACCCCATTAGGAATTCCTTCCACGATGAGCAATTGCGAGAATGCCTCGTCAGGCCGCGAGTCCAGCCCGGAGCATTGTTTATCACCAGCTTGAGGGCCAGCCAGCCCAGGTTGATGATAGAATCGGCGAGCATTATGGCAAGACTCACCCAAACAATCCAACCTTTGCTTCCATGTTCCCAATCAGATGTTTCCCCAGGAGCGTAACCTCGCTTCTTTGCAAGCGGACTGAGGATGCCCCAGCCGACAATAGCTCCGAGCAGCATGTGTATTGTGGTGGCAGGCCCCATGATGATGCCCTGACCCACATACGCAGGCGAAGGATTTAGTGTCCAAAGCCAAGTAGATGCTAGGGTTGTGCCAAAGATAGGAATCTTGCGAACCGAGGGAACAAAGTACTGAAAGAGGGTATACAGTGCTGAAACAACGAAAGCAATCAGCAAGAGCCGAATCTGCGCTTTCCAATCTGTGCTATGGTCATCTTCCGGGTTTCTTCGGGGAACGGCGTGACTGGCTTGATCGTTCTCGCTGTGGTCTTGGTGAATTAAAGCGTGCGCTTCTTCATTTCCTTCACTTTCAGCCTCATTGTCCCGCTCGTCCTTGACACTTCCATGAAGTACTCCAATCAATAACGCTGTCGCCGTGCCACTTGGAAATTTGAGCTTCTCTCGAATGATGACTTGTTTCCTCAACGGCACAGCAAAGACCACTCCAAAGAGACAAATCCCTAGACTCCAAAGCACGAGTCTGCCCAACCCCAGCTCGATCGGCGCGCCTTCTTGTTTCTTGAGCAGAAACTCGAGAGCAGGGACTACGCCCACAAAACCACATCCGAGAGGCATGGTTCCGACCGCCCCAGCCACCGTTTGAACAAGCACGTTCTCGACAGGTGTGAATGGTAACTTCAGGTGCTTCGAGATGGTCTTGAAGAAGCCAAATCCGATCAGCGAAGCAGGCATGGCCATGCCAGATACCCAACCTGTCTGCAGCCCAAAATATGTGTTGGAGAAGCAGATGATGACCCCAATAACAAGGCCAACCAAAGTCCCTCTCACGGTAAAGTTGGTGCCATCTGTGGCAGAATCGTACGCACCAGGACTTCCAGCATAGCATCCGAGGTCACTTCGTGTCTTACTCAGGGCAAGCGATTTGCTTCTGGACAAGTCAGGCTCGGATTGCTCGTAGGAACCAGCACTTCGACCGCTGTCTGAAGAGCCTCTGTCTGGTGCCATGCTCAAGGAGAAGCTTTTGCGAGTATACACGCCATCCACGCCTTGCCGGAGGATGGAGTAAGCAATGAATTGAAGCTCGTGAGCCGATTCCGTTCGGAAAAACTATCCGGAATGTGTTGGGAGCGGTATCTACGCTAGCACCATTATAGCTAAAGGGCTTATGATCCCTGCACTAACTAATGTTGTGGTCACACGCTAAAAGTCGGTGACATGAGGATTTAGCTGTCATCCTTAGTACTTATTCTAGTAGTTTTCTACTAATATGTTCCATTACCCACTAATACCACCTTTTGAGAAATTTATCTCTTTTCTACTGCTACAGCTATGAGTGATGGACAGCGATACCACTGGGAATTGTAGAATTCTTTGTAGCGAAGACTTGTCAAAGATTATCCAGCCTCCATCACACAATTCTATCACCGTTGGGCAGCGTCATGTCGGAGCCAGCTGCAGCCTTGTGCGACTTCTGTTCCACAATCGACTTCAACTATCTTCGCGTTCCAACTGCGGGCCAACTGCGACAGCTCTCTGCCGGCCACAGTGTCACTGCTGAGGCCCCCTTCAAAGGTTGGGTCACGACTAGTCCCGAGTGAAAACTCGGGTCGCTCAAGAGGATCCTTGAGTCGGGGGTAAAGGGATCTACTCTCTGCAAAGCCATTTCAGAGCTAGCAGGTCAGATTAATCGCCAACAGCAAGAAGGTGATATTGAGCTAAGCTCCGATATCGAGTTTATCGCAAAGCTAGAGACTTACAAAAGAATTTTGCGAAAGGATGGCACGATCATCTCGACGGATACGTGATTTCGGATAGCGAGTCTGACGTTTTCCATGCCAAAGCAAGATTAATGTCTTCAGGCTAATCGATGTAAAAACAAAGTCGGTGACACGGTTTGCTAACGTCGACATTTCGAGCCTCCGCTATATCGCACTGAGCTTCTTATGGGGTTCGACTCAAAGATTATCAATAAACCGTAAAAATGCGGCCCATCTCAGCTCTTCTGGAGCACTGGCTGGGAAAGTCTCAAAGACCATTGAAGACGCAATGACGGTAACCGAGTCGCTTGGGATCCAATACCTCTGGGTAGATGCCATCTGCATCCTACAGGACAACACACCTGACAAGATGGCCCATCTCGGCCTTATGGGCCAAATCTACAATTACGCTTTATTCACTATCATAGCAGCCTGCGGCTCCAACGCGGAGGCAGGATTGGTTGGCGTTCGGGAGCCTCGCGCAGTCAGCCAGCAGATCATCAAAATCGTGGACGAAAGAAGCGATAAGCCGGAAATTTACATCATTACCTCCTCCGCCAGAAGAATATTGTTCGGAGAATTGTACAAAGCTGACAACAGTGTCTGGGCCACCCGTGGCTGGACCCTCCAGGAGCGTGTGGTTTCACGACGAGGCCTCACCTTCACGCCTTCTCAAATGTACTGGAGCTGTAGAGCGGCTTCTTGGTCGGAGGATCTATTTCCTGAGACATCAATTGCCAGTATCATTTCGAGGATATATAATTCTAGCACTTCATTTTTGATGGCTGATGGTACAGTGTGGGCCTCGAGGCGCGATGACAGAACCGATGTTGCTTGGAACCAGTTTCTCCGCTTGATAAAAGATTTCTCATTGAGACATCTTACTGCGCCTGGGGACGCATACGATGCATTCAGCGCCATTAACCAAGAGTTCAAGAGCACGACTGGTGTTTTTTTTCCTCTTTTGTTTGCCCACCACTCGGTTTGATATTGGACTTTGCTGGACGCGGCAGTGGTCGTCTGCAAGTTGCGCACGTCTTTTGCGCCGAACAGCATTAACGACTCTACCAATGACATCGTTAAACCGCCGGATCCCATTTCCGAGCTGGTGGTGGCTGGGTTGGATAGGCGGGGTGATGATGCCTATCACTGACCCATATGTGGAAACCGGGTGAGTCGGTATTTTACTCTTCCCCTGGGACCAGCTTCTAGCTTATCACAATGAATCAGGATGACTCCTGAGATCCTTAGCTTCGTCCTTCGAAACTCGCCGCTTCGGGTGGTCAAAGTATCTAGCATCATCGGGATCAGCACCGAAATTCCGCGGCCGAAACTCCGAAAAGACTTTTCCCAAAGTCCCCACCTGATAACCTTAGACACAGTGCTCTCCGAGTGCCCACAACTGACCGAGGCGAGGCTCAAGGATACGCCGGATAACTTGTTTATATTCTTTCGCTCCGAAACTGCCACATTTTCGATATCGGGGCCGGTCACTGAGACGAGCAGCTCAAGCGGTTCAAAATATCATTACTTCGAAATCCGAAGTTCAGCCAACGAAGTGATTGGACAGACGGACGCCTGCGTCCCTGACGATCCTGACGACCCTGTATACGCGGGAGAGTTTGAGTTCGTTCTTCTTGCGACTAGTGTGGCCCCCGACATGCCGCCTCGGAAGATAACACTGCAGATTGAGCGGCGAGAAGGGGTGGCATATCGAATTAGCGTTGCATATATTCTGGAAGACGCTTGGAATAAGGCTGACCGTCGCAGCGAGTTGGTGGTACTTGGCTAGTGTCACAGATAAACACTTTAACTCTTTTCACCCCGTCTTTAATATCAAGGCGAGATTACAGTAAGAAACGAGCTAAAGAAAAGGTGCTATAGCCGAGTAAGTCCTTCCTGACGATGGGGTTGACCTGACGGCCACTGGACAGGAGGGTGGGTCTCATAGGACACCAGTACGATATGATATCAGATGAATACATCTAGATAATTACACTGTACCTAAATGGCATGTGACCTCACCCCCCGCACCAATTTAAACAATAATTAATTAAGGGACAAAAGCAATGACATCTGCTCATTACAAATTGCATACTCATGCGCGCGAGATTGATCAGTACGTACTCCGTGTTGGTACTTAATTACTGCGTAGCCTCTCATTGAATGAAGAACAAGCACAATAAAGGTCTGAACCGTTTTTATTGATGTGGTGCACAAGAGCCTATTGAACTAATCATATCAAGCACGTTCCACATGGATAAGCACCAATCAATCCTTCATCTGATTGAAGATGCCCTCCGGGACTGACATCGACGTCTTGACGCTCGTCAGCCAGCTGAAGCTACCATCTCAAGAAAGGTCTGACTTTGCTCGCAGCAGCCGAGCTGATTGCCCCGGCCTTGCCAGACCCTGTGACAGATCCGCTCGCACCCACGACGCCAGAAAGCGGGGGAAAACTTGTCGCAGTCGGCTTTGTGTAGCTTCCATTCGCGCTGGATGCCTGGCATGTGTTTGGCACAGCATTTGCCTCACTCTCCCCCCAAGACTGCGGCAGAGTGCCACTGCGCGCAAATTCCATGGTCAGGAAACTGGCGTATGACCATGTCAGATCTCGGGCAGATATCGCAGTACCGTTCCTACGGGAGAACTGTTCTGCCAAGGCCCCATTATCAGGTGTGTATTTCTGAAAAACAGCCACAAACCCGTCAGCGTAGGCTCGAACAGCCGTCATGAGCCGGGTAAACTCGGGAGAGCCCGCAGTGTAATTGCCATTCATCGTGTTGGAGCCAAGATCACTGAAGAACTCTGCATTCAGATTGTCCACGATGATACTGCCAGTGGCGTTCCATTGATTTACTGCCGAGTAGAGCTGTTCTGCCGCCGCCAAGGTGCAGAGATACCATGGATTACCTTCGTAATAGACATCCTCTGCGTAGCGGCCTACGGCGGCTGCTTTACCAGCTCTGAGATTCGAGTTGATGGTGTAAAGACTGCCGCGGAAAGAGTCGACGACGGCTTTGTGATTCGACAACGCTCGCGAGGAGCAGGGCTGAAATGTTGAGTCTATGCAACCAGATCTAGGATCGTACATGTTTATCGAGGTGAGAATCGAATCGCAATCAAGTCCGCTGCGTCGATGATCACCCTGGAGGTTGATATTGCTGGTAATCGAAGTGCCGTTCCAATAATCCTGGAGTAAGCACAGGGCATTGGGAGCTTGCGAAGTACATCCTTCACATGTTTCATCCACCGACTGAGCGAATCTGGCACCTTCGATAAGGGCTCGGTATTGCACCGCGGTTGTAAAGAAAGACGATCCGTTCACTTCCTCCCAAAGATCGAAGCCCGTCTGGTTCCAGTACTGCGCAACGTAATTCAAGTCATTGCGGACAATCGGCCAGATCACATCATGCACGATTGCTTTGTTTTCGCCGCTAGCAGTCATGATGGCTTTGGAGTACGCTATCATGGAAATTGCCCGCAGAGCTGGGCCATCACGCTGAGGACGACCCCATTCTCCTAGGAAAGCAGTCTCATTGGTGTAGTATTTGGGCTC
>Ga0123337_10004843_pt1 | contig 13499 bp, 13 predicted proteins | sample frozenSSSSmetaG_FD_89792 | JGI IMG/M metagenome (GOLD analysis project Ga0123337, IMG submission 89792) | Glacier valley bacterial and archeal communities from Borup Fiord, Nunavut, Canada, to study Microbial Dark Matter (Phase II) -... | ecosystem: Environmental > Aquatic > Freshwater > Ice >... | reverse complement strand
ATTCGCTTGGGTCGATTGTGCCTTCAATGACGTATTCGCAGTCGGCGGGAACTTCGACATCAATGGTTTCGCACTTGGTCATTTCCATCGGCTTGCCGCGCAAGAAACCGGCGAACATCATTTCATCAATTTCTTCGGGCAACGGCGCAATGGCGCAAAACGGCAAAACCGGATCGCCGCCGAGACAAATCGCGGCTTCTATTTTCTGCTGTTTTTCTGCGGCTTCGCGCTGATGCTGCGCGCCGACTTTGTGAATCTGCCAGTGCATTCCCGTGGTGTTCTTGTCGTAAATTTGAATGCGATACATCCCGACATTACGCCGCCCGGTGTTTGGGTTATGCGTGTAAACCATCGGCAACGTGATGAATTTTCCGCCATCGTCGGGCCAGCAAAATAGCGCGGGCAATTTACTTAAGTCAATGTCATCGCCTTTCAAAATCACGTCTTTACACGCACCACCACTGACAGTGCGAGTACTCAGGCTGCGCAAAGTCGGCAATAGTTTCATGCCGGTTTGGATTTTTCCGAACAGCGATTCCGGCGGAACGGTTTTGATGAGATCGCCGATGCGCTCGGCGATATTTTCCGGCGTATCGCGCAGCGCCAAAGCCATGCGCTCGTGCGAGCCATAAAGCCCGATGGCAACCGGAGTACTCGGCGTTTCTTTCACGTTTTCAAACAGCAACGCCGGGCCAGCTTGCTTGATAACGCGGTCGGCAATTTCCGCAATTTCCAAATGCGTGGAAACCGGATGCGTAATGCGAACGAGTTGCTTGTGTTTTTCGAGAAGTGCGATGAAGTCGGAAAGGTTGGTCATTTAATAATCTGTGTATCTCAATGTCCGGCGTTGTGAATTTTATCTATTGTTATGGGAGTCGAAAGCCGTAATATGTCTTTTCCATTCCTGAATTGAAACTCATAAAACATCGAAATATAATCGGCAGGTTCTGGGCCACCAATCGAAGTGTCCGTCTCTCCCGTTCCTTTAGATGCAGCTTCTAATGTGTATTCAGACCGTCCCCATTTGGCATTACGAAAATTGCGCGAGTTTGAAAGTGCAGCCCACAGATAAATCTTATTCGGCTTTGTAATGGGATTGTTAACTAAGGTTTGAATACCGCGTATAGAATCAGTCACGTCTGGTATTTTTTTCCCCGCAGCAACCCACCGAAACCACGCCGCACTTGTGCCGAACACATTTTCCAAATCGCCTTCCATTGTGTGGCCGACATTCGGCGCATAGTACACATTCTTTGGGCCGGGCAAATCGTTCCAGTAAACGTTCAGCGAATCCGTCGTCCAATACTGGTCGTTGGTCGCGTTCACAATTAATTTTGGCATCGTCAAACGCGCGCGATAATAATACGGATCAATCAGTTTCGTGAGTTCCATTCCGCGTGGCGTGCGCATTTTCTCCTGCAAATTGTTGCGGGTGTAATCGGCAATCATAGGCGACAAATCGCCCCACGCTTCCTTTTGATGCGGCAGTTGTGCGGCTGTGTTGAGGTTGTCATACACCATCGGAATAATTCCGCCGATGCGGTTTTTGGTATCAGTCGCGCCCAGCAGCCACGTAACCCATCCGCGCTTGCTGGCGCCGGTGACGATGAATTTATTGAGCGGCGTCTTCTGCTGATCGGAGTACTCCTGCACCGCGTCCATAACTTTTTTTGCGCCTTTGGTCATTGGCAAAAGCAACGGCCAGGTGTCATCCTTCGTTTCGATGAATTGCGAAAAACTGTGCGCCATCAAAGCGTCTTCGCGCTTGCCGAACAGCGGCTGATTGGGAATTCCCATGACGTGAATCGTGGTCGCGCCCATTTTCGTGGCGAGCGATTGCGCCAGAATCGATTCGATCACGCTGTCGGTTGTGGAAAGATACAACAGCGCCCAACCGGGAAACTCGATTTTTTCGGGACGCGCGATTTCCACGCGATGCTTCCACTCGATTCCCTGCCAGGTTTGCGAAGTCACCAGCAAAGTCGTGACATCGTTTTTGCCGATCTTCTTTTGCGAAATTTTTTCCCATTTATACGCCGGTTCTTCGCGCGCAATGTAAGTATCGAGAAATGTGGTGAAAGCCGGAGTACTCCGCTGCGCCGCGATTGATTGTGCGGTTGTTTGCGCGGCAGCCGGAGTACTCGGCTTATCGGTTTGATCGGCGCGCGAGCCGCAGCCGCACAACGCCAGCAGCAAAACAGCCGGCAACGCGCGCGCGAAAAAACGTCGTAAAACCAAAGAAAATTTCAGCATAATAATTGAGCGACGGAAAAACAGCGACGGAAAAACAAAAGCCAGACGCGCCGCGCCCGCGTGCGCCCCGGCGCAATCTCAATAAAACTCACAAGCAAATCAAGCGCAATGAAATGGTTTTTAACTGTCACACTTTGGTGGAAGCGGAAAGTGTGCAGTCGAAAATTGGAGCTAAAAACCGCCAAAAGGTGGCGCAATCGCCGGAGAAAGCTGGAGCGTAGCAATCTCGTCCGCCAATTTTAACGCATCGTTAACATACACGAAATCCAGCGTTCTCTGCGATATGCGAGAATGAAAGAACACTTTCCCACACCCGCCACACTTCCGCTGCATTATCCACATGAGAACCTACGGCGAACGAATGATTTTTAAATCTCAAGGCGTGCCTTCTCAGATTATTCCTGAAGCTTCGCCGCGCGAGATTCCCGCGAGCCAATCGCTTTCGCGGAATGAATCGTTACGCTTGCTGGCGCTTTCGCAAGGGTTTTGCGATTTGTATTTTCGCCTCGACGCTGAGGGAATTATTCTCGATCACAGCGTTCCCGATTCCAGCATTCCCAGTTCCGGCATTGCTAATTCCCAGAGTTTAAATGTCGCGGAAATCGTTTTTTCGGGTCGGCGCATCCAGGATATTTTGCCGGGCGATGCCGCCGAAAGTTTTCATCAGGCGCTTCAGGAAATTCGGCGCGAGCCGCGCATCATCACCATTCAATGCTCGCTGAAAATAGCCGACAGCCAGCAGCATTTTGAAGTGCAACTGATTCCTTTGCCCGATAATCAGGTCGCGGTTGTGGCGCGCAATATCACGGCGCACAAAAACACTGAAACCACTTTGCGCGAAACCGAAAGTAAGTTTCGCGGGATTTTTGAAAACGCCGTCGAAGGCATTTTTCAAACGACTTCCGAAGGCAAATATATTTCCGCCAATCCCGCGCTCGCCACGCTTTATGGTTACGCTTCGCCCGAAGAATTAATGGACGGCATCACTAATATCCAGCGCCAGCTGTATGTGGATACGGGAAGGCGCAAAGAGTTCGCGCGGCTGATGAAAAAAACCGGCGTGGTTTCCAATTTTGAATCACCTATTCAAAGGCGCGACGGCAGCGTAATCTGGATTTCCGAAAACGCGCGCGAGATTCGCGACGACGCCGGTGTACTCCTGGGCTACGAAGGCACCGTCGTTGACATCACCGAGCGCGTCATCGCCGAACACGAACGCGTCAAAGCCGAAACCGCGCTTCGCATCAGCGAAACCAAGCTGCGCGAAGTCGTCGAGCATTCCAGCAACTTGTTTTATTCGCACACGCCCGACCACGTTCTGACCTATCTCAGCCCGCAAACGCGCACTTTTTTAGATTGCGAGCCGGAAGAAGGGCGGATTTCCTGGACGGCTTTTTGTACCGATAATCCCATCAACGCCGAAGGCATGGCGATTTGCCAGTTCGCCATCGAAACCGGCGAGCCGCAACCGCCTTACGAACTGGAATTGCGAGGCCGAAAAGGTCGCGTGATTCGCGTCGAAGTCAATGAAGCGCCAGTGGTGCAAATCGTCAACGGCCGGCCCAAAACGACGGCGATGGTCGGCGCGCTCGTGGATATTACGCGGCGCAAAACCGTGGAAGACCAGCTCAAGCATCAGGCTTTTCACGATTCGCTGACCGGCCTTCCCAACCGCGTTTTGTTTCTGGATCGCCTCGAACACGCGCTGGCGCGCACGCGCCGCTTGCGCCACGAAGGCATCAGCGGCCCGGCTTTGTTGTTTTTGGATCTGGATCGATTCAAAACCATCAACGACAGCCTCGGCCACGAATACGGCGACCGCTTGCTGGAAGAAGTCGCCGTTCGCTTGCAAAGCTGCTTGCGTCCCGGCGATACCGCAGCGCGCCTGGGCGGCGACGAATTCACGGTTTTGCTGGAAGAAACCAGCGATCTCGCCGAAGCGCTTGGCATCGCCGAACGCATCGCGCATCAATTGCAAAAGCCGCTGCATCTCGGCAGCCAAAACATTCGAGTCACCGCCAGCATGGGCCTGGTTTTGAGCCGCTCGCCGGAAGATGTCGCCGAGAATTTATTGCGCGATGCCGACATCGCGATGTATCGCGCCAAATCCAAAAATCGCGGCACTTGCGAAGTGTTCGATCAGCAAATGAGCGATCACGCCGAAGACCAGCTCAACCTCGAAAATGATTTGCGTCAGGCGCTGGAGCGCGAAGAAATGCGCTTGCTTTTTCAGCCGCATTACGATTTGGCGTCCCGAAAAATCATCGGCTTTGAAGCACTGCTGCGATGGGAACACGCGCATCGCAACACTATCATGCCGGACAATTTCATTTCCCTCGCCGAAGATTCCGGCCTCATTGTGCCCATCGGCAAATGGGTTTTGCAGCAAGCGTGCGCGCAGGCCAAACTCTGGCAGCAGGAGTACTCCGAGCCAATCGAAATCAGCGTGAACCTTTCCGCGCGCCAGATGCGCCAGCCGGAACTGGCTTCTCAAGTGGCCGCTGTACTGGAGGAAACCCAGTTGCCGCCGCATTTGCTGAAACTCGAAATCACCGAAAGCGTGATGATGGAAGACGCCGAGCAATCTCTGCTCACGCTGCACGCGCTGAGTACTCTGGGCGTGCGACTCGCCATCGACGACTTTGGAACCGGCTATTCATCGCTTTCGTATCTGCGCCGCTTCCCGATTAACTGCTTGAAAGTAGACCGCACTTTCGTTCAAAACCTGGGCGAAAACGCGCAGGATACGGAAATCGTGCGCGCCATCGTCACGCTGGCCAAAACGCTGGGCTTGCAAGTCGTGGCCGAAGGCGTGGAAAAAGAATCTCACATTGATTTATTGCGCGAATTGGGCTGCGACATCGGCCAGGGTTTTTACTTCACAAAACCGTTGACCAAAGAAGACGCGGCAAAACTGCTAAGCGCAAATTAAGAATCGCGTTGCAAACCTGACGGCAAAATAAAACTTAAAGATAGTGCAATTTGCTACCTTCGAAATGAAGTCACATAAGGCGTGTCATTCCGAGCCTGCGAGGAATCTGGTGGCACGCAAGAAATCTTGAGCGGAACAAGATTCCTCGCAGGCTCGGAATGACAAAGTGCGGCTTGGCCTTCATTTCATCAGTAACAACTTGCATTAAAGATAAACAAAAAGCGGAGTACTCCAGATTGGAGTACTCCGCTTTTCAATTTGACCGGCTGACGTTCTACCAGCCGATATTTCTCACCAGCGATAATGCGCAAACGCTTTGTTGGCTTCGGCCATGCGATGCGTATCTTCTTTCTTCTTAACGGCAGTTCCGGCGTTGCGTGCGGCGTCCATCATTTCACCGGCGAGCTTGTCGCTCATGGTTTTTTCATTGCGGTTGCGCGCAGCGTTGATCATCCAGCGCAAGCCCAAAGCGACTTTGCGGTCGGGACGAACTTCCTGTGGCACTTGATACGTCGCGCCACCGACGCGGCGCGAGCGAACTTCCACCGTCGGCATGACGTTTTTCATGGCGACAGTAAAAGTGTCCAGCGGATTCTTGCCGCTTTTTTCTTCGATGATCGTCATCGCGCTGTAAAAGATGCGTTCGCTCGTGCTTTTTTTGCCGTCGTTCATCATGGCGTTGATGAAGCGCTGCACGTACTGCGAATTAAAAATCGGATCGCCTGGAATGACGCGTTTTTTTTGGGGGCCTTTGCGACTCATAGTTTCCTCGTTGGTCAGTGACTGAATTTTGGGATTGTGTCGGGGGATTGAAATCCCCCGCTGAAGATACAAAGTCCGCCTTCGCGGACTAACCCGCGAAGGCGGGTTTCGTAACTCCAGCTGGGGATTTCAATCCCCAGCTGTTTATCTTACGCTTTGGCTTTCGGGCGCTTGGCGCCGTACTTCGAGCGGCTGCTTTTGCGGTCGGCAACGCCGGCGCAATCGAGCGCGCCGCGCACGATCTTATATTTGATACCCGGCATGTCTTTCACACGACCGCCTCGCACGAGTACTACGCTGTGTTCCTGCAAGTTGTGCTTTTCGCCGGGAATATAAGCGGTAATTTCCTTGCGGTTGGACAAGCGAACGCGCGCCTTGGCACGCAAAGCGGAGTTGGGTTTCTTGGGCTTGTCGGTTTTAACCTGCAAACATACGCCACGCATTAAAGGAGCGGCGTAGTTGAGCGTTGGTGCGCCTTTGACGCTGTTGAAAGCTTCCTTGAATGCCGAGGTGTTCGACTTCTGGGGTTTTGGCTTGCGGCCTTTACGAATTAATTGCGAAATTGTCGGCATAAACGAAATTTTCTCCGAAACGTTGGTTCTGATTTAAGAATTGAATTGAATGACTCAAACGAACTACAAACTAACTATAAACAAAACTTGCTTTGAACAAATTGAAAACCTGTTCAAAATAAGCCTCTCCATTATATCCATTGGAGCGCAGGAACGGCAAGTCTGAATTCAGAAGGATGAATGCAGAACTAAATTCTGACTTCTGCATTCACCCTTCTGAATTTATTTTTAGCTGGGGCTGGCTTGGGCTTCGTCTTCGGCGGCGGGAGTACTCTCGTCACCAGCATCGGCGCTGGCGGCGGAATCTTCCGCGTTGATTTCAACATCGTCGGAAACTGTCGCGACATCTACGCCGTTCGATTCCGCATCATCGACTTCAACTTCGTCGGCTTCTACGTCTCCGCCGGCCAAAACTTCAATGATGTCCGGGCCTTCGGTGCCGTCCCATTCTTCTTCTTCAGCCAATTTCTGAGCGCGGGTTTTGGCATCATCGCGCGTCTTCTTGCGTTCTTTGGTGCGCTCGCGGGCTTCGCGCAGCTGTGCGCCGAAGATGTCGCCGAGTTTCAACGCGCCACCATCGTCGCCGCCGGTCGCACGCTGATTGACTTCACGAATCGAATCGCGCGTTTCCTTGCGTTCCTTTTCGCGAACAGCCGCACGCATCGAAAGCGTGATTTTGCGCTGACCAGGCTGAACCTGTTTGATGCGCGCTTCGACTTCGTCGCCGACTTTCATCACATCTTCCGGCGTCTTAATGCGCTCTTCGCTCATTTCGGAAATCGGAATGATGGCTTCAATGCCTTCTTCGATTTCAACAAACGCGCAGGACGGCGCGATGTGGGTAACTTTGCCCTTGACGTTGTCGCCGACTTTGAAGCTGGCGGCGGCTTTCTTCCACGGATCGCTTTGCAACTGCTTGAGGCCAAGCGCGATGCGCTTGCGCTCTTCGTCGATTTCCAGAATCAAAACCTGCAACTTCTGGCCTTTCTTCACGACGTGTGAAGGATGCTCCACGCGATTCCAGGCCATTTCGCGAACGTGCAGCAAACCGTCCACGCCGCCGATGTCCACGAACGCGCCGAAGTCCGTGATGCGGCGCACGGTGCCTTCCACTGTGGTGTCTTTCTTCAGCGTCTGCCACACGGATTCTTCGCGTTCTTTACGCTCAACGTCGGCGGCCAAACGGTGCGAAGCGATGACTTTGTCTTTTTTGCGATCCACTTCGATGACGCGAACGGGAATCGTCTTGCCGACCAGATGGCCGAGGTTGGTGCGGTTGCGGCCCGAAACGTGGCTGGCCGGAATAAAGGCGGAAACGCCCAAATCCACAATCAAGCCGCCCTTCACTTCGCGGGTGACGGTCGCTTCCAAAGGTGTTTCGGAATCGCGCGCTTCCATGATCGAACGCCACAAGCGCTCGAAATCGGCGCGGCGCTTGGAAAGAACCGGATTGCCTTCGTCGTTTTCTGATTGCAGAACCACTACTTCGATTTCATCGCCGACGGCCACTGGCTCGTCGCCGACTTCGTTTTTCGGAACGAGGCCTTCGCTTTTCGCGCCCACATCCACCAGGAGTACTCCGGTGTTGTCGTCGATGTGCGCAATGACGCCTTTGAGCAGCGCGTTGCGGGCGAGGTTATCGGCGCCGGAAAGATAAGCGCTGAACTCGTCAGATTCCATGACCTGCGCCATGGATGGCTGCTTCACGCGCGGCTTGGCTTCGCCTTCGGCAGGCGCAGCGGCGGCTTCAGTTGCAGGAACTTCAGCAGCAGGAGCGGCTTCGGTTGAAAGCGAACCGGGCGCAATCTGCTCGGCTGGCGTGGATTCGGGTGCGGCGGTTTCGGTTGACGAGGCTTCAACGGGCGAGGCTTCGGTCGTCGGGGCGTCGGTTGTGGCTTCGGCTTGGGTTGGGTCGGTCTGGGTGGTGTCCACTGAAAATCTCCTTGAGACGCGCACCATGCCGGCCTGAATGCTCCGTTTTGCGGAGAAATTTTCAGGCAAGGCAGGGAGTAGTAAACGGCTAAAACTTGGTGGCGTTAATGATGGGGCAATGCTGTAATTTGGATTTGGACGTCCGCTCTGATCCGCTGATGCAATTGGTCTTTCGAGTACGATGGCTTCGATGGGATCGTACAGAGGAACGCCGGAAAATTATAGCAAGCTTCCGCAGTCGTTGCAACCGCGCGGAGTTATTTTTTTCGTTGCTTAATCGGTTATAATGCCCGATTATGAAATGTCCCTATTGCGCAGAAGAAGTCTTGCCGGATGCAAAAAAGTGTAAGCATTGCGGCGAGTGGTTGGTCAAGACTAAAGACTCGAAGGCACAGCAAGAAAAGACTGTTGCGCCAAAAAGCAAACTTGGACAGATGCTTTTCCTAGGGTTTTTGTTTTTTCTAGGGATAACGTTTTTCCGGTCATATCAAGAAACCATTGCTGAGCAACAGGCTGCTCGTGACAAGATTACGGAAACGAGTCAACTAGCTTCTAATTCTTTGAATCATGCTATCGAAGCCATTGATGCTGAGAATGCCAAAGAAAATGAACGTGATATTCCCGTTCATTACACCGTTGCTACACAAAGCGAAAAACGTTGTTCCGTTACTTATTCAAACTCTGAAGGGGGAACAGAGCAACATGAATTTTCTGAATCATGGACTAAGGAATTCACTATCAAGCGCGGTGAGGTACTCTATCTGGCTGCTCAGTCCCTTGATGAATCCGGGATTGTAATCGCACGAATTTACGTAGATGGAAAAAGAGTCCGTGAATCAGAATCCAAAGGTTCTTACGCAATTGCAACTTGTGATTACAGAGTGCCGAAGAAATAACAAATGTAAAATCGTTTTACGTTTGCTGCAATTCGATACAAAATATGCCCTAACAAAAGCCATTAACACTGTCATTGAAAACCCCACTGAAATATGGGCCGTGATTAACAGAGGGGACGAAGGGGAAATTGTAGAGTTAACTGTCGCTAAAATCGCCACCGGAAAAATCCTTTGGAAGCGCGCCTTAAAGCCCAGACAAATCGTTCCGCTGCCGATGTGAAAATTGACGGTCATCCCCAAAATTGATAAATTCCCTATACAGCCGTCGTCCTTGCTCCGTGTTTTTAAAGGTGTTTCCGGGAGTACTCTGCTTGCTGCAAATCAGAGTACTCGGCGCGAAACAAAAGGGAATTCGCAGAGCAAGAATCCAGCGACGGCGCGTGTAAGCCTTTAATTTTTCCTTGCACGGAAGGAGCACGCCTTGCCCGTCACATCAGTCAATGAAGCCGTTGCGCTCAACGGCCACGCACCGAGTACTCCAGATGCGAGTACAGCCTCATCGCCGCGCCTCAAAGGTTTGAAATGCCGCGAGTGCGCCGCCACTTACGAACTCGAAGCCAAGCATGTTTGTGAGTTTTGTTTCGGCCCGCTCGAAGTCGAGTACGATTACGACGTCATCGCGCAAAACATTTCCCGCGAATCCATCCAAGCCGGGCCGCATTCCATCTGGCGCTACGCCGATTTGCTGCCGGTCGTTGGCACCAATTACGTCAACCTCGAAGCCGGTTTTACACCTTTGGTGAAAGCCGAGCGTTTAGCCCAAGCATTGGGAATCGACGAACTTTACATTAAAAACGACACCGCGAACCCAACCTGGAGTTTCAAAGATCGCGTCGTTTCTGTAGCTTTGTCGCGCGCGCGCGAGTTGGGTTTCACAACCGTCGCCTGCGCGTCCACTGGCAACCTCGCCAACAGCGTCGCGGCGCACGCGGCCAAAGCCGGACTGCGCTGTTTCGTTTTCATCCCTTCCGATTTGGAAGCGGGCAAAATCATGAATTCGCTCGTTTACAATCCGCACGTTGTGGCCGTCAGCGGCAATTACGACGAAGTGAATCGCCTGTGTTCGGAAATCGCCGACCGCACCGATTGGGCGTTTGTCAACGTGAATGTGCGCCCGTATTATTCCGAAGGCTCCAAGACTTTGGCTTACGAAGTCGCCGAGCAATTGGGCTGGCAAGCGCCCGATCACGTCGTGATTCCGATTGCGTCCGGCTCGATGCTGACCAAGATTTACAAAGGTTTCAACGAATTTGCCAAGCTCGGCCTCATCGAAGCCAAGACCACGCGCTTCAGCGGCGCGCAAGCCGAAGGCTGTTCGCCGGTCGCCAAAGCGTTTGAAGGCGGCCACGATTTCGTTTCGCCCGTCAAGCCGAACACCATCGCAAAAAGTCTGGCGATTGGAAACCCGGCTGATGGCATTTACGCGCTCGATATTATGCGCAACACCGGCGGCTCGGCGGCTTCGGTCACGGATGAAGAGATCGTCGAAGGCATCAAACTTCTGGCGGAAACCGAAGGCATTTTCACGGAAACCGCCGGCGGCGTCACGATTGGCGTCTTGAAGAAATTGGTGGAAGCGGGGAAAATCAAGCGCGACGAAAAAACCGTCGCTTATATCACCGGCATCGGTTTGAAAACGCAGGAAGCGATTGTCGGCAAAGTCGGCGAGCCAACGCTCATCGAGCCGAACTTAACATCGTTTGAAAAATCAGTCAGCTATTAGCGATTGGCTTTTAGCTAACAGCTTATTGCCAAAAGTTAACAGCCAAATCCCAGGAGAAATAATGTCCGTTTTAATTCGTATTCCCACACCGCTGCAAAAGCTGGCCGGAGACAAATCCGAAGTTTCCGTTGACGCGAGTACTCTGCGCGAAGCCGTTGCCCAGCTCGCTTCCCAGAATGAAGAATTCAAAACCCGCTTGCTCGACGACACCGGCGAGCTACGCCGTTTCGTGAATGTTTATGTGAACGAAGAAGACGTACGCTTTTTGCAGAAACTCGACACGCCTTTGAAAGACGGCGACGAAGTTTCCATTGTCCCGGCGATTGCCGGAGGCTAATCGGTGAACGGTGATCAGTTGTCGGTAGTCGGAAACGACAGCGCCGACAACTGATCCAAATACTGACAACCGATTATCGAAACCCGATTATGAAAGACCGACTTCATCTCACTTTTCCCCGCGAGCGCATTACTTCGCCGATTATGTGCGAAATCGCCCGCGAATTCGCTATCGAGTACTCTATTCGCCGCGCCAACGTGGACGCCCACGCCGGTTGGATGGATTTGGAATTCACCGGCGAAGAAGCCGAAATCGAGCGCGTGATTGCGTATTTGCAAGAACGCGGCGTGCGCGTCGATCCGATTGAAGGCGATATTATCGCCGGTTGAAAAATTCTTTCCAAACTCCCCAGAATGCCATTAAATGAAGCGCAGTTTTTCGGCGTAGCTTTGGCGGCGATTGTCGCGATCTGGGTAATCTTCGACGCCATGCGCCGAAAAATTCCCAGCAGCAATGCGTTATTGTGGGGTTTGGGAGTTTTTCTCCTCCTAATCGTTTTCCTGCCGATGTATCTGGTTTTGCGTTCGCAACCGCTCAAAGCGCAAGCGCCGAGTACTCCCAGCCTTTGCCAGTATTGCGGAACAGCGCTCGATGGCTCGCCCGCGTATTGCCCGCATTGCAGCAAGCAGCTCAAAGGCGCGGTAGAAATTCACGGCAAACTGAATTAATCTCCGAATTTAACACCACAGAATCACGATGTTTCCCCGCCGTTTGATTCTCGATTTCGATGGCCGCCGCCTTCAAGGTGCGCGGCCATTCGCCGTTTTTGAAAGCAAGAACGGCGCGTGGAATTGGACTTGTAATTCGGATTTTCCCTTTCAAAACGGAAGCGGCGATGTGCTGGCGGAAATTCGCCGCGCGCTGAATTGGTCGCGTGCGAACCGGAGTACTCGCGGCGCAGCGATTGGCTTTTTTTCCTACGATTTCGCGCGGCAATTAGAGCCGTGCGCTTTTGGCGAAAACTCGCCGCGCGATGATCTCGAAATTCCCGATGTGCGTTTGGTTTTTTGCGAGGAACTGGAAATTTCCTCTATCCCCGATTTTCCATCGAAGCCATTCGAGCCGGTTGATTTCGACAAAACTCCAACGCCGGAGTACTCCGATTCCATCGCGCGCATTCAGGAATTCATTGGCGCGGGCGATATTTATCAGGCGAATTATTCCACGCGTTTTTCACAACCTTTGCCCTGCTCGCCCGAAGAACTTTACGCGCGTTTGCGGAGTACTCATCCCGCGCCGTTTTCCGCGCTTTTGGAATGGGACGATTTTTCCATTGTTTCCAATTCGCCCGAACGGTTTTTGAAATTGCAAAACAGAGTACTCACATCGCAGCCGATTAAAGGCACTTCTCGGCGCGGCAGTACTCCGGCTGAGGACGAAGCCATTAAAATCGCTCTGCAAAACTCTTCTAAAAACCGCGCGGAAAACGTGATGATCGTGGATTTGATTCGCAACGATTTCGGGCGCGTTTGCGAATATGGCTCGATAAAAGTTCCTCAGCTTTTTGAGTTGCAAACTTTCGCCAGCTTGCATCATTTGGTTTCAACTATCACCGGAGTACTCCGCCCCAATTGCGATGCGCTGGATGCGTTTGGCGCGGCGTTTCCGTGCGGCTCGATTACCGGCGCGCCAAAAATTCGCGCCATGCAAATCATTGATGAATTGGAAAACACGCGGCGAGAAGCCAGTTTCGGTGCAGTTGGTTACTTCGGTTTTGGTGGCGACATGGAATGGAATGTCGCGATTCGCACCATCACTTGCAAGGCTGAAATGGCGCATTTTCACGTCGGCGGCGGAATCGTGGAAGGTAGTAACGCCGAAGATGAGTACTCCGAGATGCAATTGAAAGCAGCTGCGTTGCGCGCTTCTCTCGCGGAAGAAAATCGCAACTGATGGTATAATCTTGCCGAATTGTGCGCTTGTTTTATTTGATTAATAGCTGGGCCGGGCGCAGCGAATGGCTGGACGCGTCACTGCGTTTTTTTTATGTCGGAGCCGTGCCGCTTTTGGCGACGGCTTTGGCGGCGATGATTTTTCTGGCGCCGCGCCGTCACCAGGTTTCGCGCCACCGCGTGGGCGCCGCCGCTTTGAT
>Ga0123337_10004842_pt1 | contig 13500 bp, 8 predicted proteins | sample frozenSSSSmetaG_FD_89792 | JGI IMG/M metagenome (GOLD analysis project Ga0123337, IMG submission 89792) | Glacier valley bacterial and archeal communities from Borup Fiord, Nunavut, Canada, to study Microbial Dark Matter (Phase II) -... | ecosystem: Environmental > Aquatic > Freshwater > Ice >... | reverse complement strand
GTAGTTTTTAAATCCATCCTGAATAATTTATTTACTTCAGACGGCAGCACTCCAATTTTTTCATTTACAAATAATTGCCCCGGTTCTTTATTGCCTAAAGGGTAAATAACAAAGCCATCCCATATATCTGTAAAAAAAGGCTCTTCCAATGCCAAAACAGGGAAGGGTTTGTCTTCCTGAAAATGTTGTGACAGAAATTCATTAATCCATAAAAGCCCCTTGTTGTTGGCAGCAATTAAAACGTACAACAATTGCCCTTCGTTACGAACCTCCGCACCCGTAATGGGTTTTATGCCCTCCTCCCGGCAATACTTTACAAAGTCCCATATATCGCAGGTAGAGTTGATATTGGTTAATGCCAGGGCGGTTAGGCCATTTTCCACAGCGGCTTTTACCAGTTCTTTGCTTGAAAAAGTGCCGTAGGGGAAGCTAAAATATGTTTTACAGTTGAGGTACATTCCTTAGTTTAGAAATGCTAAGGTAGGGAGTAATGCTAAATAATTTAGTATTATCTATCGTTATAAATCCATACGGGAGGCTAAAAAAGTAGATACTATTCCATATTGTTGAATTTTCAAGTCAAAAAGAATTCCAGAAAGTCTTCGCCTTTATTATCTTTTACAAGCTGTATATCGTTACCTATTTCATACATGTAGCTGTAAATTCCATCATTTTTTATATGTACAAAGCGACCGGGTTTATTTACAGAAACAAGATAGTTTGTGTAATACTTTTCAAAGTTTGCTTTTGCTTCCATCTGTTCTGGCGGAATAGCTTCCTAGACAAAATAAACTGCTATTGCCACATTTTCTCAGGACTGAGAATTGTTTTCTAAATGGGTAATTACTGCATACAAACTCAATGTATCCGAATCAAATAATTAGCTGAGCATTTCATTAACTGAAGCAGGCAATGTCATTTCTTTAACCGGGAGTATTGAACGAGGTGATTTTTAAAAGTAACCCCTGCTGCATTAATCGCTAATTTGATCATTATCTAATTTGTCTATTTCCTTTTTTACTTCATCAATTAATTGTTGCTCTGTTGGCAGGTATAGTTGGTATTTACTGGCTATGATTGTTTTATTGCTTTCCGGCAACGTGATTTTTACTACGGCATCGTTTTTATCGGCACATAATAAAATGCCGATGGTGGGGTTTTCAAAATTCTGTTTTTCAAACCGGTCGTAGTAGTTGACATACATCTGCAACTGGCCAATATCTTCATGGGTGAGTTTGGTAGTTTTAATCTCAATCACTACAAAGCATTGCAACAACCGGTTGTAAAAAACAAGATCAATGGAAAATTCATCGCCATCTATGTGAATGCGTTTTTGCCTTGCCACAAAAGAAAAGCCGTTACCTATTTCCAGTAAAAAATCCTGCAAATGGGTAATGATGGCGGCCTCCAAATCTTTTTCGTAATAAGCTGCTTCTCTTTTTAAGCCCAGGAACTCTAATACCATCGGGTCTTTAATAATCTCTTTGGCATCGGATGGCAGTTTCTCTTCCCTACCCACTGCCATCACATCTTTTACCTCGTTGCTCAATAAAAGCCTTTCAAACAACTGGCTGTTTACCTGCCTTTCCAATTGCCTGGCCGTCCAGTTGTTCTTTGCTACTTCGGCTATGTAAAACTCCTTTTTATCCTGGTTGTCAATGCGTATGAGGGTTCGGTAATGTGTCCAACTGAATTGTGAACGCAGTGCGTTCACAATTGGGAAGCTGCGGTAAAACTGGCGAAACAGATTTAATTGCCGGTACGAAAAGCCACTGCCAAACTGCGGTTCTAAGGCTTCTGCCAATGATTTTATAAGAAATTCTCCGTAGCCTGCCCTTTCCTTACCATCCTGCTCTTCCTCCAAAATAACCTTGCCTATTTGCCAATACATCAGCACCCTTTCAGTATCTACCGAACGGATGGCCCTATCTTTTGACGTGGCAATGATGGAGTGTATTTGCTGTATGAGTTCTTTTTTTAACTGCATGATGTTACTGCTGTTTTATAATATGCTTGCAGCATTGCTTATTTAAGTATCTCATTTAAACGATGTTTTTTGCGAATAATGTCTAAGAAAACTTTATTCTTAGCTTCTGCATCAAGAATTAATGTATTTGCATTTATGACGTAGATAGAAACACCCAATTCTTTATAGAATCTATGAAAAATTGGCGCAGCAGTTGAAAATAAAGGTGTATAATCATCTTTACGTAATCGCTTTTCCAATTTTTCGTCAACATCAGTTATTAAGAATGCCCAAATTTCTTCTACCTTTTCTTTATTTTTAAATGCTTCAACATAATCAACAAGCTGCTGAATTCCTTGAAATTTCTTTCTGTCAGATTTGGCATCATAATCAAAAGGTTTAATTTCAATCAAAACAGATTTTAATCTATCTGGCTGCAATGGATTATGGGAGAAAAATAATGACAGGTCGGGCTTATCATTGATATTTTCAGTTTCGCCAGACTCTTCGCCAATTTGCTTCAAAACATCTTTAATTCGTTTATCACTTGCGGCATAACTATAACTTGTAAATCTATCATCTAATAACCAAAGATTATTTTTACCTACAATAAAATAATCATCTTCGGAATATTTTTGCATGAAAAGATTATGAATGACTTCTTCAACTTTTTCTTTGTCTTCAATCATTGCTTTTAGTCTATCAATGACCTGAACTCTATCAAATATATAAGCTACCAATTCATTCTGTGTAATTTGAATTGCCTCATTTAACTCCTTATCAGAATATGACGATTTGCCGGAATTAGCCAGAAATTTTTCTTTAGCTACATCAAACTTCTTTTTGGCTTTGTCTATAATATATTTTTTGTCAAGAAAGCCAGCCATATCAATATCATCCTCTTCAATATATTCAATTAGATAAGGTCTTTCTTCTTGAATTTCATTAATCTTTTCCCGATTAATATTCTGAGTCTCAGGAATGTCTTCAGTTACTATTGCAGAAATTTCACTTTTCAATTTGGAATTTATCATTTCCCATGAAATAGTTGAAAACACATCTGTTCTGATGGGAAATATATCAAAATCATTTCTTTCATTATTAACTCTTTTATCAAGATACTCTGATTCCAAAAGTAAAAAGCCTGAATAGCCATAAGGTAGTGTTATCTTAAAGTCTTTATCTCCAAACTCACAAACAGTCCTGCTATTTGCACAATAAAAAGCATACAAGACACCGCTTGATTTTTCGAGCTTATGATTTAAAATAAAAGCGTGTGTAACATTATCCTTATCTGCAATTTCAAATTTCTTTTCTAAGAAATTAGGAATATCATGTTTGGTTATTGATACATTATCTCCTTTTTTCTCATCAACAAAATTAATTTCAATATCCACACCCTTTTTTTTATAAAAGAAAAGAGTTGGGATTAGATGTATAAGAACCTTCTCACGGATTATATTTAACTCTAAAACTTCACGCCTGTCCACATTCTTATTTGGATTTAAGTACTGCGGTGTTATTCTCTCAAGGAGAATTTCTGTCAAATTCTCCTCAATTTTCTCCGGGTTTTTAGTTATATTATTAGTATCAAAAGTGGGATCAAATATAAAAGATCGTGTCTCTTGTAAATCAACTAAACTGCTTTTATATTTAGCATTATCATATACCTTCAAAAAAGTGAATCTGCCTACACCTTTACATCCTAAATTTATTTTATAGTTACTTCTAAATTTGCAAAATGAATTGTAATTACCATCATTTATTCCGTCTCCATTATCTGCAACCCTAATTGTATCAATCTTTCTATCTGCAATTTCATTCCCTTCTTCATCATTAAGCAGGTTATCGTATGAATTTAAAGTACAAATAATTTTTGTAGCATTTGCATGTATTGAATTTGTTATTGCCTCATATAGAACATCATATTGTGTAACTCTACTACTAACATCTTCATTAATAATTCTTTCGATTTCAGCAAGCATTTGGCTCATAACTATAATATTTTATTTTAAATAGTGAGTATTATATTTTCTCTACAATTTTTATTTCATCTTGTGTTAAACCGTAGATTTTATAAACCAATTTATCAAGCTTATTTTCAAGGGAAGATATCTCACTACTTGTATTCGCCGCTTTAAACAAAATCATTTGGTTGACAATTTCAGCCAATTCTTTGGCAAAGGTGTTATCTGTTGGTATCGGCAATTTCTTAAATTCTTCTAATCTTATTTTCGGAAACAGATCATCAAATTCATTCTTTTCAATCCTAAATAACCAAATAAGCAATTTCGAAGAAAGTACTCCTAAAATTGCTTCGACATTTATAGAATCATTTAGCGGCTTTCCGATGTATAAGCTTCTGTCTAATATAAAGTCCTCGTCAATAATTGTAGTTACGAACCTATTGCCTAATATTTCTCTAAACAGAATTCTTTTGCCCGTAAAAAACTTAAGGTCCCTTGGCGCTGCAAGCCAAGAACCATAGCTAATAAAATGCTTGTTATCCCATTTATAATTAAATGTACTGACATGCTTACCACGAAGTTCAGGTTTAAAAGTTTCATCTTTTTTAAAAGACGAATGATAGGCTTTACTTGATATTATATCCTCACTTTGACCTCTATATTTATCATAAGGATTAACACCTCTTGTTATCTCAAAATCATCTTCAAGTATTTTGCTTTTCGACCTTACTTTTTTAATGATACTTCTAATCATTGGATTTACTTCAAGGTCAAATACAAAGCCCTCATTTTCTAAAAAAACTTCTTGGCTTATTAAATGCCGTGGAGAAGATTCTTTATCATCGAAAGTCCAAATATTTATTTCTCCATTTTTATTGCGTTTACTTGCTATGAATATTAAAGTATCAACTTGGGCTTCTTCAAATGCTTTTGAAATATTCGGATTTATACTATCAAACTGTAAATTATCCAAAACATACTTCCTGGTCTTTTGCATTTTAAGATTCTTTAACCAGGAATTTGGAGTGATTAATGAAACATGCCCGTTGCTAAGTAAAAGGTTTGTAGATAATTCAATAAAAAATGGATATAAATCGAGTTGATATTCGGCTGTAGCAAATGTCTGTATGTAGAAATTATGAAATTCTCTAAAGGCAGAGCCAGTTAAATACGGAGGATTGCCAATTACCATATCAAACCCAATATAATCGCCATCACCATTCAACACCTCCGGAAACTCAAACCGCCACTCAAAAGAATTTTCGTAAATCTTATTATTTTTTATTTCTCCAATTTCCGTTTCCAGCTTTGTTATTTCATTGCTTAATTGCTCTATCTTTTTCTTAGTATCCTTATTCTTTTTATTTCCTTCATCAAATAATTCTTTGGTCTGGCTAAGGTTAAATAAATCACCCCGTAGTTTAGAGAGTTTTTTATATTTCGGGTCATTGGGGCTTATGTAACTCCTGAAATCTTTTTTTATGGAATCAATCAATTTTTCCATTTCCCTTTTCTGCTCCTTGCTTTCGGCATCACGGTATGTTTGTACTGCCACTTTGTAACTGTCAATGCTCCATTTGCTATTGCGTAATGCGCTCTTAATATCAGCATCTAAAGCAAAGCGGCTGATAAGGCTATTGCCGCATTTAATATTTATATCAATATTGGGTAAGGTTTCTAACTCTATGTAATTACTTGCCGGAGTGTAGTACGCATTTTTCAATAATTCAATCCATAAACGCAGACGGCAAATTTTTACAGAGTTGGGGTTTATATCTACACCAAACAGACAGTTTTCAATAATGGTTTCCTTTTCATGAAATAAGGTTTCCTGTATGCGCTGGCTTTCTTTGTTTTGTGGATTGTAATCAAATAATTTACCATCTTCATCCGTAATAATTAATTCATCATTCACCACTTCCACATGATAATCTCTTAATGATTTACCTGTTGCATCCTGCAAAATCTTCAATTCACTTTTAATGGCAATCATTTCATTTAAGGCACTTACCAAAAAGTGGCCACTGCCTACGGCAGGGTCGCAAATGTGCAGGCTATTGATAATTTTATTGGCTTCTTTTTTATCATCAATTTTATTATACAAACTGTCAATGGTATCACATTTCCATCCTTTGGTATCATTAAACTTTTGCAACACCGACCTGCGGATGGTCTCTTTACACATATACATCGTTACAAATCCCGGTGTAAAGAAAGAGCCGTCTTTGTAGCCATTTATCTTTTCAAAAATTAATCCTAATACAGAGGCGTTGATCAGGTTTTTATTTTCTTCCTGTATTTCTTCGCCCCCCTCGCTGGTAAAATCATAGGCATCTAAAAACTCAAAGAGATATTGCAGTGTGGGCAAAGTGCCAGCTTTGCGTTTGCCTTTATCATCTTTTAAAACAGAACTATTTGATAAGGGTAATTGCAAGCGGTTATCTAATTCGCTGATATTAATGGTTTGCCTTTCCAGTTCAATACGTTCAAATAAAGTGCTGTTGAGATAAGGTACTTTGCTAAATTTTTCCTGTATGTGATTGCGCCTGCTTTCTAGTTTTTCTGCCAATACCTGAAAGAAGAGATTACTCAGTTCATCAAAATCAAATACCAGTTTACTATTTAAAAAAAGATAGTCTTTGTTTCCCTTGTGGTATTTATATAACTGAGCTTCCAGCAACTTAATAAACAGCACCCGGTTTATCCACGTAATGCACAACTCCAGTGCTACATTAAATAATTGTTCTTCCCTGTTTGCGCCAAATGCGGAAAGGTTACTGATATTGCGTAAAGCATCCTTATCTTCTAATTTTATAATTGTATTCTCCAGCAAAGAAGCTTCGTCGGATTTTACTTTTCGTTTTATTAGTTTTTTTCCACCATCTTTTATTTCTTCCAGTCCGATGATATGCAATAGTTCAACATAAAATTTTGTATCAAGGCTGTTACTATCGTTTATAAATGGCTGCTTTAACAAATGTGCAGGCGATAATATTTTATACAATCCGATGAGTTTGATATCATCTTCTTTGTCGATATTGTTTACATACTTTTCATACGTACGAACATCAAAATAAGCAATGGGCATTTCTTCTGTCACTTCATCCAGAAAAGATTTGGCAATACTGTCATAAAAGAACCTGGTGTCTTTACCACTCAGTTTCCAATTCTCATAATCCTTTTTTAGTTTACTGTTTCTGAAAACATTCTTTTCAAACCAAACTTCATCTATTACAAACCACTCATAAATATTGGTAACAACCAGGTATTTTATATCGGTATTGTTATGGTCAACCCTTTCCCGTAAATAATACAGAATCAGTTCTTGCAAAGCCTTTGTATTTGGCTTGGCTGCTGTCATCATCTCCGCCTTATTAGAAGGCTTTTTTACTTCGAGGATAACACCTACAGCATCTTTGGTTGTTTTGCCAGTATGTATCACCAAATCATTCCTGTCTTTGGTATTTATTTCAAACTGGTCTTTGTACCAGGTATCTTTTAAAAAATCGGCTATAACATTTTTCAGGTGTTCTTCGCTTTCCTGTTCGTTGATACGCTTAAGTAATTGTTGCAGGTTCTTCTTAAATAGCTCAATGTGATTGCGGCTTACCTTTTCTTTCAGGTAAGCTTTATTAATGGCTTTTATGGGCTTGATTAATTCCAGTTTCATGTATCGTTCTCCCAGTGTTAGTTAAGGGTTTATGGCGGTTACTAAAGGAGTTAGTGTAAATATAGCTTATACACTCCAATTTAAATTACTTGTAATGGTCTGACAAACGATGATGTGATCTATCACCCTTATATCAAGATACAATCCACTAGTTGCAATCTTCTTTGTCAGTTCTTCATCTGCTCTGCTTGGTTTAAGGTTGCCAGATGGGTGGTTGTGGCTTAAAATAATATTACTGGCATTTGCTTTTAAAGCAGCAGTGAAAACCAATTTCGGGTCTGCCACCGTACCGGTAACTCCTCCGGTTGATAACTCATAAATTCCTAAAACTCTTTGAGCCCGGTTCATCAATACAACTTTAAACTGTTCTACAAATTCAATCTTGTTTTCATCCCAGGTTAACTTTAGCAACTGATAGCATTCTTTGGCGGATTTAACCAAAGGTCTTTCAGAAGGTTTTACTTTGTTTTTGTAAACCAATTCAACTTCTGACACCATGTTTAATTCTGATAAATTCATTAGCTGTTCCATAACATTTCATTTTAAAGATTTAAAAATTAATTATGGAACCTCTACCGCCTTTTGGCGACCAAGGCAATGAAGCAACGGAATAAATGATGGCCATGTGCGACGGCAGGTGTTTATGCCGGACAGTTCATTGCCGCCACGGAGACAAAAGGCGAACTTTGTGGGAGAATTAATGAAGTAAAAATATAATTTCTTTTAAAATATCCTACGGTAATTTAAAATAAACTCAATTAATTTTTATTGTAAAATATTGCATTAAGTCAACGAGCCACGCTTGAAGGCGTGGCTCGTTGTTTATTATAAATAGCAGTACAATCTATAAATGAATTATAGTAATTTTTTGTCACTCGCTCTAATAAGGGGATAAAAATATCATATTGGATGTAAATATTAAATTTGTAATAACGTAATCATATACACTATATAAATAATTTTACAACCGCTTATTAACTTCCTCACTACTCGTACTTCTGTTACGCTGGCTCTTGATTTCTTTACGGCCAAAACGATAGGTAAAGCTGAATTTAAACTGCCGGCTTTCCCATCCGCCGCTGGCATCCATATACAGGCCTCCAAAGTTGCTGACACCCTGCCAGTGCATACTATTGAAAATATCACTCACTGCAATTTTTATGATTGCTTTATCCTTCATCAAACGCTTTTGCATACCTGCATCCACGCCCCAAAAAGCCTTGTTTAAAAAAGTGCCTCCCCAAACAGATGGCGAATTGTAAAAGCCCGATACTTCCAGTGTAATTTTTTTAGGCAATGTGATGGTATTCTGGTTAAAAAATCCATAAGAAGTTACAGCTATGTTACTGACACGGCCAGGGCCTAAATTTACCTGATTGATTAAACGGCTGCCACTTAAGTTGGCATACACACTCCACCATTTTGTAATGTTAAACGGATAGCTGATGTTAATATAAATATTTTGTTGAGTACCTGCATTGCGCTGCTGAATAAAATTTCTTTTGCCTTCTATTGTATCTGTTATCTGCGTAGAAAAATCCGTTGTACGGCTATATCCTATTGAAGTGTTTAAGGAGAATTTGTACGTGTGGGTAAGGCTGATACTATTGGTATATTCCGGCTTTAAAAACGGGTTACCTTTTTGATAGCTGAGTTCATCAATTTTACTTTCAAAAGGATTCAGACTTTGATAACCCGGCCGGTTAATGCGTCGGCTGTAGTTCATGTTAAAGCTGTTGTTGGTATTTAGCTGGTAAGAGACACCCAAGCTTGGAAAAAAATCAGTGTAGGTTCTTTTAACTTCGTTATCAGACAAAGTACTTGCACCCGCAAGTGTACCTTTGGTGTTTGTTTGCTCTGCACGAAATCCAGCCTGTACATCCAATTTATTAATTTTCTTTTGGTAGCTTATGTAGGCTGCATAAATATTTTCAGTAAGGGTAAATTTATTGCTGCGATTGCTGTCAATCCTATTTTGTAGGTTTCTCACATTAAAAAAATCAAATCCATTATCGGTGGTAACAAAAGAAGCTTTTACACCACTACCCAACCTTCCGCCAGCTAAATTTTGTTCGTAATCAGATTTTACTGTAAACAGATGAATGTCCCTGTTTGTAAGAATTTCATAATTTTTTTCTTCCAGGATAGTTTGCAGATCCGGGGTTCTGTATTGGTTGGGTTGATAATTGTTATTATTGGTTGTAAACACACCATAATCTGCATCTGTATTCCATTCGTGTCCACTTGTGTCTGTGTAATGATAGTTGACATTGAAATTGGCATTTAGTTTTTTCCCATCAGAAGTATTATTGGCAACCAATGTGCGGCTTGGCGTTTTTGTAGCAATAGACAATATTGGCGTAGAGGCATTGTTAAGTTCATTCCATTGATCCGTAAATAAAGAAACCAGCATACCAATAGTGCTCTTCTTATTGATAAAGTAATCAGCACCAGCTTTAATATTTTGTCCGCCTGTTTTACTCCGGTTAATACTTTTTTGGTTGTAAATGCTATCTGACTGCTCCCGGTAAAGATTGATGTAGCTTTTATTTTTACCCCAATTGTTGCTGAAATTACTAAATACATTTACTTTTTTATTACGGTAATTAAGGCTGAAGCTAGTGTTGTATTTCGAATAAGTACCAATACCATAACCTGCATTTACAGTGCCATTTAAACCATAGTTCTTATTTTTCTTTAACCTGATATTAATGATACCACCTGTTCCTGCTGCATCATATTTAGCAGATGGATTTTTAATTAACTCTATGGCTTCAATATCTGTGCTTTGCAGGCTGCGGAGAAAAGAAGATAGTTCCTTACCCGTTAGCGGGGAAGGTTTGTTATCAATATAAATAGCTACTCCATTGCCCAGCAACGAAATATTATCGTTGTTATCAATTACTACACCGGGGCTTTTCCGCAGCAAATCGAAACCGGTATTGCCAATTGCATTTACAGAATTTTCTACATTAAATATAACCTGGTCTGGCTTTACTTCTATCATTTGCTTTTTTGAAATGATTACTACTTCTTTTAAGGCTTCGAATGCAGCAACCATTGTAATTAAAAGAGGCGATTGCAGATTAGCCGTTATCAATTGTGTTTGATAACCAATGGCCGAAACGCTTATCAGCATTGGGATAGTATCATTTAAAGAAAACCTAAACTGCCCGGCCTGGTTGCTGATTTCACTTTTTACCAAAGATGAATCTTTTGCCAGTAACAGGCTAACAGTTGCATTGGAAATACCTTCTTTTTTTTTTGAAATGATATTACCCGAAATAGTTTGTGCTTTGGTGATGCATATTGAAGCTAACAAAACGGCAGTGAAAATAAGGAAACGCATAATGTTTGATTTAGGATACAAACATATGCCGGCGGGTGGCTGCGTAAGCGGTTATTCTATCAATCACCTACTGAGGCGATAAAGGGAAAAATGTTGTTTATCTGCTGCTAATGCAGTTTATCTGTACAAGGAGAAAAAACAAACAAAATAGCCACATATTTGTTTTATTATATTCCATATTATGCAGCAATCCTTTTTACAAAAGCAACTTTTTTGGGGCATCAGATCATGGCAGTTATTGGCCATTGGCAGTTTTTATTTATTTTTTGCTTTTCAGTATTGGTTTGCTATCTGGTACACCAGTTCTCAAAACAGTATTACGGGTATCAGTCTTTCTTACATTGTATTGAAACCTTTGCTAACATTACCCCTTTGGTGGTTATATTTTATAAAATGGAAAAATAGATCCATCACATTTAAAATAGTTGCTCACCTTTTAACTGGGCCACTGTGGGTTTTTTGCTGGTTTTTTTTGTACCGGCTTCTTCAGGACTGGCGCAAAGATGGCTACCTTACCGGTGATGGTGTATGGTGGGATGTGTATATTCCTTTTTTAGTGTATTGTATACAGTTTGCCATATTTCATGTGTATGATTTTTACCTGCAAACGCAAAAACAAAAAGAACGGGAAAAACAGTTAATTCAGGCTGCCTACAATAGCGAAGTAAATGCTTTAAAAGCGCAGATACAACCTCACTTTTTGTTCAATACCCTTAACTCAATAAGTGCCTCTGTACCTGTTGCCATGGAACACACCAGGGAGTTGATCGCCTTGCTGGCAGATACTTTCCGGTACAGTCTGAAAGCGATTGAACAGGAATGGATTTCACTTCAGGAAGAATTGAATTTTACCAAAGTAACATTGGAACTGGAGCAGGAACGGCTGAAAAAAAGATTAGAAGTTATCTATGAAATTGATGATAGTCTGTTGCAAACAAAAGTGCCTCCAATGTTATTACAACCCATTACTGAAAATGCTATCAAGCATGGCATTGCACCAAATATCAATGGAGGTAAAATAACAGTCTCTATTAAAAGAGAGGCTAACAAAATTCACATCAGTATCAGCGATACAGGCGTTGGTTACAAAGGCGAACTGACAGATACCATTTTCACCAAAGGCATTGGCTTACGCAACACTAACCTCCGGCTAGAGAAATTGTATGGTGAAAAAATATCAGTAAAAAAAAATGAGCCATCCGGTTTAATTTTTTCATTTAATATTCCTTTATAAAAAATGGCTCCAATAAAAAAAGTACTGATTTGCGATGATGAAGATGATGCCAGAAAGTTGATTCTGCAATACATTGCTGATTACCCACAGTTACAGGTTATACAGGAATGCCTAAACGGGCCTGAAGCAGTGCATGCCATTGACAGTCTTGAACCTGATATTATTTTTTTGGACATTCAAATGCCCGGTCTTAGTGGTTTCCAGGTATTGCAAAACATTGTGCATGTACCGCAAATAATATTTTCTACGGCATTCGATAAATATGCTTTAAAAGCCTTTGATAATAACGCAGTAGATTATCTATTAAAACCTTACACCAGGCAAAGGTTCAGCCAGGCCGTAAATAAATTATTATTGAATACAGCGAAGAATATTGAAAGCATTAAAAACCTTAGTGAAAACCTACAATCAGGCTATTCCCCTTATCCCGAAAAGGTCTTGGTTGAAAAAGGCAACCGCATGATTTCACTCTCAGTAAATGATATCAACTGGATGGAAGCGGAAGGTGATTATACCAAACTGCACAGCAATGAAAAAACCTACCTTAGCAATTATGGAATCGGTACTTTGGAACAGAAGTTAAACCCCGCAATATTTGTGCGTATTCATCGCTCCGCCATCATTAATATCAACATGGTGAAAGAAGTTTTCCGGGATAAGAATGGTTATTATGTTGTGCTGCAAAATGGCACTAGTCATAAAGTAGGTAGAAATTATGTAGAGGTAATTAAAAAAATTAGTATATGAATATTCTTCTAGGATATATCCTTTTAAAAAGAGCAAGTTTTATGTCTAAATTATTTAATAATAAATGCAGATTTAGGAGACTTGTCTAAAGCGCATCGTAGTTTATTCTTCTATTGCCAATGGAAAAAAAAGCTGCTATAACACAAAAAGAACGTTTGGAAGAAGCCCACAAACTAATGGGAATTACCAACCAATTAAGCAATGAACTGGAAGGTATTTTTAATCAATGGGCAAAGGTTCGTATTACAGACCCTGAAGTAAAAAAGCTGATACAAATGGCTTTAGTACCTAACAAAGAAGTGTTGCAAAATATACAGGCTGGTAAAGAGGATGAACTTTCCACCTGTTTTAAAAACATGACCGATGCAGCTTTTGAATATGCTATGGCAAATGAAACTCAGCAATTGGAAACCACCAAAGGCAGTTTGTTTGGTGCTTACAATGCCGTTATTATGGAAAGTAAAAGATTATGTAAAGCAACATCATAAAATAGTTTCAAGTAGCTGTGTTTAGGCTTCTACTTTACAGTATCACTTTACATAATAATTTAGACTATTTTTTAAGATT
>Ga0123337_10004840_pt1 | contig 13506 bp, 9 predicted proteins | sample frozenSSSSmetaG_FD_89792 | JGI IMG/M metagenome (GOLD analysis project Ga0123337, IMG submission 89792) | Glacier valley bacterial and archeal communities from Borup Fiord, Nunavut, Canada, to study Microbial Dark Matter (Phase II) -... | ecosystem: Environmental > Aquatic > Freshwater > Ice >... | reverse complement strand
ACAGAATATTCATGTATTAGCGGAGCATAATTGCGGCAGCCTTGCTTTTGCATCAGACTCCCTGTATTCAGAACAGGGCGCTGAGCTCAGCTCAAGAGAGAATGTTTTGAAGAACTCTGATATTCTCCTTAGTATTCATCCAATATCAAATGAGGATTTGAATCATGTAAAAAAGGACGCAGTTGTTTTAGGAGTTTATAACCCCCTTGCCAATTTTGCATTGATTAAGGAATGGGCAGGGAAAGGATTAACAACATTTAGCATGGATATGCTTCCCCGTACTACCAGGGCTCAAAGTATGGATATCTTAAGTTCACAGGCAAATATTGCTGGTTATAAAGCAGTTTTACTTGCAGCTATGCAGTTGCCTAAATATTTCCCAATGTTCATGACCGCTGCAGGAAGTATAGCACCTGCAAAAGTGATGATACTAGGCGCAGGGGTAGCAGGACTACAGGCCATTGCAACAGCTAAAAGATTAGGAGCAGTTGTGGAAGTGTTTGATACCAGACCCGCTGTAAAAGAGGAGGTTATGAGTTTGGGCGCCAAATTTATTGAAGTTGAAGGAGCACTTGATGCCTCTAAAGCTGGTGGATATGCGGTTGATCAAACGGAAGAATACAAACAAAAACAACAGCAGCGAATTGCTGAAGTTGCTGCAAAAGCAGATGTGATCATAACTACTGCTCAAATACCGGGCAAGAAAGCTCCGATACTTTTACCTGACAGTATTTTGGATTCTATGAAAACCGGTTCACTGATCATTGATCTGGCATCTGCTACTGGTGGTAACACTACTCAAACTAAAGACAGAGAAACTGTGGTTTATAAAAATGTGACCATTATCGGTAACTCAAACCTTCAAGGAACCATGCCTTCTGATGCAAGCAAGCTTTATGGAAAGAATATTTTAAATTTTCTCCAGTTGATCTTCGGAGCTGAAGGACAGATCAATCTGAATTTTGAAGATGATCTGGTCAAGGGTTCCTGTATTACATATAATGGCGAGGTTTGTAATGCAAGGGTGAAAGAACTTTTGTAAGTTTTAGGTTTAAAATTTAATTAATAAGAAATAGGTTATTGGTATCAGATTTTTGTTCGATTGTTTTTATAAGCAATCAGCAACCCGGATATAATCGTTAAAATAAAAATATGGAAACAATGTTTAGCTGGCTATCGCTGCATCAGGAAATGATCTACATCGTAATTCTGAGTGTATTTCTGGGAATCGAAGTAATTGGACGAGTACCCAGTGTTCTGCATACCCCTCTGATGAGTGGTGCAAATGCCATTCATGGTGTGGTCATAATAGGAGCAATCATTGTTATGGGAAAGGCTGAAAGTAATAATTTGCTTGCGCTTACGCTTGGATTCCTTGCAGTGATCCTGGGCACCTTAAATGTGGTTGGCGGATTTGTGGTGACAGATCGGATGCTGGAAATGTTTAAAAAGAAAAAATAGAAATTTAGCGCTTTCAGCTTTATACTCAAGATAATTTCACATTAAGAATTTAGAATAGAATGGAATTAAATATACTAATCATTTGTTACTTGATCGGATCTGTAACGTTTATCATCGGATTAAAGATGTTAAGTCATCCGGAAAGTGCCCGAAGAGGAAACCTTATCGCAGCAGCGGGAATGGCTATTTCCATTCTGGGAACCATTTTTCTGTATGAAGAAGGAGGTGTTAAGCTTGGAAATTACATCTGGATCTTTGCAGCATTGATCATCGGTACCGTTCTGGGTACTATAGCTGCCAAAAAAGTAAAAATGACAGCTATGCCTGAAATGGTCAGTTTATTTAATGGAATGGGGGGTGCTTGCGCTGCGTTAATCTCAATAGTAGAATTTGATCATCTTAATCATCAAATTCAGTCTGGCGGAGAAACTGATAGTGGCACACTACTGATCATTTTTGCTGGTTTGATCATTGGAACTATCTCTTTTGCCGGCAGTATGGTTGCATGGGCAAAACTTAATGGAAGAATAAAGGATTTTGCCTTCAATGGTCAGCATATAATGAACCTGGTTATTTTTGCAGTGATCATTTGTCTTTCAGCTTATCTGATTATTTCAGGTGATCCTGCTGCAGGAACCTTGTTCTATGTAGTTTTTGTGTTGTCAATCATTTACGGATTGTTTTTTGTTTTGCCGATCGGTGGGGCAGATATGCCAGTTGTAATTTCCTTGCTGAACTCATTTACAGGGGTTGCAGCAGCGTTCGGTGGATTTTTGTATGATAATCCTGTGATGCTGACCGGTGGTATTTTGGTTGGTTCAGCAGGCACTATCTTAACCATCCTGATGTGTAAAGCCATGAACCGGCCATTAAGTAATGTATTGATTGGTTCATTTGGTGGTGCTTCATCAGGCGCGGCAAGTATAGATCAGGGAGCCTATAAAGAAATAAGTATCAGCGACTCAGCAGTTGTTATGAGCTATGCAAAAAAGGTAATGATTGTTCCTGGCTATGGTTTGGCCGTTGCTCAGGCTCAGCATGTTTGCCATGAACTTGAAAAATTACTAAGTGACAAGGGTGTAGAAGTTAATTATGCGATCCATCCTGTTGCAGGCCGTATGCCAGGGCATATGAATGTGCTTCTTGCAGAAGCAGATGTTGATTATGCCAGATTACTGGAAATGGAACATGCAAATGAAGAATTTCCTCAAACTGATGTTGTTTTAGTGCTGGGAGCAAATGATGTTGTAAATCCTGCAGCTAAAACGGACCCGGGATCTCCAATTTATGGAATGCCTGTACTTGACGTTGAACTGGCTAAATTGGTTATTATTAATAAAAGAAGTATGAATCCGGGTTATGCAGGTATTGAAAATGAACTCTTTTTCCAGCCTAAATCTTCCATGTTATTTGGAGATGCGAAATCTGTACTTCAAAAATTGGTAGCAGAAATAAAAACGCTTTAAGATAAAAGCAAAAAGCAAAAAGCCAAAAGGATAAAGCTGGCATGGACTTAAAAATATGCTTTAGCTCTGTGCTTTTGGCTTTAAACTATATTCTTTTAATCGGCCCTTTTCAGCCCATATTTTTCAATCTTACTATATAAATGACTTCTCTGGATGTCAATATCATCAGCTGTTTTCGAAACATTCCAATTATTCTTTTCCAGTTTGTACTTTATATAATCACGTTCTGCAAAATCCTTGTATTCCTGGAAATTTGTAAACTGATCAAAATTTGTGTGATTATTACTTGCACTATTTTCAGATCCGGATGAAAGTGAACCAGGGTTAGCATAAGCTTTAACATCTTTATCTGTGATTACTTTATCACTCAGGATGATCAGACGTTCAATCATGTTCCGAAGTTCTCTGATGTTTCCTGTCCATTCCAAAGACTGTAATGCTTCCATGGCCGCGTCATTGATCTTTTTTACAGGCATCCCATAATCTTTGCAAATTTCTTCACAAAAATTTTGTGCGATCATCGGAATGTCTTCCTTGCGTTCCGTTAAATGAGGAACATGAATAAGGATCACGCTAAGGCGATGGTAAAGATCCATTCTGAAATTACCGGCTTCAATTTCTTTTTGAAGATCTTTGTTTGTCGCAGCTATAACCCGAACATCTACTTCTATTTCTTTTTCACCACCAACTCGGGTTACTTTGTTTTCCTGAAGGGCACGCAGAACTTTTGCCTGTGCAGAAAGACTCATGTCTCCGATTTCATCTAAAAACAGAGTTCCGCCATTGGCTTGTTCAAATTTTCCGATTCTTTGCTTGATTGCGGATGTAAAAGACCCTTTTTCATGTCCAAACAATTCGCTTTCAATTAATTCTGATGGAATTGCAGCACAATTAACTTCAACTAAAACAGAACCACCACGATTGGATTTTTCATGAAGCCAGCGAGCGACTAATTCTTTACCACTTCCGTTTGCTCCTGTAATTAATACACGGGCCTCGGTAGGAGCGACACGTTCTATGGTATCTTTGATTCGTTGGATAGCTGCAGAATTTCCAAGTATCTCTCTTGTTCTACTGGCTTTACGCTTTAAAACTTTGGTTTCGGTAACCAAATTTTTGCGCTCCAGCGCATTTCTGACAGTAAGCAGAAGCCGGTTCAGGTCAGGTGGTTTGGTTATAAAATCATAAGCCCCCTTTTTGCTTGCTTCGACGGCAGTTTCTACCGTGCCATGCCCTGAGATCATTATAAATGGTAAATCTGGCTGAATTTTAAGTCCTTCGCTGAGAACTTCCATTCCATCCATTTTATTCATTTTGATATCACAAAGGATCAGATCATACTCATTTTTTCTAATGTGCTCCAATGCGTCAGCACCGTTATCTACATCATCAACCTGATATTCTTCGTACTCAAGGATTTCGCGTAGTGTATTACGGATTGCTCTTTCATCATCTACGATTAAAATTTTTGCCATATGTATAGTGGTCAGCTCAAATATCCTGCCAATTAAACCTGATAAACAGGGAATTTAACTAATAGTTTATTTGGTAATTTAAATTCCTTATCCAGGTATGGTAGTTCAATAAAAAGCAAGCCTGTAAGCCGGGTTCTGTTTCCCGAAAACTCGGGAATTCTATCATTTATCTAGCCACGTAATTACTCGCGTGATCTAACGACCTACCCATTCCGGAAAATGCCGCATTTGCGGCATAAGGAAACGAGCAGCTTCGCTTCCGGAACCTATTTGGTCTTTCAACTCCTGGGGTTTACCGCACCTCATGTCACCATGTGATGCCGTGAGCTCTTACCTCACGTTTTCACCTTTACCCACCTGAGCGGGAAGTATATTTTCTGTGGCACTTTCCGTCACCAATTTATGGCGCCTTCCTGTTAGGAAGCAGAATGCTCTGTGTTGCCCGGACTTTCCTCCTTGATTTGCATCACGGCGATAGAACGGCTTGCATTTCAAAGATAGTTATTTTGTTTTTAAGGAATCTGTGGTATTTGCCTTTATCTTATTTAGGTCTTTATCAAGTTTAATTATACTTCTTAGTATGGCAATTGAAGCTGAATGAAAAAAATCCTGATTAATATTAGCGAAAATATCAGTTGGCTTGTGATAATCATCATGATCTTCAACCCCGAAATAAATAAATGGTATATTTTCCTTTGCAAAAGGACCCTGATCACTTTGCATGGTCCAATCATCCTTGCCTGAACCAGGAATGTCATGGCCAAACAGGATGTTTATTCCTGTATTTTCATCCGCACCTTTTATTATCTCCTTTAAAACCGTAGTTTTGTATGTTCCTGAAGCATATAGTTCTGACTTGTCATTATGAGAAACCATATCCATATTAACATTCAGTATAATGGAGTTTCTGGACGGTAAAGGTTCTTTTATAAAAGCATATGCCCCTTGCAGACCCATTTCTTCTGCATCAAAAGCGATGAATAGGAGCGTATTCCGGGGTTTGTGGTCTTTGAAATATTCAGCAATTCCTAATAATACAGAAACTCCTGATGCATTATCATCGGCTCCGTTATATATCTGAGAATTATTTACTCCCACATGGTCATAATGTGCTGAAATTACGATCACATCATCTGTTTTACCTTTTACAAACCCAATTAGATTGGTTCCGTTTATAGGCTCTGACTTCCTGTTTTTAAAACTAAATGGATGTCTGAACTTGTCCTGAAATGACCTAAGGCCAGTCTCTTTAAATCTTTCAGAAATATATTCCGCTGCTGCATTATTTCCGTCTGTTCCTGTTTTTCTACCAGCATACTTATCTGATGATAACGTTTCTATATCTCTAAGCAATTTTGAACGATCTACATCCTGGGCATTTGCCAAAAATCCTGAAAGTAAAGCAATTGTTATTAGTAGTTTCTTCATATCGATCTTATCAGGATATAGACAATAAATAATTTGGGGTTTATCGGTTTAAATATTAAGCAACTTCGCGAATGTCAACTGCAACTACTCTGGATACACCTTGTTCAGCCATTGTAACACCATATATAATGTCTGTACTTGCAATTGTTCGCTTATTATGGGATACAATTATAAATTGTGAGCGGTCTGAAAACTCACGAATGATATTATTGAACTTGTCAATATTAGTATCATCAAGAGGAGCGTCAACCTCATCAAATATACAGAAAGGAGCGGGCTTTAGTAAATACAGAGAAAACAGTAAAGCCGTAGCTGTCAGAGTTTTTTCACCTCCTGATAGCTGATTTATAGAAAGTGGTCTTTTACCTTTTGGCCTTGCAATAATGTCAATATCAGATTCTAATGGATTAGAGGGATCGGCTAATATCAGATCGCAACTGTCTTCCTGATTGAAAAGGGAACGGAAAACCTCTATAAAATGTGTTCTGACATTTATAAATGCATCCATGAACTTTTCTTTTGCGGTATCATCAATTTCTTTAATTGTTTGTAATAAGGATGCCTTTGCTTCTGCTAGATCTTTTTTCTGTGATTGAATAAATGTATAACGCTCATTCATCTCCTTATAGGCTTCCATAGCCATAGGATTAATCGCACCAAATTCATCAAGCTGCCTTTTAAGCCGTTCCGTTTTCTCACGCAGATCCTGTTCGTTTTCAGACCCATTTTCGGTATTTATCTCGTCATCCAGCAGATCAGAAATATCAATAGAGAATTCAATTGATAATCTTTCTTTTAAGGCATTTAACTCTAGTTTGATAGCTGTTTTCTGATCTTTTAACTCGTTGATGATGAGATCCGCCTGTTCTTTATTACGACGCAGAGTACTAATATTTTCTTCGATCTCAGTGATTTTTCCACGTGAGGTATAATATGCTTGTTCTGAATCTCTTACAGCAATTTCAAACTCTTCTTTCTGTGTATACATTGCAATCAGATCTTCATCAGAATGATCTGCATGCTGTAAAGCATCCTTGATACTAATTTGTGTTTTCTCAAATTCTGCCTGATTGGATTCTATTCTGGTTTCGAGTGTTCGTTGCTGACTTTCTCTGTATTCGAGATCCTTTTCTATTCCTGAAACTTTGTTCTGCTGTTGATGAAACCGTATATTTTCCTGATTGTAAAATCCCGATTTTATGTTAAGCGACTCAGCAAGGTCATTATACTCCTGCTGAAACCTGAGGAGTTGGGCCTGCTTTATTTCTTTACTGTTCTTTAATTCCAATAGTAGGGGCTCAGAAGCCAATAATTCATTGCTGATACTGGAAATCTTAAGTTCAATGTCTTGTTTTCTGTTCAGGCTGTTTTCAATAAATGCCAGGTATTGTTCTTGTTTTGTCTTTACTGAAGTATACTCATTACCTAACTTGTTAATTTCTACCTGCACTAATTGTAACTGTTCCTTTTGGGATGAATCATATAGGTTTTTTAGTTTTTCATCCTCAAATGAAATTTCATTTTTTAATTTTATGATTCCTGCTTCTGTTGTATGGATCTCTTTGTTAAGCTTTTCAAGGTTTTTAGCGCGTCCTATTCGTTTACCCTCAAATAATCCCACAGAGCCTCCTGACATGCCAATACGGGTCTTGGAGAACATGCCTGATTTACTAAGAATTACGTATTGTTCTTCTGGCAATGAGGACTTAATTTCCTGTTCATCACCTGATTCCAGGAGATAAACATTGTACAAAAGTATTTCGCACAGCGGACGGTATTTTAAATCCGTATCAATTATTTCCAGTGCAGGAATCAGTTTTTGACCAGGTAAACTATCAGTAGTGCGTTTAGCTATTTTATTAAGGGCATCCAGAATGAAGAAGTTTGCCCTTCCTCTTGATGAATCATTAAGCAATTGGATGGCCTGAATAGCCTCCGATTGTGTTTCAACAACATAATGGTTCATTACAGGTTCAAGATAGTTCTCAATCGCGATCCGGTATTCTTCGCGACAAAATAAAATGTCTGAAAACAGGGGAGCCTGTTTCGCCCAGGCAGTATTTTTTTTCAAAAAACGAATTGACTCCGGAAAACCTTCCAGATTGTCAACCATCGATTTGGTCAGATTATATTCGTTTTGCTTAGAGTCGAGTTTTCGGCTTTCCTGATTCAGTGATTCTTTAAACTCTTTTAACTGTTCAGTACTTCGCTGAATTTGTCTGTTAAGCTCATCTTCAAGCTCTTTATTTTGATTAAATTCCTTTTGCTTGCTATCCAGTCTGCTGCCGATCTCATCAATCACTTTATTAAACTCGTTCAGTTCAGTCTCTTTGGAACGGGTATCTTCCATGTTACGGCTACCTTCCTGATAAAGAGCATCTTTTTGGATATGAAGGATCGCAATATCTTTTTCAAGTTTATACACCTGATTCTGAAGCTCGTTGTTTCCTGTGCTGAATGTATCGAGTTCAGTCTTAGACTTTTGCTGTTTAGTTCTAAGTTCATTTATCTCCAGATGCTGTGATGATACAGTATTTCTAAGTTTTTCAAGAATTTCACTTTCCTGAATATGTTCCTCATTCAAGCGTTTCTGATTGTAAAAAACATGATTTAATTGATTTTTGTCTTTTTCCAATTCATCACTTAGTCTGCTTTTTTTATCCTCCAAAAATCTTAATTGTTCGTTTTTTAGCTTTTTTTCACTCTCATAATTCCTGATCTTAGAGATAAATTCATTACTTGCTTTTTGTTGTACAGAAAGGTTTTTCTCCAGAGTCAGGTTATCCAGTTTCTGCTGCTGTAATAAAGCCTCCAGGTTATTAATAGCAGTACTGATTCCGGTATGGCTAAGGGAATGTTCTTGCTCTTTGTCTTCAAGCCTTGATAGTGATTCCCTAAAGCTAATTATTCGAAAGGAAGCAAGCATGATACTTAGACTTTTATACTGTTCTTTCAATCGGAAATAACGCTCAGCCTTTTTAGCCTGGTTTTCAAGTGTTTTGAGGTTTTTATCTATTTCAAAAAGCAGATCCTCAACCCGGCTCAGATCTGCTTCTGTATCTTTTAGCTTGTTGAAGGTTTGTTTCTTTCGAAGTTTGTATTTGGATATTCCGGAAGCCTCTTCAAATAATGCACGTCTTGAATTGTCTTTATTGGCAATGATCTCATCGATCATTTTAAGCTCAATAATAGAGTAGGAGTCTGACCCTATCCCGGTATCCAGAAAAAGGTCTGTAATGTCCTTCAAACGACAATGAACATCATTTAGCCTGTATTCACTCTCACCTGAGCGATAGAGCTTTCGGGTAATGGTAACCTTGGTGAAGTCTGTCGGAAGTATGTTTTTGGTATTATCAAAGGTTAGAGATACCTCAGCAAGATTGGAAGGCTTACGTGTTTTTGTTCCATTGAAAATAATGTTTTCCATCTTTTCAGAACGCAGCATTCGTGTACTCTGTTCTCCGAGTACCCAGCGTATTGCATCCACAACATTCGACTTCCCGCAACCATTAGGTCCGACAATAGCAGTCACACCTTCGTTAAAGTTGATCGTGATTTTATCACCAAAGCTTTTAAAACCTTTAATTTCCAGTTGGGTAAGCTGCATTTCTTTATTTCCGCAAGTTGCAAATCTCAATTACATTTAAAGGGACAATTTATAAAATAATACAGACCTATATAATTTAAAAATGATGAAATGATAAATGTTTTTTTGCCTTGTAATTTGTTAATTTAGAAAAGAAAACAATCTATAACATAAAAAACATAAAATCATGGAATACAGACGTTTAGGTAAATCAGGGCTAAAAGTTAGTGCACTTTCACTGGGAAGTTGGTTAACTTTTGGTCAGCAGATCGAAGATAAAGTTGCTGAAGAGCTTATGGATATTGCTTACGAAGGCGGTGTTAATTTTTTCGACAATGCTGAAGGATATGCAGGTGGTAAGTCAGAGGTAGTTATGGGAAAGATCCTGAAAAAGAAAAATTGGGATCGTAGTTCTTATATCGTTTCCAGTAAGATATTTTTCGGAGCAGAAGAAAAGAAGCCGAATATGATCGGCCTATCCAAAAAACATCTTTTTGAAGGGACTCACAATGCATTGAAACGCTTGCAGCTTGACTATGTTGATCTGATCTATTGTCATCGTCCGGATAAGGAAACACCTATTGAAGAAACTGTTTGGGCAATGCATCAATTGGTTCAGTCGGGTAAAGCCCTTTATTGGGGTACTTCAGAGTGGAGTGCATTAGAGATCATGCAGGCTCATTATTTTGCTGAAAAGAACCATTTAGTGCCTCCTGTAATGGAGCAGCCGCAGTATAACATGCTTTGGCGTGATAAAATGGAAATGGAGTTTTTATTGTTGTTCAGAGATTTTGGGATGGGAACAACCATCTGGAGTCCGATGGCCTCCGGTTTACTTTCTGGAAAATACAATAATGCCGATCCAAAAGATGCACGTTTCAGCATGGATAATCTGGAATGGTTAAGAAACAGATTGCTTGTTGAGTCAAACATACATAAGGTTAAATTATTGCAGGCAATTGCAGAGAGTCTAAATACCTCATTAGCTAAACTCGCAATTGCATGGTGTTTAAAAAATCCTCATGTCAGTACTGTTATCCTGGGTGCTTCAAAGGCAGTACAGCTAAAGGAAAATCTGACTGCATTGGAAGTGGTTCCTTTGCTGACAAATGAAGTGATGGAAGAAATTGATCAGATAACCGGAACTAAGCCAGAGGTTATTATACCATAAATCTTTGATTATCAGTAAATTATAAACAAGAATTAGTAGTTGGATAAAAATTTAGATCTCGCTTAACTTAAAGGTATCCTTAACACGGATACCTTTTTCTGTTTCCTGAAGTGTGCAGCATTCGTTCACAGGATCATGTTCAAGAAAAAGGATATAATTATTTTGAACTGCTTCTTCGAGGTATTTCTTTTTCTCATTCAGTGTCTTGAGCGGGAACATATCATAAGACATTACGTATGGCATTGGAATATGCCCCACTGATGGTAGCATATCGGCCATATATAATATGGTTTTACCTTTATAACTGATCTGAGGCAACATCATGGCATCCGTGTGTCCATAAGCAAAGCGGATCTTAATGTTTTCGGTAAATGAAACTCCATCAACAGTGTCAATAAAGTTAAGTTTTCCGCTTTCCTGAATAGGCAAAATATTTTCCTTCAAAAATGAGGCTTTCTCCCGATCATTAGGTTCAACTGCCCATTGCCAGTGCTCCTTATTACTCCAGTAGCTTGCATTTTTAAAAGCCGGAACTAAAGTCCCGTCTTCAAGTCTCTCAATAGACCCGCCACAATGGTCAAAATGCAGATGGGTTAAAAAAACATCAGTTATATCATCTTTAGAGAATCCATGATGTTCAAGCGATTTTTCAAGAGTATCATCGCCATTTAAATGGTAATGTTTTAAAAACCGTTCATCTTGTTTGTACCCGATTCCATTATCTATCAGGATTTTGCGATCTCCATCCACGATCAGAAGGCAGCGCATAGCCCAATTGCATAAGTTGTTCTCATCTGCCGGATTGGTTTTTTGCCAGATGGATTTTGGTACAACACCAAACATAGCACCTCCATCCAACTTGAAAAATCCTGCGTTTACTGTAAATAATTTCATTTCAGACTTTGCTTGAGAGTTTTAATCCAATGATTGAAGATATTAAAAGAAACAGGAAAAACATCCTCCAGAAATCGGTCGGGTCTTTAAATAGAATTATTCCTGCAATAACCGACCCTGCAGCTCCAATTCCAGCCCAAACAGCATAAGAGGTGCCCATCGGTAAGGTTTTTGATGCAAGGAATAAAAGATACATACTAATAGATACACTAATTAGAAAGCCTGTTATCCATAAAATACATTCAATACCTGTGGCTCCTTTTGCTTTAGCCAGACAGCTTGTAAAGGCTACTTCAAATAAGCCTCCAATAATAAGATAAATCCAGGCCATATTCTTTTTAATGTACAGTTGGTAATTGGCAATTGAAATTTGATAATTACCAACTGTCAACTTTCAATTACTAAAGGTGTATTACTTCACCGTATGCGTCAGCTGCTGCTTCCATGATTGCTTCACTCATGGTAGGGTGTGGATGTACTGTTTTAACAATGTCCATACCCGTGGTTTCAAGTTTTCTTGCTACCACAACTTCAGCGATCATTTCTGTAACATTGGTGCCGATCATGTGAGCGCCAAGAAACTCTCCGTATTTGGCATCAAAGATAACCTTGACAAATCCATCTTTCGCTCCGGCTGCACTTGCTTTACCTGATGCTGAAAATGGAAATTTTCCGATCTTTACTTCATATCCGGCTTCTTTTGCAGCTTTTTCAGTATATCCAACAGAGGCGATCTCGGGAGAACAGTAAGTACAACCCGGGATGTTATTATAGTTTAGTGGTTCCGGATGATGACCAGCAATTTTTTCAACACAAATAATACCTTCTGCCGATGCGACATGTGCAAGTGCCTGACCTTTAACAATATCACCTATTGCATAAACACCTTCAATATTGGTTTTATAAAAATCATCAACCTGAACACGGCCTTTTTCAATCTGAATTCCGACTTCCTCTAATCCTATATTTTCAAGATTAGGACTAACTCCGATCGCAGAAAGAACAATATCACATTCAATTACTTCAGTACCTGCAGCAGTTTTAACATGTACTTTACAACCGGTACCGGAAGTATCAACTGACTCCACATTGGTTCCGGTCATGATGGTTATTCCTGATTTCTTAAAACTTCTTAAAAGTTGTTTCGAAATATCTTCATCCTCCACAGGTACAATATTGTCGAGATATTCAACGATGGTTACTTTAGTACCCAGGGCATTATAAAAATAAGCAAATTCAACACCAATAGCACCAGAACCTACAACTACCATAGATTTAGGCTGTTCAGGTAAAACCATTGCCTGACGGTAACCGATAATTTTTTTACCATCCTGCTTTAAATTAGGCAATTCTCTTGAACGTCCGCCTGTAGCGAGTATGGTATGTGTGGCAGAATATTCTTTTGAAGATCCATCAGGTCCCAAAATATCAACTTTACCGCCTTTTTTTATTTTTCCTGTACCCATGATGACATCGATCTTATTCTTCTTCATCAGGAACTGTACACCTTTACTCATTCCTTCGGCAACGCCACGGCTTCTTTTAATTATTGCTCCAAAATCGGCTTCTGAACCTTGAACTTTGATGCCATAATCTGCTGCATGAGTTATATATTCAAAAACATTGGCACTTTTTAACAAGGCCTTGGTAGGAATGCAACCCCAGTTCAAACAAATTCCACCAAGGGATTCGCGTTCAACGATTGCAACCTTTAAGCCTAACTGTGCTGCACGGATGGCTGCAACGTATCCGCCTGGTCCACTTCCGATAATAATGATGTCGTAATTCATATATAATATTTGTAGTACAATGGAGAATTAAGGCAAATCTAACAAAATACTCAACGGGTTGAAAATATTTGTCCAGACTTAGTTATTCATTTGTAGGATAGCCTGTTGAAAACATTGGAATGTCGAAAAGTATCTGCAATATTTAACATTAAGTTAATATAGACACTATCGAATTTTCAGAAATGCTCTGTATATTTGCGGCGATTCAAACAACCAATCATTTAAAAACCAATTT
>Ga0123337_10004839_pt1 | contig 13509 bp, 12 predicted proteins | sample frozenSSSSmetaG_FD_89792 | JGI IMG/M metagenome (GOLD analysis project Ga0123337, IMG submission 89792) | Glacier valley bacterial and archeal communities from Borup Fiord, Nunavut, Canada, to study Microbial Dark Matter (Phase II) -... | ecosystem: Environmental > Aquatic > Freshwater > Ice >... | reverse complement strand
CAAAGGGTTCATTTAATAAATGGCTGCAATCAAAAAATAAAATCGGGGGACAACATAAAGTACCAAGGCTCAGCAATGAGCGAATGATCCTGGAGGAAATTCTTGCGGTGCTATAAAGGTTTTTTCGCAGAAGCAAGGTTGAAGTAAAGGGGTGGCAATCAGGATCAAATAAATAAACTGCGTTCATCAGAATTTATCGAAACGGATAAGATTGATTTAATTATTTTTGGCGTCAAAATAAAAAATAGAGCATGAAATTATTACAGGATAAAGTGGCCATAGTAACTGGCGGTGCCAGGGGTATCGGAGAAGCCGTTGCCATCAAATTTGCAGAACAGGGAGCGAATGTTGCGTTTACTTATGTAAGCGACAGCAGTGCTGAAAAGGCAAAGGCATTGGAAGAAAAACTGACTGCCCTTGGGGTAAAGGCAAAAGCGTATCAAAGCAATGCCGGTGATTATGCAGCCTGTGAAAGTTTTGTAAATGATGTTTTGAAGGAGTTTGGAAAAATTGATATATGTGTAAACAATGCCGGTATTTCAAAAGATAACCTGCTGTTGCGTATGACGCCGGAGCAGTTTGAAGAAGTGATCAATGTAAACCTGAACAGTGTTTTTTACATGACCAAGCAGGTGATTAAGCCAATGATGAAAGCAAGAACCGGATCAATCATCAACATGAGTTCGGTGATTGGTGAAATGGGCAATGCAGGCCAGAGCAGTTATGCCGCCAGCAAAGCCGGTGTAATTGGTTTTACAAAAAGTGTAGCGAAAGAATTGGGCAGCCGCAATATCCGTTGCAATGCAATTGCGCCGGGTTTTGTAGAAACGGATATGACGAGTTATTTAAAAGCAGGCGATGCGGCAGATAAATACAAAGCAGGTATTCCACTGGGAAGATTTGCCACCGCAGAAGACATTGCCAACGTGACATTATTTTTGGCAAGCGATATGAGCAGCTATGTTACCGGCCAGGTAATCAGCGCCTGCGGCGGATTAAATATTTAAGCCCCGAAATTTTTGATAAAAAAAGCCTTCAACGTTTACTGTTGAAGGCTTTTTTATTGTTGTAAGAAGTTTATGAAGACCTGAAAGCCACCGGATGATTTAGTTTTTTATGTGGTCCTAAAAAGATGCGTAGTAAAATACGGAAAGCCGAAAGCTCGATGAATATAAAACATACGGCCATCAAAATAACCAATGCCATCTGGTCGCTGTGAACATAGGTAAACAGCACATCAATACCAATAAATGCCGCAGTTAACGGGAAGCCCAGCATACCCATGGCTGCCAACAAAAATAGAAATCCGGTAGTTTCCTGTTCATAGACATAGCCATGAAACCGGTCGAGCAAAATATCGTTGTCAATGGCTTTGATTTTTTGCAGGCAATACAGTCCCAGTAAAAATGCCATTAAAATGCCACTTACATAAAACACAATTTCAACGAGGCTTATGTGGATTGCATTCACCAACACGGCAGCAATGATAAACAGGTGTGCCGTAAACAAATAGATCCAAGCCTTTAAAGCAGATTGTCTAAAAGAGAAAGCAAAAAGTATCACCGCCAAAGCGATACCCATGAAGACAAAAGGCAGCGCACCATTTAAATGTGGAATCATATTTTGATTGGTATAACCCAGGATTAAAAAGGTAATTCCAGCCAGTGTAACTGCACCTATGATGCCATTGGATTGCAAAAAATGCAATTTTTTGCCCATCCACTTAAAAGGACTCCATAAATATTTATACAGCAGCGCATCTAAATTCCATTCCTTTAAACCGAGTACATACAGCGAGGCTTTTAACCTGGATACTGCTTTTTGTGTTGGCGCAACGTAATGAAAATATTGATGATGCACCAGGTAGTTTAGCACCGAAGGCGAAACCAATAGCTGGTAGGTTCTTAAAAAAGCATTGCCCGCAAAATGTATCAGTACCAACCAGTGAAGGCCAATAGCTATTCCAATAAACATCAATCCAATTTGAGCGGCCGATGAATAAGCAATCTGGGTTTTAACGGTTGATTGTACCCTTGCAATTAAGGTAGCAACAATAGCGGTTGAGGCGCCAAAAATGATGATGGCAATTTTTGCCCACAGCATATCTTCCCAAAAAGGATGTGTGCGCAGCAATAAAAAAACGCCAATATGTACACTCAGCGATCCGTAAAAAATGGCGGAGGAAGCAGTGGGACCTTCCATGGCCCTTGGCAACCAGGTGGTAAAAGGAAACTGTGCCGATTTGATGGATGCTGCCAATATGATCATGCAAACAATGAATATGGCCATGCCGGTTTGGCCGGATGATACCGCTATTTCTTTTGCCTCGCCCAACTGTGGAAATGTGATATTCTGATGGGTGAGGTGATGCATCATCCACATGGCAAGCATCAGTGCCACATCGCTGATGCGGTAATAGGACACAGCTTTGAAAGCATTTTTTATGGGCAAATAACGGTTACGGTAAAAGGAGATGAGGATGAATGAGCAAATGCCTTTTATTTCCCAGCCAATAAACAGGGTTTCAAAATTGCCCGCCATGATGATGAAATTATAGGCAGTAGCAAATAAGAGGATAGTGTTGAAAAACCGTTTGTAGCCCTGGTCACGGTGCATATAGTATTTACTGAAAGTGGCGACCAGAAAGAATAAAAACGCCCCAACTACACTGAATACTGCCGTTACCTCATCGTAAAAAAAATGAATGGCAAAAACAAAATGTTCCGTTTCGTAAAGGGAAGCAAATTTATGGCTAACCGGTTTAAAGCCGTTGAACATCCACCAGCCAGCAAATAAAACGGCTACCCCAATGTTAAGCACTTTGGTAAATCGCACAATATTAGCAATTGGTCTTTCACTTTTATTTTGCCAGAGTAGCGTGGCAAAAAAAGCAAATAATGGTATGGCGATAAATAAAATAAGAAGTTGCTCCATTAATTATATTGTTTTTAATGCCCGGTAGCGAACTGCAGCTGAAGAGTGCGACGCCACCGCAGTTCAATAGCAGTACTCCAGCCTGGCTCATAAAAATAAAAAAAGTTGATCCCTTTATTCCACTTCAAGTATGGTATTTTAATCCAGCAAATACACTGGCAGATTTTCTTCGGTAGCATGTACAATATGATTGGTTTCCATTTCCTTTGCCCCCTCAATAAATTGCTCCATGTTGTGAATGGTCTTTATTTCGGCGGCGCCGGTAATGGGATCATACTTTTCAAATACCCCATTTTTGAAATAATAAAATTGCTGCTCTCCGGGATCCAGGGCTACAATATGCACCCATTCATTTTTGTACCATTCAAACACTTCGGGTGTAGACTGAATTGCTTTTAAAACAATATCGGGCCGGTGTTCCACTATCACCAGCAACCGCACCGGGTCGTGTACTTCAATCATTTGCCAGGGTAGTCCGGGCCGCAGATCGCCGTCGCTGCTGTTGGCCACTCCAAACAAGCCCATCACATTGTGCGGCAGTTTGGTACCGGCTCCCAATTTAAGATTGTCAACTCTTGAAAAATAATATTCCAGGTTAATGCCACCACAAACCAATCCGATGGGCCGCATTACTGCCGACAGAATGGTGCCGTCTGCATCGGTGGTATGATCATAACTGTTGAGAAAAGCACGGCGGTCTAAAAACAAACCTTTGGTTGTTTGTCTGCGGCCAATGATGGCGAGTGTATTGGTGCCATGTCCTAGTTCGGGTCGGGGTTCAAACAAAGAAACCGAGCGGCTGTGAATGGCTTTTCGCACCTGCTCCAATTCCTGTTTGGTATTGATGGATGCAAAACGCCGGCTACGTTCCTTTGCATTGAGGTTTAATGCCGTTTCAAAATTTTGCAGGTTGATGATATGTGCTATTGCATTTTCGGGGTTCAAAATCGCTTCATCATAATAGCCCATTACATCTGCCGCAGTATCATGCATACAGCCTACAAATTGGGTTGTGCCAGGAATTAAAATTCCTTTGCCGGACAGTATGGCCCTTACTTTTGGATGGTTTAAGATAAAAGCCTGCACCCTTGCATTGGTAGAGCCGGGCCTTCCGCTGCAGGCACCACAATCATGTGCGCCGTGATGCGGATTGTTGGCGCTGCTGCTGCCATGTGCCACAATATATACAATGGGGGCAAAAGTTTTAACCAGGCCTATACCCCGTAAAAAGCCTTCCGCCCTTGCAGCCATTTCATCTACGGTATAACCGATTTGCAATCCGTTTTCAATATCTGCCGGATTTTTATTTTCAATGGTGAGTGATGACAGCAGATCCATGTGCCCGTAAGCATTTGAAATAGCCGGACTCATTTTAGGACGAAACAACATTTGTATTTTTTTGGCAAATGCCCAAAAGCCAAATGTCATACTTAATAAAAAACCGGATAAAATGCCGTGTGTTAGCTTGGTATAAATCAAATCCTCTTCCCGAAATGTCGTAGCATTGTACTCTTTAATCAAATATTTGGGAGTTACAGGAGCCGGGCAAAGTTTGTCATAAAATTTACTGCCCTGCTGCAAAAAATAAAACTCAACACCGAAAAAGCCCGGAGCGCCAAATGTTTCAGCTTTTTTGTCAACCGCCTCTATATGCCGCCGGATGGAATCTTCTCTTTCATCAATGCAGAAGATGGCTTGAATACCCCCTCCGCCCCCTGAAGGGGGAACCAGGGCAGATCCTGTTGTGTTGGTAATGCTTTTTGCATTCGCCTGGTCTAAAGCCGCCCCCCCTTCGGAGTTTTTTTGAGAGGCCGGGGCCGCCAACAATATCCCCTTCAACACGGAGTCATAATAACTCCATTCAAAAGCCTGCTGCCATAATTCAATTACTGCTGCAAATTCTGTTTTGGGAACATCGGCCAATAAATCAACCGGCGGTGCTGTAACTTGTTGGGTTAAAGGCTGCCACTTGTTTCCTGATTCGTGGTTGAGCGTATCAAGTTCCAGCAGGAGTTCAAAAGCAATTAGTTCCTTTAGCGTAATAATTTTTCTGTCTAATAATGTCTGCGGATTATCTTCTACAGCCGATACAAAACCACACCAGCCGGGATGGGCAAATTGCTGATCAAATAAATATTGTTCAAAGTATTCTTCTTTACCAACAATCGTTTTTAATAATTCCGTTATGGAGTAATTGCCGGATAAGAATTTTTGTCTTATTGCCTTTGTCTTGAAGAAACTGACCAGGCTTTTTTGTTCCAGTTCCTTTATGCTTTCAGTAAAATTTTTATTTACGACCGGGAATGGCTGAACAGCCACTCCCTGGTCTAAATAGCTACATAAAATTCTAAACAGCAACGGATGTACTTTATTGTCCAGATCAAATCTTAAAACATTTTTCCAGCATCTGCGCAATTGCCCGATTCGTGGGTGGTTGATGCTGTCATATTTTTTGTTTAACAGTCTGTCCTTCCACTCAGGTGCATCCGTTTTTTTCGCTTTAATGAGTTTATCAAGAATATCCTTCCTGATTCTTCCCGTTGCATACATTTCCCTGTACTGAGGCAATTCCAAATGTACCTGGAAGCCAAATATTTTAGATGCCTTAAAAATGGCATCATAAAATTTCATGTGCTGAAATGCATGCAACGTATTGTGGTGAATAAAGTCTCTTAATGCCTGTTGTGCAGGCAGATAATGCTTTAATTCATCCAGTACATGCTGTTCATCAAAATGACCGTGTATGGTATCCTGCATATACTATTTGTTGAATAAAATCAACGACCGCTTTTAGCTGTTTTTGCAATTGATTTTACCGGCATCTTTTTTATTACAGCCTTTTTCACAGCCTCCTTTTTCACGGTTGCTTTTTTTGCCGCCACTTCTTTTACGGGTGTCTTTTGTTTAGATTCATTAATGGCAAAGCGATAGATCCCATCAATGTCTTCTTTACTGTTGTGTATCACACTTAAATCTTTTACCAGTCCGTTATCCAGTCCATAAACCCAGCCATGCAAATGCAATTCTCTTTCTGCCCAGGCTTGTTGTACGATGGTAGTTTTTGCCAGGTTGCGCACTTGTTCAATCACGTTCAACTCGGTTAACCTGTTTGACCGGTCTGTTTGATTTTTTATGGCTTCCAGTTCCTCGCTGTTTTTGTGATAAACATCTTTGATATTACACAACCAGTTATCAACAAAACCATGAAAGGTATTGCTCATAGATGCGTTAACGCCACCGCATCCGTAGTGACCGCACACGATGATATGCTTTACTCCCAGATACCTTACGGCATATTCCAGTACGCTCAGCATGTTGCTATCTGTATGCACTACCAGGTTGGCAATATTGCGGTGAACAAAAATTTCACCACTCTGCGTTTTGGTGATTTCATTGGCGGGTACACGGCTATCGCTGCAACCTATCCATAAGTATTCTGGCTTTTGCCCCTTTGACAAATTTTTGAAATATTCAGGATCTTCATGAATTTTTGTTTCAGCGTAAATTTGATTGCCTTTGATTAATTTTTGATATGACTTGTCCATAATATTTTAATTTTTTTTGTTATTAATGTACAGATTGTACGTTGTTTTGATTTTCGATTTCATATTTCTCATGAAACCCTTCTAGTTTAGCATCAATGTTTTTGATGGGCGCTTTAATATCTCTAAATTCCTTGATCAGTTCCAATACATCAAAGTCGATATATTCAGTACTGGATGCATCGATGATCACTTTAGACTTTTCAGGTAAGCGGTCCAGGGTTTCACGGATTGAACCTTTGTTTAAAAAAGAGACTTCCTCTGCCAGGCGAATTTTGATAATATCCCCATCATGATATTTTTCCTTGTGAAAGTAGTAAGAGTTTTTAAGGTTGCCATGCAATATCGCAAGAGATGCAACAACGGTACCTGCAATCACTCCCGCCAATAATCCTTCTCCTTTTAGCGGGGGATAAATACCCAATAAATCGATGCCAATAATTACCGCAACCGTTACAAAAAAGGGTAGATACTGGTATTTTCCGTTTTTATACATTTGAGAGAATACAGATAGTTTACACAATTTGTACCCTGTTAATAATAGAATTGCGGCCAGGGATGACAACGGAATTAAATTCAGCAGTTTGGGAATCAGGATAACACAAATTAATAATAGAAGACCATGAAATATTGTTGATAATTTGGTTTTTGCACCGGCATTTAAATTGGCGCTACTTCTTACGATCACACTTGTAATTGGCAGCCCACCTATCAAACCTGAAATTGTATTTCCTATTCCCTGTGCCACTAACTCTTTGTTGGTGTTTGTTACCCTCCTTTCTGGATCAAGATTATCAACCGCTTCTACACTCAGCAATGTCTCCAAAGTGGCAATGATGGCTATCATAAAACCGGTAACAATTACCTTACTGTTTAAAAAGCCATTGAAATCGGGAAAAGTAAAAAAGCTCAGGAATTCTGAAGCACTACCGGCGGCTTTTATTTGCACCAGGTGTTCCTTCTCCACCAGCAAAGGACTGTTGGTAGCTTTAAAAAATTCATTGATTAAAATAGAAATTATTACAGCAATCAGGGCACCGGGGATAAATTTTACCTTGTTTTTTATAAAGGGCTTATCCCAAATAATCATTATAAAGATTGAGACCATACAAATGATAAATACGCCCACGTTGATATGCTGAAACGGTTGTAGTAATTCATGCCAGTCTTCATTGCCGTAGGGTAGTAGCTCGGTTAAATTGCCTTTTTCATCCCTGTCATATCCAAATGCATGTGGAATCTGTTTGGCGATGATAAGTATTCCAATACTCGTTAACATACCTTTGATTACACTGGATGGGAAATAGTTGGCAATGCCACCAAGCCGGGCAATCCCCATCAGCATCTGCAAAATGCCCGCAATAAGCACCGCACAAAGAAATAGCTCAAATGAACCAATATTAGTGATGGCAGCTAATACCAATGCAGCAAGGCCGGCAGCAGGTCCACTCACACTCAGTTTTGAAGTACTCAGTGATCCGATTACAACACCCCCAATAATACCAGAAATCAGTCCACTAAAAAATGGTGCACCTGATGCTAGTGCTATTCCCAAACAAAGCGGAAGGGCAACTAAAAATACTACCAGTCCGGATGGTAAGTCGTTTTTTAAATAATTGAAAGTGAGCCCTTTGGCATTCTTCATAACATTAAAAATTAAATAAGTAAAAATTTTAGAAATGTGCAAGGCGATACCATCAACGCATGAGTTGTCAGCAATGCTTTACATGGTAATCAAGGTTTTAACGAGGCGTCCATAGAATGCCAGCGGCTAATAATGAGATTAGAATAAATTGATGTATTTAATCAATTGAAAAGGCTAAGTAGTTTCTATTTAAGCCAGTAAATTGGGGGGTTCTGCCAGCACATCAGAAGAGTGATTGCATGGAATTTGATCAGAAAAATGTAAATAGGCAACTTCTTTGCTCTGCGCTAAATAAACGATGTTACAACTAACTAGTTGTGGGAAAATGTTGGAGAGAATAGCACCTTCTGCTTTGCCTTCGGTGTCATTGGCATTGTGCGGCAACTCCTCAATCCATTGATTTGAACTGAGCATTTGGCCTATTTGCGATATTGGCAACATTTGCAATGTCATCAACAGGCTCAAAAAAAGTGCTATGATTTTTAATTTTATCATGGAGTTGCGGCAAATATAGCATCTAATATTTTTAGAATAAAAAAAAAGGGATTTCTTAACATTTATTGTTTACTCGGCCAAATTGAGAAGGGGCTTTAGTTGATTCTGTTTTCTGTTATTCATGTTAAAAGATGAACCAGATTGTTGCAGCTAAGTATTTCAAAGTCCCTGTAGAAGCAGTGGTAAAGTACTACGGTAATGGCACAGAAATCCTAAAGCCATCTTTTTTGCAAATACGGGAAAGAGAAATAGTGGTCCGCACTTAAAAAGTGAACTGGCTATGTTGAAGCAACTGCTATAAAAAAATCAGCCAGGTCGCTTTCGTCTACTTAAGTAACCATGCCATAAAATGAAAGCTGCAATGGTCTGATAAGGCTTCCATTCTGTCGCAATAATTGCAATGGCATCACGGGATATTTCTTTGGATAATTTTTTGGTTTCTCGAACGCTCGTCATTAACGCAACATCGCCCAATGGGAATAAGTCGCTTCGTTGAAGTACCATCATTAAATATACATCTACCGTCCAGTTGCCAACTCCTTTAATTTTTGTGAGTGCTGATCTGATGCTATCACTGTCCATTTCAGACAACGTATCAAGGTTTAGCGTTTTGTCTTTTATGGCATTGGCTAAGTGTTGGGTATAGGTGATTTTTTGCCTGCTGAAATAACAATCCCTTAATTCTTCATTGGTCAATGCCAGAAAGCGTTCCGGGGTAATATCGCCGATTTTTTGTTTTAATTTATTGAGCGCCGCCAATGCGGAAGCCAGGGAAACCTGTTGCTCTAAAATGATATGAACCAGTGTTTCAAAGGTAGGGGAGCGTTTCCAAAACGGCGGATAATCATGGGTTTCCAAAATCGATTTTAAGTCCGCATCCCGGCCGGCCAAATCATCGCAAATTTGTTTGAAATTACTTTCATTAAAAGTCGTCATGCTACTCATATTTGTCGGCGCTGCTTACCTCTTAATTGCCTTAAATTTTTCGATGGCATTTTTTGAAAAATGGCTCAACACCAATCTGCCGCTAATGGCTGCCCGCTCTTTCAACAATTCATCCCAATGGTCGGTACCCTTCCAGAATATTTTTTTCATTTCCGCCATCGCCTCGGGGTTGCTATGAGATAATGTGAATGCCATCCGGTTGATGGACTCATCCATATTTTCGGTGTTTTCATGCAGTTCTGCAAACAGGTCTTTCCGTTTGGCCCAGTCGCTGCCCCGCCAGGTATGTGCATCAATTGACAAAGCGCTAAATGCAGATGTGCCTATCTTTCTTTCTACTGCCGGACCAACCACAAACGGGCCGATGCCCATTTCCAGTTCACTCAACCTGATATCAGCTTTCACCGATGCGATGGCATAATCAACAGCGGATGCAAGGCCAACTCCACCCCCCACACATTTGCCATGTATTCTGCCAATGATGAATTTTGGACACCTGCGCATTGCATTGATGACATTGGCAAACCCGGTAAAAAAACGCAACCCTTCTTCAGGTGTCTGGATGGTGAGCAATTCGTCGAAAGATGCACCTGAGCAAAAAGTACTTTCTCCTTCACTCCTTAAAATAATCACTTTCGTATCATCATCGGTTCCTGCAAAATGAATTTCCTGTGTAAGTGCTTCTAAAATTTTTGCGGGCAACGAGTTGCGCTTTGGATGAAAAAATTCGATCGTGGTAATACCTTTATGGTTTTCGGTTTTTACGTAACCTTCTTTGATTTGCTGTATCATAGTTGTAATTTTTTCTGATTAAAAACCATGTTTTTTTACCATCGTTAAAATGGTTGCCACACCCACCAATGGTTCATCGGTTGTATCCATCATTTCTACCAGCCATTTCACGATGCCTTTATCAATGTCATCGCCTCTTTTCATTCCGATTGCCATTGGATCTTCCGGCTTGTCAACCACCACCCGTTTGTCATTGGGTAGTTTTTCTTTACAGGTAAACCGAATATAAATTTCCGCACCGGGATAAACCGGTTTAGTAAACCTCAAATCATCAATGCCATAATTCAACAGCACCGGGTTCTTTTCATAACCATTAACAAACAGGCCAGCAGCGATGCTCATGATGAAATAACCATGTGCAACCTGCTGATCAAACATGGTGCCTTCAAAATCTGTTGTTTTGACATGTGCGTAGAAATGGTCGCCACTCAAATCCGCAAACCGGTCAATGTCTTCGGTAGTAATGGTCCTTTTTTCGGTGATTAACTGGTCGCCTATTTCAAGCGCTTCAAAATATTTTTTAAAAGGATGTTTACCGGGGTTTTTCCCTTTTGCATTGGGTTGATAAACGTTGGTGATGGCGGTAATGGTAGTGGGCGATCCCTGGATGGCAGTCCGTTGCAGGTAATGTTTTACACCCCGCAGACCGCCCATTTCTTCACCGCCACCTGCTCTGCCCGGTCCGCCATGCACCAGTAACGGTAATGGTGAGCCGTGGCCCGTACTTTCTTTGGCACACTCCTGGTTCAATACCAGTATTCTCCCATGATGGGTGGCTGCACTCAGTACATATTGTTTGGCAATGGCGTTGCTGGCCGTTACAATGGAGGAACATAAACTTCCCTTTCCCATCTTGCTCAATTCAATCGCTTCATCCATATTTTTATACGGCATGATGGTGCTGACCGGTCCAAATGCTTCGATGCTATGTACGTCATCGGAGGCAAAGGGTTGGTCATTCATTAATAAAATGGGAGAAATAAATGCGCCTTTATTGGCATCGGCATCTACCAGTTCCACACTGTCCAGCGAGCCATAAATTATTTGAGATGTCGCCAGTAATTTTTGCACCTGCTCCCGTACCTCGTTTCGCTGTGTTTGTCCTGCAAGCGAACCCATCCGCACTTTTTCATTCAACGGATTGCCAATGGATGTTTGTGCAAGGGAGTTTGCAATGGCCTGCCAGATATCCTCCATTTTATTTTCAGGCACAAATATCCGGCGGATGCCGGTGCAACGTTGTCCTGCTTTTAAGGTCATTTCTTTTCGCACCTCTTTTACAAAAATATCCCACTCGGGCATACCAGGGTTTACATCATCTCCCAGCACGATACAGTTTAAACTATCTGCCTCCATCGTGAAGGGAACCGATTGGTTCAATATCGCTGGATTGGATCTCAGCATCAATCCGGTTTTTGCAGAACCTGTAAAAGTTACCACATCCTGTGAGGTGACATGATCCAACAAATCGCCGGCACTGCCGCATACCAGTTGCAAAGCGCCTTCCGGCAATATTCCGGAAGCAATGATTTCCCTCACAACCGCTTCCGTTAAGTAGGCAGTAACGGTGGCTGGTTTCACAATAGCGGGCATTCCTGCCAGTAAGTTCACAGCAATTTTTTCAAGCATTCCCCACACGGGGAAGTTGAATGCATTGATATGAATGGCCACCCCTTCTTTGGGCGTAAGAATATGGGTACCCATGAAGGTATTGTGCTGGCTCAGATTATGACTTTCGCCATCGATACAAAATGTTTCATCAGAAAATTTTCGGCGTAGAGATGCATTGGCAAAAAGATTACCGATGCCGCCTTCAATATCCACCCAGCTGTCGGCTTTGGTGGCGCCGGTTTGGTAACTGATGGCATAAAAATGATCCAGGTGATTTCTTAAATGCATGGCCAAAGCTTTCAGCATATTTCCCCGTTCATGAAAGGTCATTTTGCGTAAAGTGGGGTTGCCGGTTCTTCTGGCATAGTTGGTAATGGCGGCAAAATCGAGACCCGTTGTAGTAGCGTTTGCAATGGCTTCACCAGTTACCGCATTGAATAATTGCTGTCCGTCGCCATCGCCTGTAACCCAGTTTCCGGTGATATAATTGCCTAATTTTTTCATATGGCGCAAGCGTTTATATTACAAATTTACTAATTGCCTACGTGAATTGTATTTTGTAAATTTGAGTATAAATAATTTGTTATGAGTGTTGCAGAAATGAAATTAGCGGCCATTAGTGAAATCAATAAATTGACATCAGAAACTGCTGTAAAGGAAATATTGGAACACCTGGTTCAACTGTCAAAAGAAGAAACGCCAGATTTTGATACAGATACTTTTTTTAATAAAGTCTCTGTGAAGTATGATGATGTATTGCAAAAACTGGCACAGTAATGATTACCAAAGAAATTATTTTAAGGTTACATGAGCTTTCTATTGTAAAGTATGGAGGGGCACTTTCCATCAGGGACGAAGGCCTGATGGAAAGTGCCGTAGCCAGACCGTATCAAACTTTTGATGGAGAAGATTTGTATCCGGGGGTTTTTGAAAAAGCCGCTGCCATAGCGGAAAGTTTAATTATTAACCATCCCTTTGTAGATGGAAATAAGCGGACTGGTTATTTGGCTATGCTGGCAATATTGGAAGAAGGCAAAATGGAAATCACTGTTTCCAATGAAGCAATTTATAGTTTAATAATTGGCATTTCAACCGGAGAAATACGTTTTGAACAAATGGTGGAATGGCTTAAACAAAACACCATAGCCGTTTAGCCCAATTCGGCAGACAAGCCAAACTGCTTTAAATGATGTGCCACATGTTTGTAATGTAACAATACCCAATCCTCAAAATTAAGATCGCCAAATACCGGGTGCTGCGTACTTAAGTTAGCTTCATTATTAAACAACGTCAGAAAATCTTTTATTTCTTTTTCAAGATCGTTTACGGCATCTATAAAACTTGCAAACTGCACCGGCATTGGTTCTTCAGGTAACACCGGGGCTTTCGTATTTTCCCTGAATTCCTTTTCGCTGCGTAAAAACTCCTTGAACCTCGGCAACTGGTCTTCGGGAGTAACCAATGGGAAATGCAACTTATTGGTTGATACCCTGAAAAATCCAGACACATGTTCTACCATTTGCTGCGGATTCATTTTACCCCATT
>Ga0123337_10004837_pt1 | contig 13514 bp, 11 predicted proteins | sample frozenSSSSmetaG_FD_89792 | JGI IMG/M metagenome (GOLD analysis project Ga0123337, IMG submission 89792) | Glacier valley bacterial and archeal communities from Borup Fiord, Nunavut, Canada, to study Microbial Dark Matter (Phase II) -... | ecosystem: Environmental > Aquatic > Freshwater > Ice >... | reverse complement strand
GGACTGACCAGGACTGACCAGGACTGACCAGGACTGACCAGGACTGACCAGGACTGACCAGGACTGACCAGGACTGACCAGGACTGACCAGGACTGACCAGGACTGACCAGGACTGACCACGACTGACCAGGACTGACCACGACTGACCACGACGGAGCGGGCCGACGGCCTCTGCAGCCCGTTAGGCGAGATGCCCGTCCCATCCCTCAAGACGACGACCTAGGCTGCCACCCATGACCGCTCAGCCCCTGACCGCCGCTTCCGCCGCTCCAGCTACCTCGGCGTCCAGGTCGACCCCCGGGCACCTCGACCTGGCGGTCATCGGGGGCGACGGCATCGGCCCCGAGGTGGTCACCGAGGGCCTCAAGGTGCTCGAGGCGGTCACTGGCAGCAGCCTGCGCGTCACGACCACCGACTACGACCTCGGTGCCCGCCGCTGGCACGCGACCGGTGAGACCCTGCCCGACAGCGTGCTGCAGGAGCTGCGCGGGCAGGACGCCATCCTGCTCGGCGCCATCGGTGACCCGAGCGTGCCGAGCGGTGTGCTCGAGCGCGGGGTCCTGCTGCCGATCCGGTTCGCCCTGGAGCACTACGTCAACCTGCGCCCGGCCCGGCTCTACCCGGGGGTCGAGAGCCCTCTCGCGGTCGAGCGCGTGGCCCCGCAGGGCATCGACTTCGTCGTGGTCAGGGAGGGTACCGAGGGCCCCTACGTCGGCAACGGCGGCTCGGTGCGCACCGGCACGCCGCACGAGATCGCCACCGAGGTGAGCATCAACACCCGGTTCGGCGTGGAGCGTGTCGTGCGTGACGCCTTCGCCCGGGCGGCAGCCCGGCCCCGCAAGCACCTCACCCTCGTGCACAAGCACAACGTCCTGGTCAACGCCGGGCACCTCTGGCGTCGCACCGTCGACGAGGTGGCGTTCGAGTTCCCCCAGGTCGAGACTGCCTACCTGCACGTCGATGCGGCCACCATCTTCCTCGCGACCGACCCCGGCCGCTTCGACGTGATCGTCACCGACAACCTCTTCGGCGACATCATCACCGACATCGCGGGTGCCATCGTCGGAGGCATCGGCCTCGCTGCCAGCGGCAACATCAACCCCGAACGCACCGCCCCGAGCATGTTCGAGCCGGTGCACGGGTCGGCGCCCGACATCGCCGGACAGCACAAGGCCGACCCGACGGCGACGATCCTGTCGGTGGCCCTGCTCCTCGACCATCTCGGTCGGGCCGACGACGCCCGTCGCGTCGAGGCCGCCGTCGAGGCCGATCTCGCCTCGCGGGGCACGACCCCACGCTCCACGCAGGCTGTCGGTGACGCCATCGCGTCACGGCTCGCCTGACCCAGCGCGCTCGGTCCTGCCCTGGCTGCCTGCGCTGACGCGACGTCCGACGAGTAGGCTCGCGAGACCGGCGGCCGCACCACCCGTCCCGGCCGTCGGGTCCGACCCGGCACCGATCGGACGACTCCCCGGAAGGTTCTTCGATGACGAGCACTCTCTCTCCCACGGCGTCCCTCACCTTCGAGGTGACCCCCAACCCCCACCCGCTGCCCAAGGCCGATCGTGAGGCCGTGTTGGCTGACCCGGGCTTCGGCAAGACCTTCACCGACCACATGGTCACCGCCACGTGGCGTCACGGCGAGGGCTGGCACAGCCCGGCCGTCACGGCGTACGGGCCCCTGCACCTCGACCCCGCCTGCGCGGTCCTGCACTACGCGCAGGAGATCTTCGAGGGTCTGAAGGCCTACCGGCACGCCGACGGCACCGTCTGGACCTTCCGACCCGAGGCCAACGCCGCGCGCTTCCAGCGCAGTGCCCGACGACTCACCCTGCCCGAGCTGCCGACCCCCGACTTCATCGAGTCGCTGCGCGCCCTCGTCGGAGCCGACCGGGCGTGGGTGCCGGAGCCCGGCGAGACGGGCGAGAAGAGCCTCTACCTGCGCCCCTTCATGTTCGCCTCGGAGAGCTTCCTCGGGGTGCGGCCGTCGCACGAGGTCACCTACTGCGTCATCGCCTCGCCCGCGGGCGCCTACTTCGCCGGCGGGGTCAAGCCCGTGTCCCTGTGGATCTCGACCGACTACGCCCGGGCCGGCGCCGGGGGCACCGGCGCCGCCAAGTGCGGCGGCAACTACGCCTCCAGCCTCGCCGGCCAGCTCGAGGGCGCCGAGCACGGGTGCGACCAGGCCGTCTTCCTCGACTCCGAGAGCCAGACCTACATCGACGAGCTCGGCGGGATGAACCTGTTCCTCGTCTACAAGGACGGCCGCATCGTCACCCCCGCGCTGACCGGGTCGATCCTCGAGGGCGTCACCCGCTCGTCGATCCTGCAGCTCGCCGTCGACCTCGGGCTGCGACCGGAGGAGCGACGGGTCCCCATCCAGGAGTGGAAGGACGCCGCGGCGTCCGGTGAGCTAGCCGAGGTGTTCGCCTGCGGGACCGCGGCCGTGGTCACGCCGGTGGGCGAGCTGAAGTGGGAGGGCGGCAGCGTCGACCACCGCGGGCCGGGGCACGTCGACGAGACCGCCCTCAAGATCCGCAGCACCCTGCTGGACATCCAGTACGGCCGCGCGGAGGACACTCGCGGCTGGCTCACGCGTCTCGTGTGAGCGTGGTCGACCGGCCCACCCCTGACGGCGCCGACGTGATCGACATCGTGCGCGACCGCGTGCGACGGCTGGGGCGTGCACAGGTCGTCGCCTCCGACCTCGACGGCACCCTGCTGCGCACCGACGGGACCGTCTCCGAGCGCACCCGTGCGGCGTGGGCGGCCGCCGAAGAGGCAGGGCTGTCAACGGTGCTCGTCACCGCCCGTCCGCCGCGGTGGCTCGACGACCTCGAGTCGATCGTGGGGGCGCACGGGGTCGCCCTGTGCGGCAACGGCGCATTCGTGTACGACGTGCCGAGCCGCACCGTGGTGGCGCAGCACGGCTTCGACCTGTCGGCCGTAGCGCTGATCGTCGGCGACCTGCGTCGCGAGCTGCCCGGCATCGTCTTCGGGGCGGAGCGACGCACGGGTCTCAGCCTCGACGACGGCTACCACTCCGACTACCCCGTGCCGGCCGGCGCCGTACGCGGGCCGGTCGAGGCGCTGACCGGTGAGCCGGTGGGCAAGCTGCTCGCGCGCCACCCCCACCTGGGTGACGAGGCGTTCCGTGCCCGAGTGGCGCAGGTGGTGGGCGAGCGGGGGATCGTGGCCTACTCCGGTGCCGGCGGTCTGGCCGAGATCTCCGCGCCGGGCGTGACCAAGGCGGCGGCGCTGGCGCAGTGGTGTGCCGACCTCGGTGTGCCCGCATCGGGGGTGTGGGCCTTCGGCGACATGCCCAACGACCTCCCGATGCTGGCCTGGGCCGGTACCGGCGTCGCCGTCGGCAACGGCCACGCCGACGTGGTCAGTGCCGCCGACCTCGTCACCGCGGGCAACGACGACGACGGCGTAGCCCGCGTACTGGAACACCTTCTGCCCACCCCCTGACCCACCCAAGTGGGTACGGGGTGCATAAAGGTCTGGGTTCGGACCATTGACGTGGTGGCGCCCAGGGGTGTTCGATGTGTCGCACCTGGAAGATGCAGCGGAAATGGTCCGCTCCCAGACGTCTCGAGGTGCCCAATCGTGAGCGCTACCCCCAAAACCGCCCCCTCGCACGACGACGAGGCCGTCCTCGCCGCGCTCGGTTACAAGCAGGAGCTCCACCGGGGCATGAGCGGCTTCTCCAACTTCGCCGTCTCCTTCTCCATCATCTCCGTGCTCTCCGGCTGCATCACCACCTACTACCTCGGGATGGACGCGGGCGGTCCGGTCGCCATCACGCTGGGCTGGCCCCTGGTCGGCATCTTCGTGCTCTGCGTGTCCCTCGCGATGGCCGAGATCTGCTCCTCCTACCCGACGGCCGGGGGGTTGTACTTCTGGGCCGGCCGTCTGGCCGTGCGCGGCAAGCGCCAGTGGGCCTGGTACGTCGGCTGGTTCAACTTCCTGGGCGAGGTCGCCGTCACGGCGGCGATCGACTACGGCGCGGCCATCACGTGGATGGCCCTGCTCAACCTCGTCTTCGACGTCAAGGTCACGCTCGTGAGCACCTTCGTGGCCTTCATCGTCATCATCGGCCTGCACGGGCTGCTCAACACCTTCGGGGTCAACCTCGTGCGGGTGCTGTCCAACATCAGCGCCTGGTGGCACCTGGGCGGCGTTGCGGTCATCGTGCTGGTCCTGGCCTTCGTGCCGGACAAGCACCAGTCGCTCAGCTGGACCTTCACGTCGACGGCCAACGAGACCGGCTTCGCGAACCCGCTCTACGCCTTCCTCATCGGGCTCCTGCTGGCGCAGTACACGTTCACGGGCTACGACGCGTCCGCCCACATCGCGGAGGAGACCAAGGGGGCCGCCATCGAGGCGCCCAAGGGCATCGTGCGCTCGGTGTGGGTCTCGATCATCGCCGGATGGGTCCTGCTCATCGCCGTCACCGCGGCGATCCAGGACTACGCGGCCGAGCGCGGCTCGGCGACGGGCCTCCCGCCGGCGCAGATCTTCATCGATGCCGCGGGCAACACCCTGGGCAAGGTCCTGCTGCTGATCTGCGCCATCGCCCAGTTCTTCTGCGGTATGGCGTCGGTCACCGCCAACTCCCGCATGTCGTATGCCTTCTCGCGGGACGGGGCGCTGCCCGGTGCCCGGATGTGGGCCAAGGTCAACCCACGCTCGGGCACCCCCACGAACTCCATCTGGCTGTGTGTCGGCTGCTCGATCCTCCTGACGCTGCCGGCGTTGAAGACGACGGTCGCCTTCTTCGCGGTCACCTCGATCGCCGTCATCGGCCTCTACCTCGCGTATGCCGCGCCGATCCTCCTGCGCCGGCTGAACCCGCAGTTCCGTGACGGACCATGGACCCTCGGTCGGTGGAGCGCGCTCATCGGGTGGGTCTCGATCGTGTGGGTCGTCTTCATCGTCATCCTCTTCATGCTCCCCGCCTACGCGCCCGGCACCTTCGGGGACAACACGTTCAACTACGCACCGATCGCCGTGGTCGTCGTGGTCGCCTTCGCGGCGGCCATGTGGTTCCTCGTCGGTCGCCACCACTTCATGCGCGACGTGCCAGCCGGCCACGACACGCTGCCGGCGGAGGAGCTGCTTGGATGACCCGGCTCCACGCGGTCGTCGACCCGACGCAGGGGCACCGGCTCTCGGACGCCGTCCTGCGACCGGTCACGACCCACGCCTTCGAGTCCACGGTCGAGCAGCTGGCGACGGCCGTGCGTCTGGGGGTGTTCGCCAGGGGGGAGCAGCTGCCCCCCGAGCGGGAGCTCGCCGAGCGGCTCGGGGTCAGCCGGGTCACGTTGCGCGAGGCCATCGCCGCCCTGCGCGACTCCGGCCTGGTCACCACGCGGCGCGGGCGGGGGGGAGGCTCGCTAGTGGTGTACGACGGGCCGCAGATGGCGTCAACCCGGCCGGTGGGCAGCATCGTCGGCCGCCGGGGAGCCGCTCTGGCCGACGCCCTGGACTTCCGCAGGGTCGTCGAACCCGGAGCGGCCGCCCTCGCCGCCCGGCGGCCCCTGGGCGCAGACCAGCGGGCGTGGCTGCGCGCCGCGTTGTCCGAGACCACCGTGGCCTCGGAGCCCACCGCCCACCGGCTGGCCGACTCGCGTCTCCACCTCGCCGTCGCCACCTTGTCCGGGTCCCCCATGCTCATCGAGGCGGTGACCCGCGCCCAGGCCGCCCTGCACGAGCTGCTCACGGCGATCCCGGTGCTGCCGCGCAACATCGCGCACTCCGACATGCAGCACCAACGAGTAGTCGCGGCCATCCTCCGCGCTGATCCCGAGGCTGCCCGGATCGCCATGGAGGAGCACTGCGACGCCACGTCCGCCCTGCTGCGAGGACTGCTCGGATGACCTTCTTCCCCCACCCCAACCCAGGAGCAACCCGATGACACCCCCTGCCCTCACCCTGGGTCAGCTGCGCACCGACATCGATTCGGGGACGGTCGACACCGTCGTGGTCGCCTTCACCGACGTGCAGGGACGCCTGCAGGGCAAGCGGATCCACGGTGCCTTCTTCCTCGACAGCGTCCTGACCCAGGGCACCGAGGGCTGCAACTACCTCCTCGCGGTCGACGTCGAGATGAACACCGTCGACGGCTACGCGATCTCGTCGTGGGAGAAGGGGTACGGCGACATGAGGTTCGACCTCGACCTCACGACGCTGCGACGCACCCCCGGCCAGCCCTACTCCGCCACGGTGCAGTGCGACCTCTCCTGGCTCGACGGGAGCGGGCCCGTGCGGCCCTCCCCCCGCTCGGTGCTGCGGGCCCAGGTCGACGCGGCCGCCGCCCTGGGAACCGTGGCGTTCGCCGGCACCGAGCTCGAGTTCATCCTGTTCGACGACACCTACGAGCAGGCCTGGGACCGTCGCTACCACGGCCTCACCGGTGCCAACCGCTACAACGTCGACTACTCGATCCTGGGTGGCAGCAAGGTCGAGCCCCTGCTGCGCGAGATCCGCAACGAGATGTACGCCGCCGGAGTCACCGTCGAGAGCGCGAAGGGTGAGTGCAACCTCGGCCAGCACGAGATTGCCTTCAAGTTCGACGAGGTCGTGCGCACCTGCGACAACCACGTCGTCTACAAGACTGCGGCGAAGGAGCTGGCGGCCAGGCACGGCCAGTCGCTCACGTTCATGGCGAAGTACGACCAGCGCGAAGGCAACTCGTGTCACATTCACCTGTCTCTGCGTGGCCAGGACGGGTCGATGGTCTTCGCCGACGACGATCGAGACGGGGGTCGCAGTGTGCTGTTCGAGCAGTTCATCGCAGGGGTTCAGGCCACGATGGAGGACTTCACCCTGCTCTACGCGCCAAACATCAACTCCTACAAGCGTTTTCAGGCTGGGTCCTTCGCGCCGACCGCTGTGGCGTGGGGGTCTGACAACCGCACCTGCTCCCTGCGGGTCGTCGGTCACGGGCCCGGGCTTCGGGTGGAGAACCGCTTGCCGGGCGGTGACGTCAACCCCTACCTCGCCGTTGCCGGCATGCTCGCGGGCGGGCTGCACGGCATCCGCGAGGAGCTGACCCTCGAGCCCGAGCTCATCGGCAACGCCTACACCAGCGACCAGCCGCACGTTCCGGCCAGCCTAGCCGCCGCCCGTGACCGGTTCGCCGGGTCGGCCGTCGCCCGCGGAGCCTTCGGCGACGATGTCGTCGACCACTACGTCAACGCCGCCGACGTCGAGCTGGCCGCCTTCGCGGCGGCGGTCACCGACTGGGAGCGGGTCAGGGGGTTCGAGCGGCTGTGAGCCCGACCGGCACCAGCACGACCGACACCAGCACGACCGACACCAGCACGACCGACACCAGCACGTACGACACCAGCACGTACGACGTCGTCAACCCGGCCACGGCGCAGGTCGTCACCTCGGTGCACCTCGCCGACGTCGACGAGACCGACGCCGTCATCGCGCGGGCCGAGGCCGCGGCCCCGGCCTGGCGGGCGGTCGCGCCCGCCGATCGGGGACGCCTGCTGCGGCGGTTCGGCGACCTGGTCGACACCCACCTCGAGGAGCTGGCCCAGCTCGAGGTGACCAATGCCGGGCACACCATCGGCAACGCCCGCTGGGAGGCGGGCAACGTGCGCGACGTGCTCACCTACTTCTCTGCCGCGCCCGAGCGCCTGTTCGGTCGCCAGATCCCGGTGGCGGGTGGCATCGATGTCACCTTCCACGAGCCGCTCGGCACGGTGGGCATCATCGTGCCGTGGAACTTCCCCATGCCCATTGCCGGTTGGGGCTTCGCCCCGGCGCTCGCTGCGGGCAACACCGTGGTCCTCAAGCCGGCCGAGCTGACGCCGCTGACGGCGATGCGGCTCGGTGAGCTGGGCCTCGAGGCGGGGCTCCCCGAGGGGGTGTTCACCGTGGTCCCCGGGGCGGGGACCGTCGTGGGTCGGCGGCTGGTCACCCACCCCGCCGTACGCAAGGTCTGCTTCACCGGCAGCACCGCGGTGGGCCAGGGGATCATGCGCGGAGCCGCCGACCAGGTCAAGCGGGTGACGCTCGAGCTCGGCGGGAAGAGCGCCAACGTCGTCTTCGCCGACGCCGACCTCGAGAAGGCCGCCGCCGCCGCGCCGTACGGTGTCTTCGACAACGCGGGGCAGGACTGCTGCGCCCGGAGCCGGATCCTCGTGCAGGCCAGCGTCTACGACCGCTTCCTCGAGCTGCTCGAGCCGGCGGTCAAGGGAGTCGTCGTCGACGACCCGCGCGCCGACAGCACCGAGATGGGCCCGCTCATCAGCGCCCGTCAGCGCGCGCGGGTCCGTTCCTACGTCGAGGACGCCGGGGAGCCGGTCGACATCGCCTTCCGGGGGCAGGCGCCGACGGGCGACGGCTTCTGGTACCCCGCGACCGTCGTGCTCCCGAGGTCCACGCACGACCGGGTGTGGCGCGACGAGGTCTTCGGTCCCGTCGTCGCGGTGCTCCCGTTCGAGGACGAGGCCGACGCGGTGGCAAAGGCCAACGACACGGCCTACGGGCTGGCGGGGTCGATCTGGACGCGCGACCTCGGTCGTGCCCTGCGGGTCGCGCGGGGCATCGAGGCCGGCAACCTCTCGGTCAACTCGCACAGCGCCGTGCGCTACTCCACCCCCTTCGGTGGCGCCAAGCAGTCAGGGCTGGGTCGCGAGCTGGGGCCGGATGCCCTCGCCTCCTTCACGGAGGTGAAGAACGTCTTCATCGCGACCGATTCCTGAGACACCACGACGCAGAGCCCAGCACCATCACACGAGCGGGGAGACAGATCGACATGGCAGGACGCCTGGAGGGCCGCGTGGCCGTCGTCACGGGAGGATGCAGCGGCATCGGACTCGCGACGGTCCGACGCTTCGCGCTGGAGGGGGCCCACGTCGTCGTGGGAGACCTCGACGAGGAGCAGGGACCCCAGGTCGCGCAGGCGGTCGAGGGGACCTTCGTCCGCTGTGACGTCACGTCCCCGGACGACGTGGAGGCGCTCTTTCGCACGGCGAAGGAGACGTGGGGGCGCGTGGACATCGCGTTCAACAACGCCGGCATCTCCCCGCCTGACGACGACTCGATCCTCACGACGGGGCTGGACGCCTGGCGGCGGGTGCAGGAGGTCAACCTCACCAGCGTCTACCTGTGCTGCAAGGCGGCCCTGCCCTACATGCTCGAGCAGGGGAGGGGCTCGATCATCAACACCGCGTCCTTCGTGGCCGTGATGGGTGCCGCGACCTCGCAGATCTCCTACACCGCGAGCAAGGGCGGGGTGCTGTCGATGTCGCGCGAGCTCGGCGTGCAGTTCGCGCGGCAGGGGGTGCGCGTAAACGCCCTGTGCCCGGGTCCGGTCGACACCCCCCTGCTGCGTGAGCTCTTCGCCACCGACCCCGAGCGTGCGGCCCGCCGCCTGGTCCACATCCCCATGGGTCGCTTCGCCGACCCCGACGAGATCGCCGGCGCGGTCCTCTTCCTCGCCAGCGACGACTCGAGCTTCATCACCGCCTCGCAGTTCCTCGTCGACGGCGGGATCTCCGGCGCCTACGTCACGCCGCTGTGAGCGTCGCCTCGAGGAGAGCGCGCGCAAGAGGTCGCCGTGAGGCGGTCGTGGTGAGGCGGTGACGGTGCGACCGGTCATCGGCGTCACGACGTACGTCGAGCCGGCCTCCTGGGGCGTGTGGTCGGACGTGCCGGCCGCCCTGCTGCCGCACGCCTACGTCCGTCAGCTCGAGCGGGCCGGCGCCGTCGTCGTGCTGGTGCCGCCCCGCGAGGACGCCGACGACTCCCTCGCCCACGAGGTGCTCGACCGCCTCGACGGGCTGGTCATCGCCGGCGGTCCGGACGTCGACCCCGCACGGTACGGCGCCATGCCCCACCCGTCGGTGCAGGCGCCCCGCCCGGACCGTGACGAGCTGGAGCTGCGGCTGGCGCGGGCGAGCGCGACGCGCGACCTGCCGGTGCTCGGCATCTGCCGGGGGATGCAGGTGATGGCCGTCGCGGCAGGTGGCGAGCTCGAGCAGCACCTGCCCGACCGCCCCGGCGTGGGGGACCACGCCGGACAGCCGGGTGTCTACGTCAGGCACCCGGTGACGACGGCGGACGACTCGCGACTCGCGCAGGCCGTCGGCGGTGGTCTCGACGTGCCGTCGTACCACCACCAGGGGGTGCTCACCCACCCTGGATACCGTCCCGCGGCCTGGGCGCCCGACGGCACCCTCGAGGCCTTCGAGGACCCGGCGCACGAGTTCCGGGTCGCCGTGCAGTGGCACCCGGAGGTCGGCGACGACCCGCGGCTCTTCACGACCCTCGTCGCTGCGGCGGGGCGCGTGACCGCTCGCCGCCGCTGACCTCCTGACCGACGGACCACCGGGACGACTGACCACATAACGAGACGATCGTCCCGCCTGATGGCCAGGCCGTGGGACAGTGAGCGGGTGATGTCTGAAACCGCGTGGGTGACCCCCTCGCTCATTATCGGCTAGCGCGACGAGACCTTCCTCGTCGCGCAGACCTCCCTGACCCGGGAGGTCTTTTTGTTGCCCGGTCATCACCCCCGGACGGGCAGCAGCGACAGGGAGGGCCTCGCCGGCCCGGGCGCGTGCCGCGCCTTCTTGCGATGAAAGAGCAACGATGCCCGCCTCGCCTCGCCCCGTGGCCGCCGCCGCGCCCGCCCTGCACGTCTACGACACCACCCTGCGCGACGGCGCGCAGCAGGAGGGGCTCAACCTCTCCGTCGTCGACAAGCTGGCGATCGCCCGGCACCTCGACGAGCTGGGGGTCGGCTTCATCGAGGGGGGCTGGCCCGGTGCCAACCCCAAGGACACCGAGTTCTTCGCCCGGGCCGCTGCCGAGCTCGACCTGCGCACGGCCACCCTGACCGCCTTCGGCGCCACCCGGCGGGCCGGCTCCCGCGCTGCCGACGACCCGCAGGTGCGGGCCCTGCTCGACTCGCAGGCCTCGGTCGTGACCCTCGTGGCCAAGACCCACGTGCGCCACGTGCACGAGGCCCTGCGCACCACCGAGGAGGAGAACCTCGCGATGATCCGCGACACGGTCTCCTTCCTGCGGGGGGAGGGGCGCCGGGTCTTCCTCGACGCCGAGCACTTCTTCGACGGCTACCTGGCCGACCGCGCCTACGCGCTGGAGACCCTGCGCGTCGCCGCGGAGTCGGGGGCCGAGGTCGTGGCCCTCTGCGACACCAACGGCGGCATGCTCCCGGCCCAGATCGAGGACGTCGTCGCCGACGTCCTGGCCAGCACCTCGGCCCGGGTGGGCATCCACTGCCACAACGACACCGGCTGCGCCGTGGCCAACTCGATGGCAGCCGTCGCCGCCGGCGCCACCCACGTGCAGGGCACCGTCAACGGCTACGGCGAGCGCACCGGCAACGCCGACCTGCTCACCGTCGTGAGCAACCTGCAGCTGAAGCTCGGCCTCGACCTGCTGCCGCCCGAGCGCCTGCGCGACGCGACCCGGGTGGCGCACGCCATCAGCGAGGTGACGACCGTCCCGCCGTACAGCCGGCAGCCCTACGTCGGCGCCAGCGCGTTCGCGCACAAGGCGGGCCTGCACGCCAGCGCCCTCAAGGTCGACCCCGACCTCTACCAGCACACCGACCCGGCAGCCGTCGGCAACACCATGCGGATGCTCGTCTCCGACATGGCCGGGCGGGCCAGCATCGAGCTGAAGGCGCGCGAGGCCGGGATCGACCTCTCGGACCGTCCGCAGGTGGTGGTCGACCTGCTCGCGCACGTGAAGGACCTCGAGCTGCGCGGCTACACCTTCGACGCCGCCGACGCGTCGTTCGAGCTGCTGCTGCGCCGCACCGTCGAGCCCGGTTCGCTCGACTACTTCGCCGTCGAGTCGTGGCGGGTCATCACCGACGCCCGCGGCGAGGACGAGGCCCTCTCCGAGGCGACGGTCAAGGTGGTCGCCGGTGGGCGCCGCTCGGTGGCGACGGGCGAGGGCAACGGCCCGGTGAACGCCCTCGACCACGCGCTGCGCCAGGCGTTGGCCGCGGTCTACCCCGAGCTCGACAAGCTCGAGCTTATCGACTTTCGCGTCCGTATCCTCGATGCCTCGCACGGCACCGACGCCATCACACGGGTCCTCATCGAGACCGCCGACGGCGAGACCTCGTGGCAGACCCTCGGCGTGGCCGCCAACATCGTCGAGGCGTCGTGGCAGGCGCTCGCCGACGGGATCACCTACGGGCTGCACCGCCACGGGGTGCCATTGCGCTGAGTCGGATCGTGACGGGTGTCATCGGCGGGGGCGCGTCCCGCCGGTCAGGATGGGTCCATGAGCCAGGCAGACGAGCACGAGACGATCCCGGGCGACATCGCCCCTTACGCCGGTCTGCGGGTCGGCGACACCGAGCGCCAGGCCGCCATCGCCGCCCTCGGCGAGCAGTGGCGAGCCGGGCGGCTCGACCCCGCCGAGCACGAGCGCCGGACGACGGCGGCCTTCGCCGCGACGACCCGGGGCGACCTGGACGCGCTCTTCGCCGCACTGCCGGGCGCCCCGGACTCCGCGGCGGGTGGTGGTGCCCCGACCGCACCGGCCACCCCCACTGGTGCTGCGCCCACCCCGCTCACCCCGTCCTCGCCGGCCCCGGAGGGGGCGATGTCGTGGCTGGCCCGCAACCGCGGGGCCGTCCACACGATGGTGCCCCTGATCGCCGTCGCGTTGTTCTTCCTCACCAAGACGTGGGTCGTGTTCCTCCTGATCCCCATCTCCTACACCCTGCTCGGCACCCTCAACGGCGGCGGTCACGGCCGCGACCGTCAACGCAACCGACGCGGAGACTGACAGCCAACCGATGGGCGAGGGCTCGGTGCCCCGTCGGCGGTCCGCGGTCACCCCCTGCCGAGCACGACTGCGTCGCACACGACGAGGAGACGGCGGCGCAGCTCGTTGGAGCGCCCGGCGAAGGTGCGCTGCAGCGCGACGTACGACCCCTGGCCCTCGCGGGTCTCGATGCGCACCGGCTCGACCCCGAGCTCGGCGAGGTCGTACGGCGCCGCGCGCATGTCGAGCTCGCGGATCTCGCGGGCGAGGTCGAAGCAGTCCATCACGAGGGCCGACGGCACAGCCGGCGTGAGCTTGTAGGCCCACTTGTAGACGTCCATTCCCGCGTGGAGGCAGCCGGGCTGCTCCATCGCGGCCTGCGTCTCGCGGGTGGGCCGCAGGCTGTTGAGCGGGACCGCGTCAGGCGTGAAGAAGCGGTAGGCGTCGATGTGGGAGCAGGTCACCTGATGCCCCTCGACCACGGCGTCGGTGCCCTCCGTTCCGAGGCGCAGCGGCCAGTCGGCGTGGCGCTGCTCGTCGGGGCGCAGCCGGTAGGCCATCGCCCACTCGTGCAGCCCGAAGCAGCCGAGGTGGGCGGGCCGTTCGAGGGTGCGGGTCAGCAGCTCGCGCACGAAGCGGACCGTCGCTCCGCGGGCCTCGCGGAAGGCCTCGACGTCGAGGGTGACGGTGTCGCCCTCGACCCTCGCGAACCGCCAGCTCGCCCGCTCGTCGT
>Ga0123337_10004835_pt1 | contig 13515 bp, 11 predicted proteins | sample frozenSSSSmetaG_FD_89792 | JGI IMG/M metagenome (GOLD analysis project Ga0123337, IMG submission 89792) | Glacier valley bacterial and archeal communities from Borup Fiord, Nunavut, Canada, to study Microbial Dark Matter (Phase II) -... | ecosystem: Environmental > Aquatic > Freshwater > Ice >... | reverse complement strand
TCCTTGCCCGAGCCCGACTCGCCGGTGATGAGGACGGTGACGATGCTCTGCGAGAGCCGGCCGATGGCGCGGAACACGTCCTGCATCGCCGGCGCCTGACCGAGCATCTCGGGCACTTGCGCGACCGGAGCGTCGTCGGCGCCGACGTGCAGGCTCTCCTCGACCGCGCGGCGGATCAGGTCGACCGCCTTCGGCACGTCGAACGGCTTGGGCAGGTAGTCGAAGGCGCCGCCCTGGAATGCGCTGACGGCGCTGTCGAGGTCGGAGTAGGCGGTCATGATGATGACCGGCAGCTCGCGGTGCTTCGCCTTGATCTTGTTGAGCAGCTCGATGCCCGAGCCGCCCGGCATGCGGATGTCGGAGACGAGCACCTGAGGCTGGTCGGTGTCGAGCGCGGCGAGCACGTCGCGCGCGTTCGTGAAACTGCGCACCGCGAATTCCTCGCGGGTCAACGCCTTCTCGAGCACGAAACGGATCGACTGATCGTCGTCGACGATCCAGATGGGCTTCATCGCGGCATCACGCCAGTGGTATCACGATCTTGAAGATCGTTCGACCGGGCTCGCTTTCGAACTCGACGGTGCCATGGTGCTGTTGGATGAATGTGCGTGCAAGTGTGAGGCCGAGTCCCGAGCCGCCTTCGCGACCCGACACGAGCGGAAAGAAGATCCGCTCGCGCAAAGATTCCGGGACACCCGGCCCGTTGTCTTCGATATGCAATTCCAGTGCCAGTCGATAGCGATGTTTGCCGAGCGTCACCGAACGCGCGATGCGCGTCTTGAGGGTGATGCGGGCGTTGCCCTGATCGATCGTCTCCCGGAGCGCTTCAGCGGCGTTATGGGCGATGTTGAGGACGGCCTGGATCAGCTGCTCGCGGTCGCCGTTGAATTCGGGAATCGAGGTGTCGTAGTCGCGCTCGGTGACGAGGCCGCGTGGGAACTCCGCCAGGATCAGCGCGCGAACCCGCTCGCACACCTCGTGAATGTTGACGTTGCCGACGACGTGGGGCTTCCTGTGCGGGGCGAGCAGCCGGTCGACGAGCGACTGGAGGCGATCGGCCTCCTTGATGATCACCTGCGTGTATTCGGTGAGCGCGCGCGACTCGATCTCCATCTCGAGCAGCTGCGCCGCGCCGCGGATGCCGCCGAGCGGGTTCTTGATCTCGTGGGCGAGGTTCCTGATCAGCTCCTTGGTCGCCTCGGCCTGCTCGAGCGCGCGTTCCTCGCGCTCCTGGCGGTTCTGCTGCTCGATCTCCACCAGCTCGACGACGACGTTGCGTGAGCCGTCGATCTGGTTGACCGTGACGTGCACCGGCAACGCCTCGCCGTGACTCGCCGACGGGCGCTTGAGCAGCGCCTCGAGGCGGCTCGTCGAGAACGCGTTGTTGCTGACCGCGGCGACCGTGTCGCGCAACATCTGCGCATCGACGAACCAGTCGAAGACCAGGCCGCGCGACATGTTGCGGCGCGACAGGCCGAGCACGGTCTCGAACGAGGAGTTGGCGAACTCGCATTCGCCTTCGGGCGTGACGATCGCCACCATCGTGGCGAGCAGGTCGAGGGCGCTGTGCGCGGCCTCCTGCCGATTCGGCGTGAAGGGCCTGGGCACGACGGGATCGATCACTGCACGGACGGCGGCAGCTTCTGGATCTCGCGCCGCAGCGCGGCGACGTCGGATTGCTTGCGCACGATCGACGCCTTCATCTCGTTGACCCGGTCGAGGTACTTCTGGTAGTTCTTCTCGTCGCCCTGGCGCTCGGGCTGGCCGTTGTTGAAGTCCTTCTGCATCGCCGCGAGCCGCTCTTCCTCGGTCTTGAGCTCGTCTTCGAGGATGCGACGCGCATCGCTGTCGCGCGCCCGCTGCGCCGCCGGATCGATCTTCGCGCTGGAGCCGGCCGCCGTCACCGGCACGGCGTTGGCGGGACGCGGCTTGGTCATCTGCATGATGGTGACCGGGGCGCCCTCGATCTTGCGGCAGCCGAGCTTCTCGGCTTCCTTCGCGGAGATCGTGTTCTTGTAGTCGTTGCCCGGGCAGCGGTACATCACGCTCGCATCAGTGGCGTCGGCCGCGCAGGCCGATGCAGCAGCGCAGGCCAGAGCGCTCGCGGACAGGACTTGGAGGGTGAGGCGCAGGATCATTCGTTGGGCTCCTGACGACACAACGCCGGGCGGCGCGATCGGGTCGACAGGCAACCCATTGTCTCGCAGCGCCCGGCGCCTCCAAAAGCGAAAAAGGGACGGCCATGCCGTCCCTTTCGCGCGGTCCAGGCGTGTTGCCGGATCAGAGGCTGTAGTACATGTCGAACTCGACCGGATGCGTCGTCATCCGAAAGCGCGTGACTTCCTGCATCTTCAGGTCGATGTAGGCGTCGATGTAGCCGTCGGTGAAGACGCCGCCCTTGGTCAGGAAAGCGCGGCCCTTGTCGAGGTACTCGAGCGCCTGCTCGAGGCTCGAGCAGACGGTCGGGATCTTCGCGTCTTCCTCGGGCGGCAGGTGGTACAGGTCCTTGGTCGCGGCTTCGCCGGGATGGATCTTGTTCTCGACGCCGTCGAGGCCGGCCATCAGCAGCGCCGTGAAGGCGAGGTACGGATTGGCGAGCGGGTCCGGGAAACGCGCCTCGACGCGACGGCCCTTCGGGCTGGCGACGTACGGGATCCGGATCGCGGCCGAGCGGTTCTTCGCGCTGTACGCCAGCTTGACCGGCGCCTCGAAGCCGGGGACCAGGCGCTTGTAGCTGTTCGTGCCCGGATTGGTGATGGCGTTGAGCGCGCGGGCGTGCTTGATGATGCCGCCGATGTAGAACAGCGCGAACTCCGACAGGCCCGCGTAGCCGTCGCCAGCGAACAGGTTCTGGCCGTTCTTCCAGACCGACTGATGCACGTGCATGCCGGAGCCATTGTCGCCGACGATCGGCTTCGGCATGAAGGTCACGGTCTTGCCGTACGAGTGCGCGACGTTCTGGATCACGTACTTCTGCAGTTGCAGCCAGTCGGCGCGCTCGACCAGAGTCGAGAACTTCGTGCCGATCTCCATCTGCGCCTGGGCGACCTCGTGGTGATGGACCTCGACCGGGATGCCGAGCGATTCGAGGATCAGGCACATCTCGGAGCGCATGTCCTGGAACGAATCGACCGGCGGCGTCGGGAAGTAGCCGCCCTTGACGGTCGGGCGGTAGCCCGAGTTGCCGTGCTCGTATTCCTTGCCCGTGTTCCAAGCCGCTTCTTCGGATTCGATCTTGTAGAAGCACCCCGACATGTCCACCTGCCAGCGCACGCTGTCGAAGATGAAGAACTCGGGCTCCGGGCCGAAGTAGGCCGCGTCGCCCAGGCCCGACGCCTTCATGTAGGCCTCGCCGCGCTTGGCGAGGGAGCGCGGATCGCGCTCGTAGGGCTTGCCGTCGCCCGGCTCGACGACGTCGCAGGTGAGGATCAGCGTCGGCTCTTCGAAGAACGGGTCGATGTTGGCCGTGTTCGGGTCGGGCATGAGCTGCATGTCCGACGCCTCGATGCCCTTCCAGCCGGCGATCGACGAGCCGTCGAAGGCGTGGCCGCCTGTGAACTTCTCTTCGCTGAAGGCCGAGATCGGCACGGTGACGTGCTGCTCCTTGCCGCGGGTGTCGGTGAAGCGGAAGTCGACGAACTTGACTTCGCTGTCTTTCACCATGCTCATCACATCGGCGACGGTCTTGGCCATTCGATCAATCTCCCGGGGGATTTGTTTTGGAGGGGCGGAGGTGCCTGCGAGGGATTGGCTGCCTGCCAGGGGCCCCAAAATCGCGCACAGGTTTTAGCAGAAAGCATGCCAGTGCGACCCCGGCGGAGGACGCCCGGGCGGTGCATCTGAACGCACGGTACAGGTGCACTGTATCTCTAGCGCACCAGTTCCGGGCCCAGGGCGGCGCCGGCTGCCTTGAGACCCTGGAGGAGACGCGCGTAGGCCGCAGCCATCCTTTCCGGATCACCCTTGACGCCGAGCTCGATGTGCCTGCCCCACTGCGGGTGATCGACGCTCGGCAGGCTGAACACCTTGATGCCGGCGAAACCGGATTCGATGGCTTCCATGAGCGGCGTGAGCGACGCCTCCATTGCCCCGAAGACGATCACCGAGAGCTCCTTCGTCACGACCGCCACGTGGAGCGCGCGAAAGTGCGTGTCGAGCACCCACTCGATCATCGGCCAGGCCATCACCGGGAATCCGGGGACGAAGAACACGCCGCCCTCGCCCGACCGCACCGCGAAGCCGGCGATCTTGTTGAACGGATTCGGGATGATCTCGGCGCTGTCCGGGAACACCGCCATGTTGAGGCGGTGCTTGTTGTCGTCGCGGTCCGGCTCGTACGGGACGCCCTTTTCACGCGCCTGGTCGCGCATGCGCTCGAGCACCAGGTCGCGCGCCTGCGGATGGAGCGCGAGCGGCCGCCCGAGCGCCGCGGCGGCGCACTGGCGCGTGTGGTCGTCGGGCGTCGCGCCGATGCCGCCGCAGGAGAAGACGATGTCGCCGCTCGCGAAGGCGTCCTTCAGGTCGGCGGTGATGCGCTCGGGATCGTCGCCGACGTAGCGCGCCCACGCGAGCGACAGGCCGCGCGCCGCGAGGATCTCGATCACCTTCGGCAGGTGCTTGTCGGCGCGCTTGCCGGAGAGGATCTCGTCGCCGACGATCAGAAGGCCGATGTTCATGCGAGCGCGCTCCGCCAGGACGGTGTCGCAGGATCGATCGGCACGTCCGGCGCTGCGCCGCCGGGTGTCGCTCGCGACGTCGCCGCGGCCGCGTCGTCGTCGCTGCGCAGCCGCTGCAGCGCGGCCAGCAGGAAGTGCGCGAACCAGAGCGACGAGAAGGCGAAGATCAGGATGTAGAGCCAGATCGACACCAGGATCAGGAACGGCGCGAACACGAGCGTCAACGCGCTCATCGCCCAGAGCAGCGACGGCGCCGCGCCGAGCAGGCCGCAGGCGATGCCCATGCCGAGCAGCGGCCAGCGCTCCTCGCGCATCAGGCGCAGCCGCTCGTCGCGGCTGGCGTGGGTCGCGAGCACGTCGAACGCGAGGACGCGGTACGTGAGCCAGCCCCAGATCAGCGGCGGCAGCACGAGCACGAGCGGCGGCACGAGCCAGAACGGGATGCTGACCACGAGGGCGCCGAGCGCGGCGATGGTGGCAAGCGCCGACCCCGCGAGGCTCGACCAGAACGAGCCGCCGTGTCGCTTGTCGAGCGTCGGGAAGCGGCGCTTCGCGACGAGGCGGACGATCGCCGGCGTCATCGCGACCGCGGCGACGAGCAGCGAGGCGACGACAAACACCGGCAGCGAAAGCGCAACGATGATCAGCGGCGCGACGACGCTGGCCCAGCCTCCGCCGCCGATCGAGTGCAGCCAGGCGAACAGCGCGTCGAGCAGCGCCCAGTTGTCGAGCGTGGCGCGCACGGCGGCGACTGCGCTTTCCCAGTAGAAATAGCCGAGCACCCCGGCCAGGCCGCCGACGATCGCCAGCGGCAGCAGCGACGCGGCGATCACCATTGGGTGCAGGCAATACGCGGCGGCGCGCCAGAAGGCGTCGAGGATCGGAGCGCTGGCGGAGCGCACGGGCAGGCGGGTGACCAAGCGGAGCAAATCCCGAGTGTACGAGTCGGGCGACGCGTGCCAACTCGTAACGGAATCCTCGGCCCGTGCTCGCGCGCATGCCTGTTCGATCGACTGCGCGCAAGTCCGCCTGCCTAGAATTTCGGGATGCCGTTGCACCCGCCGAGCCTTCTCGCCGCTTTCGCCGCCGCCTTGCTGCTGGCGAGCGGCGCCGCGGCGTCGATGGGACTTCGCCAGCAGAGCCGGCGCGGCTCGTACTGGTGGCTCGCCGCCAACGTGATCCTGGCGGTCGCGCTCGTCCTGCAGGCGACTGTCGATCCAGTCGGCGAAGGTGCGCTCGTGGCGGCGCTGTGCGTCCTGCAGTGGCCGATCGTCACGCTCGGCGGCATCCGGCGCTTCTATTCGCGCGGCGCGACCCGCGTGCCGGAGTGGGCCGACCGGATGGCGCTCGCCCTCGGCGTGCTCGTCACCGGCGGCACCTGGCTCGCCCCGTTCGACTTCGCGACGTCGAGCGAGATGTTCGCGGCGAGCGCGTTCGCGCTGACGGTCTACGCCGCGGTCGCCGTCTCCCGGCTCGAAGACTTCTCGAGCAGCACGACCCTGCGCACGCTGCGCCTCGGCCTGGTCGCCAGCGCGATCGTGCAGGCGGCCTGGCTCGCCGTCGCGAACGCCTACCTCGCTCCGATGCTCGCGCCCGCCGACGTCGCCCTCGGCGCCATGATCTCGGCCACCGTCGTCGCCCTGCTCATGACGCAGCTATCGCTGGTGATGAACCACGAGCGCCGGATCGCGCATCTGCTGGCGTCGCAACGCAAGCTCAAGCACCTCGTCGATGTCGACGCGCTGACACGGCTGCCGAACCGGCGCCATTTCCACGAGCTCGCCGAGCGAGCCGTCGAAGCGGCGCGCGATGCCGCGACGCTGATCGTCTTCGACGTCGACCGCCTGCAGCGCGTCAACGAGCTGCTCGGCCACGCCAACGGCGACGAGGCCCTGCGCCAGATCGGCACCGCCCTGCGCGAGACGCTGCGGCGGCGCGACGTCGCGGGCCGGCTCGGCGGCGACGAGTTCGCCGCCGTCCTGCCGCGCACGCGGCTCGCCGATTCCAAGATCGTCGTCTCGCGGCTCATCGCCCGGCTCGACGACCGCCAGGTCGCACCGCGCATCGCCCGGGTCGCACTCAACGTCGGCTCGGTGCAGATGCAGCCGAACGAGACCATCGCCAACGCCTTGCGGCGTGCCGAGGCCTTGCTGGCGTCGGTGCGGAACGAAGCGCGCCGCGACGACACGCTGCCGCTGCCGCGCAACACCGTGCCCGACGCGGTCGAGGAGACGGCGGCGACGCCGTCGGCACTGATGAGCCTGATCCCGGTCGGCGAAGTGACCGTCAGCTGAAGCTCAGCCCTTGCGCAGGTGCCACGCCCTCGGCCGCGTGAAGGCCTGGATGCCGTAGCTCGAGAGCGTGACGCCGACACCCGAATCGCCGTGGCCCGACCAGGGAAGGCGCGGGCTGACGCGGTCGCAGCAGTTCCAGTAGATGCTGCCGGCATTGACCTTCGACAGCAGCATCGCGGCACGCGCCTCGTTCGGCGTGTACATCCCTGCCGTGAGACCGTAGCGCGTGTCGTTCATCAACGCGAGCGCCTCATCGTCGTCCGCAACCTTCTGGATGCCGATGATCGGCCCGAAGCTCTCGTCGCGCATCACGGCCATCGTGTGATCGACGCCGGTGAGCACGGTCGGCTCGAACCAGTTGCCGGCCTTCTCGACGCGCTTGCCGCCCGCCCGCAAGGTCGCGCCCTTGGCGACGGCATCGGCGACCTGCCCGTCGAGCACCGCAAGCTGCGGTGCGCGCGTCAGCGGGCCGATGTAGGTGCCGTCGGCGAGCGGATCGCCGGCCTTGAAGCCCGCCACCATGGCGAGGAAGTGATCGACGAAGGCGTCGTGGATCTTCTCGTGCACGTAGATGCGCTCGACCGAGCAGCAGCTCTGGCCGGTGTTGTACATGGCGCCGTCGGCGAGCGACTCGGCCGCAGCCTTCGGATCGGCATCGTCGGCGACGTAGGTCGGGTCTTTGCCGCCGAGCTCGAGCTGCAGACGCACCATGCGCGGCCCCATCTGCGTGGCGATCTTCGCGCCGGTCGCGGCCGAGCCGGTGAAGAACACGCCGTCGACCGTCTGCTCGAGCAGCGCCGCGCCGACCTCGCCGGTGCCGACGAGCGTGATGAACACGTCGGCTGGCACGCCGGCGGCGTGCAGCAGGCGGTCGATGTGCAAGCCGGTGAGCGTCGCGAACTCCGAAGGCTTGTAGAGGACCGCGTTGCCGGTGAGCAGCGCCGGCACGAAGACGTTGCCGCCGACGAAGTACGGATAGTTCCAGGCCGATACGTTGGCGACGACGCCGAGCGGATCGTGGTCGATGCGCTCGGTGACCGACGCGTCGCCGAAGACGGTCTCGGACGCGGTCGCCTTCGTCACCTCGGCGAGGAAGAAGTCGATGCGGCCCAGAAAGCCGTTGAGCTCGTTGCGCGACTGCGCCAGCGGCTTGCCGACTTCCATCGTCAGCGTCGTCGCGAGCGTCTCGAGCTCGGCAGCGACACTGGCGCGAAAGCGCGTCATGACGGCGATGCGGTCGGCGAGCGGCGTCGCATTCCATGCCGGCTGCGCCGCGCGCGCGCGGGTGGCCTTGGCAGCGATGCTCGTCGCGTCGTCGGCGGGCACTTCGGCGATCGGCGAGCCGTCGGCGGGATTGACGATCTTCAACGTGGTCATGCGGTGGCCCGGGCGGCGCGTGCCGCAGCGAGGAAGTCGTCGAGCATCGGCCGGTCATCGAGCGTGCCTTCGCCGCGCCGATGGAATTCGGGGTGCCATTGCACGGCAGCCATGAACGAGCCGCCGGGCTTCCTGATCGCTTCGATCAGGCCGTCGTCCGGGCTGCGCGCCTCGACGACGAAGCCCGGCGCGAGGTCTTTCACGGCCTGGTGATGCACGCTGTTGACGATCGACGCATCGACCCCTTCGAAAATCTCCGCCAGCCGCGTGCCCTTCACGATCTCGAGCGCGTGCAGGTTGCGGTCGTAGGTCTCGGCGTTGCGGTGCGAGAGCGCCTGCGGGTGCTGCGTGCCGATGTCCTGGATCAGCGTGCCGCCGTGCGCGACGTTCATCATCTGCAGGCCGCGGCAGATGCCGAGCACGGGCTTGCCGCGTGCGGCGAAGGCGCGCAGGAGGCCGGTCTCGTACTCGTCGCGGACGCGGTCGCCGTGCCACTTCTCGTGCATCGGCTCCTCACCGTAGCTGCCGGGCCAGACGTCGGAGCCGCCCTCCAGCACGAGCGCGTCGAGCCACTGGGCGTAATGATCGAGCGCTGCCTCGCCCTTCTGCGTCTCGCCGACAGGGCTCGGAATCATCACCGCAAGCGCGTCGGTCGACATCACCCAGTGCGCGATCGACTGCTCGACGTACTGCAGCGTCTTGCCGGTGAAGATCGGCCGCTTCGCGTCGGCATGGAAAAAGCAGGCCGAGATGCCGACCTTGATGCGCTCGGCGTTCGACCGGGACTTCACATCGCCTCCGCGAAGAGGCGCTCGAAGTCGGCCGAGGTGACCGGCTGGGGATTGGTCTGGTGGCAGATGTCGACCGTCGCGATCTCGACGAGACGCGGAATCGATTCGCGCTTCACGCCGACCGCCGAGAGGTTCGGCGCGATGCCGATCTCCTTCTTCAACGCCTTGAGCCACGCGATGAAGCCAGCAGCGCCGCCACTGGCGCCGACCGCGTGGGCGAGCTGTTCGAACTTCTGCGGCGCGGCGCGCACGTTCCAGGCGAGCACGGTGTCGATCATCAGCGCGTTCGCCAGGCCGTGGTGCAGGTCGCAGACGGTGCCGAGCGCGTGCGCGCACGAGTGGACGGCGCCGAGGTCCTTCTGGAACGCGATCGCGCCCATCATCGAGCTCATCATCATGTCGCCACGGGCGACGAGGTTGCCGGGCTCGCGAACCGCCGTCGCGAGCGAACGCGCAGCGATGCGCGTGCCTTCGAGCGCGATCCCGTCGCAGAGCGGGTGGTACGCCGGCGAGAGGTAACTCTCGACGTTGTGGGTCAACGCGTCCATGCCGGTCGCCGCGGTCACCGAGGCCGGCAATCCGACCGTGAGCTCGGGATCGGCGAACACCGCCTTGGCGAGGATCTGCGCCGAGAAGATGATGCGCTTGAGGTGCGTGTCTTCTTCGCTGATCACCGAGCTGCGCCCGACTTCGCTGCCGGTGCCCGAGGTCGTCGGCAAGGCGATGAAGTACGGCAGCGCAGCGCCGATCGAGCGCACGTGCGGGTGGTCCCACGCGTACTCCATCACCGGCCCTTCGTCGGTCGCGAGCAGGCCGACGATCTTGGCGACGTCGAGCGCCGCGCCGCCGCCGATGCCGACGATGCAGTCGGCGTCGTGCTCGCGGTAAGCGTCGGCCGCAGCCATCGCCTGCGGTCCGGTCGGGTTGCCGAAGACGCCGGCGAAGAGGGCGACATCGAGGCCGGCCGCGGCCAGGTCGGCGCGCAGCTCGGCGATCAGGGGCAGCGCGGCGAGGCCACGGTCGGTGACGACGAGCGGCCGCTCAAGCCCGTGCTCGCGCAAGTGCGGGCCTGCGAGCTTCCTCGCACCGGGGCCGAAGTGGATCGTGGTCGGGAACGAGAATTTCGTGATGGTCATGATTCAGATGATCTCGAAGTACCGCTTCAATTCCCAATCGGTGACGCCGTCGAGCCATTGGCGCCACTCCCAGTCCCGGGTCGCGGCGAAGTGATCGACGAAGGCATCGCCGAGCCAGTCGCGAGCGATGTCGGACTGCTTGAAGACGCGCGTCGTCTCGATCAGCGTGCGCGCCGCACGCGGCACATCGTCGCCGCCTTCGTTGGTGCCGGTGATCGGCGCGCCGAGCTTGAGCCCCTTCTCGACACCGTCGAGCCCGGCCGCGATCACTGCCGCCATCGCGAGATACGGATTGACGTCGGCGCCCGGGCAGCGCGTCTCCAGGCGAGTCGCCTTCGGGCTGCCCGCGAGAACGCGAAAGCTCGCCGTCCGGTTGTCGATGCCCCAGGTCGGCTTGACCGGCGCCCAGAAGCCGTCGACGAGGCGCTTGTAGCTGTTGATCGTCGGCCAGAACATCGGCGCGAATTCCATCAGGCAGGCGACCTGGCCGGCGACGTAGCTCTCCAACAGCGGGCTCATCTTGCGCGGCGACTTCGCGTCGTAGAAGAGGTTCGTCTTCCCGTCTGGGCCGTCCTTCAGGCTCTGGTGGATGTGGCCGCTGCAGCCCGGGTACTTCGCGTTCCACTTGGCCATGAAGCTCGGCATGATCCCGAAACGAGCGCCGATCTCCTTGGCGCCGGTCTTGAAGAGGATAGCTCGATCGGCCTGCTCGAGCGCCTCGCCGAACGCGATCGCGACCTCGTAGACCCCAGGCCCGGTCTCGGTGTGCAGGCCCTCGATCGGCACGCCGAACGCGAGCATCTCGTCCATCAGCGCGTTCATGAACTCGCGGTTGCGGTTCATGCGCAGGAGCGAGTATCCGAACATGCCGGGAGTGATCGGCTCAGGGTTGACGCCGCACTTCGCGTCCCACGATTGCGGCGTCTCGAGGAAGTTGAACCATTCGAACTCCATGCCGGTCATGACGGAAAAGCCCATCTTCTCGGCGCGCTTCAGCACGCGCTTCAGGGTCTGGCGCGGACAGATCAGCGACGGCGTGTGGTCGGGGTTGACGAACTCGCCGAGGAAGAACGGCACGTCGCCGTCCCACGGCACGGTGCGCTGGGTCGCGAGGTCGAGCCGCGCGAGCGCATCGGGAAAGCCGTGCTGCCAGCCGGTGAGCGAGGCGTTGTCGTACGTCTGGTCGGCGACGTCCCAGCCGAAGACGACATCGCAGAAGCCGAAGCCGCCCGAAGGCGCCGGCTCGGCAGCACCGAGGAACTTGTCGATGTGCAGGTACTTGCCGCGCAGGATGCCGTCGATGTCGCTGACCGCGACCTTGACCTTGCGGCTGCCGCTCTTGCGAACGGCGGTGAGCGCGGGATGTTCCGGAGTTGGCGTCGTCATGACTCGATTCTCGGCCCATCTCTCCGGCATTGCCGTCAGTGCCGGTTCGGCGCTCCGCTCGACAGGCCGAGCTTGGCCATCGCGCCGGCGATCGCGGCCACCGCCTCGCGCATCTCGCCCGGCCCGATCGCACCGATGCAGCCGACGCGGAAGGTCTCGAGCTGGGTCAGCTTGCCCGGATAGAGGATGAAGCCGCGCGCCTTGACCGCTTCGTAGAAGGCGCGAAATTCGTAGCGCGGGTCGGCCGGCGCATGGAACGTCAGGATGATCGGCGCCTGGATCGCCGGATCGAGGAACGGCTCGAAGCCGAGCCTGGCCATGCCCGAGACGAGCGCCTCGCAGTTCGCCGTGTAGCGCCCCAGCCGCGCCGGCTGACCGCCCTCCTCCACGAACTGCTGCACCGCCTCGGCCAGCGCCGCGACCACGTGGGTCGGGGGCGTGAAGCGCCACTGCCCGGTCTTCTCCATGTAGACGTGCTGGTCGTGCAGGTCCATCGCGAGCGAGTGCGAGTTGCCGGCCGCACCGGCCATCGCCTCGTTGCGGACGAAGACGAAGCCCATTCCCGGCACGCCTTCCAGGCACTTGCCGCTGGCGGCGACGAGGGCATCGAAGCGGATCTCGCGCACGTCGATTGGCAGTGCCGCGAACGAGCTCATGGCGTCGACGATCAGGCCCTTGCCGCGGCGGGAGCAAACGTCGGCGATCTCCCGCAGCGGGTTGCGCACGCCAGTGCCGGTCTCGCAGTGGATGAGGCCGACGTGGCTGATGCTGGCGTCGCCGGCGAGTGCGGCTTCGAGCGCGGCGGCCGAGACGGGTGCGTCTTCGGCGTGCGGAAGGATCGTGGTCTTGCGGCCCATCAGCGTCGCCAGCTTGCCGAGTCGCTTGCAGTAGGCGCCGTTGTCGAGCACGAGGACATGGCCGCCCTTCGGCACCAGCGTGGCCACCGCGGCCTCGACGGCGAAAGTGCCGCTGCCCTGCAGCGGTACGACCACGTGCGTGCCCTCGCCGTGGACGATCTCGAGCAGATGCTTGCGCAGCTCGGCTGTCATGGCGATGAAGCCGGCATCCCACGAGCCCCAGTCGCGCAGCATCGCGACCTTGGTCCGCTGCGTCGTCGTCAGCGGCCCGGGAGTGAGAAGAATCGCGTCGCGGTCCATGTCCAAGCCTTTTGGAAAAAATGTCATCCTGAGCGCAGCGAAGGATCTCGGCGCTCGCGTCGTCGAGACCCTTCGCTGCGCTCAGGGTGACATGTTCGCTCGGCGGTCACCGGGTCACGCTCCGCCAGGCCTGCGTGCGCCGCTCGACCCAGGTGCCGGCGGCGATGAAGAGCAGCGTCACCACCGTCGAGCCGGCGGTGATGAGTACGGCGCAGGCCGCCGCTGCGCCGGCTTCACCCGCCTCGTCGAGGTTGAGGATGGCGATCGCGGCGACCTTGGTGTCGGGCGAATAGAGGAACACCACGGCCGAGATCGTCGTCATGGCATTGATGAAGAAGTAGCGCGCGATGTCGATCAGCGTCGGCGTGCAGATCGGCAGCGTCACCCGCCAGAAGGTGGTGAAGAACGGCACTTTCAGCGATGCGCTCACCGCTTCGAACTCGGCGTCGAGCTGCTTCAGTGCCGTCACCGCGGTGAGATGTCCTGTCGTGTAGAAGTGGACGATGGTGCAGACGACGAGCAGCGCCAGCGTGGCGTACAGGCCGTGCAGCGGATTGCCGGGCTCGTTGAAGAAGAAGATGTAGCCGAGGCCGAGCACGAGGCCGGGCACCGCCATCGGCAGCATCGCGAGCAGGCGCACGATCGGTCGCAGGGCGTCGAGGCCGCGCGTCTTTTCGAGCATGTAGGCGCCGGTGAAG